>Ga0116231_10010193_pt1 | contig 15304 bp, 8 predicted proteins | sample S1TSphgellanicum_2_FD_89695 | JGI IMG/M metagenome (GOLD analysis project Ga0116231, IMG submission 89695) | Host-associated microbial communities from peat moss isolated from Minnesota, USA - S1T2_Fd - Sphagnum magellanicum MG | ecosystem: Host-associated > Plants > Peat moss > Unclassified...
AAAAAAATTGGTGTATCAAATTTGGGAAGATTGAAAACTTAAAAAAAAAAAAAAAAGGGGAAAAAAAGAGAGGAGAGAGAAAGAGAAAAAAAAAAAAAAAAAAAAAACTGCTCAGGTGTGGGAGATATTGAAATTTGAGCAATTTTTGTCATTGAAATTTCAACTAAAAAGAAATACTGATTCCCAAATGAGAAATTGGTTGAGCAACAACTCTAAAATTGCCAAAACCATGGAATATGATGAAGGTAATTCAAAGGAAATTTCCTGTTGTAACTTGTGACCAGTGTTTGTTTTGTTTTTTTCACAGAAAAAATAGGAAATATTAGGAAAATATTAGTTTTTCTGGTGTAAATTTGACTAATTTTGATAAGTTTTTGCCAAATTTTTTATATCACGAAATTGTAAGAAAGAAAAAAAACCTGGCTTGTGACTAGTCTATTTCTCCTCCCCCCCCCCCACCCCAAAAAAAAACCCCAGCATTTTTTCACATCTTGTTTCCTAAACTCTAACCACCCTTTCAAAAAAGAATTTAGGTTGTAATCTACCATTTCGGAAGGCTATTAAAATAAGCAAGCATATAAGTATAGGGTACAGAACGAGGGTGGGGGCAAGTGTCTAAAAAAATAAAAATAAAATAGTGATGTAGCTGAAGTGCATAAAGACAGTTTAGCCAAATTTGGCTATAAACAGGAAATGATTTTTTTTTTTAAAAGAAAGGTTTAAGCATCCTTCATGTTTTTGGCTACATGCTAGAGGCCAATAGAGAATTTTCTTATCACATTTGGAAGGTTTGTATCTTAGGGTCTGGTTTGGGTCCTCACATTTATTATCCAAGGGTTTTTAAAATGGGATTTAGGCGACTATTCAAATATTTTGAAAATTTACAAATTGAGAGATTTGACTGTAATATGACCTTTTTGGTTTCAAAACGAGTTTGCAATTTGAATGCAAGTAGAAGTAGGGTCAAATTTTGATTAATTTTATCCAAAAGGTTTATTTGTATGAAAACAATTTTGATCTTCTTGACATCAAGGATCCAAGAAAATTTTAATCCTCTAAAAGAAACCAAAATCCTTCAAGATATTATAACTCTATTATAACTAATCTCAAGTTTCAACACAAGCTGAAATATCATCTTTCAAAAATCCTCATATAAAAATAGACCTAATATTACCTAGGGGCCAAAATCCTTTAAGCTACTATAATCTATAATGAATCTAAACACAATATCCTTGCATACCAAGGCAAGGCCAACAAAATGTGATACCATTACCTTAACAAGGAATAGCAGTAACGAGCTGACTACCCAGCAACAAAATGTTGGAATTTACTTGGTTTTGTCATGAAGCTTGGTTTTGTTAGAAAGTTTTGTACAATTCTTTTGGGGATCTTTGTTCATTGGACTAGAAAATCCAATTTAGCCACAACAAGTTGCTTTGCAAGCTGAAAACAATTATATCGTTTTTAAGTAGACTAATTTAGCAATCAAATACTTTCTTGGCAATCAAACTGACCATGACCATGATCTTTGGTTGCAGATTGTGTACTTAGGGGAAGAAGACTTGGAACTGTTTTCCTTTTTTCCACTTCCTAAAATATTGCTCATGAAAAGTTTAAAGTTTCTACCTGTTTTTTGCACCTTCTCCTCCAACTTATCTTATATAGTGATCATGGTAGAAGTTGAAATCAGAGTGAATGACCCGACTCTTCAAAGCTGAAATCAACACAAACCCCAGTTGAACTTTTGTTATATATTAAGTGTCATGGCACCAAGTTGGCTGGAATTGAGGAAAGATTTTATGGTACTAGTCTGTTTGAGCAAACATGTGGACAGGACCACATACATGAAATATGCTAAATGCAACAACATGTCAGTTCCAGGAATGCAAATCTTTCAATTACATTGGATTTTACAGACAGTCCTGTAAACAAAGTATAACATTCCATACAAGTCAAGCGTTTTCAACAAGCACATAATGTGAGATAGATGAAGAGGAGGGAAGAAAAAAAATTGAAAGCTGAAGAATATGAACAAATCTGAAAAATGCACACACAATGTCTCCGCAGATCCAATTATCAAATCCTTCAGAACACCATTTTGAATATTAGAGAGGCTGTAAGTTTGAACACACAACTTTCCTTGTAAGTAAACTCCAGAGTCCACTCAGAAGTAGATTTAAAGAGTAATCTTTTTCCTCTAGAAGAATGCATTTGATGCCAAGATGGTGGCTTTGATGGACTGGATTTGAGCCCAGATGATCCTTTGCTTGTCTTTCCATGTATTGGGTCTTTGGGTCATAGACCCAATGTTGCAGTACATTCAGCATGATGATTCATGAACTGCTCGGACCAAAGCTAGGATCTTCTCTTGGAGATTTTTGCTCCCCATCTGCACAATAACCATCAGCCTACCCTTGTATGTTGCATGTGTTGAGAACCTCGCACAACTTTACTAGCGTTACCGGAACCATGGTGTCACTCACCTGTATCCCTGTATCTATCAAGATCAACATCCCATTTAACTAGTCAAGGAAAATCTCAACCGATCAACACAAAACTCTCCCAATATCTCAAGGATCTAGCTGGTGAGTTTGTTCTCCAATCCAAAGAAAATCTGCTGAGCAGTCATACCACAGTCCTGAGGTAGAATCTTCAATCCTAGTCCCATGTTTGCTCATGTAGGGAACCAGCAGGCACTCATGAGAGGTTCAAAACTCAGTAGTGGTCAGAACTGGGTGAGATCTAGTGTCAGCCCACATGCTGCCATAAACCCAAAAGCTTCATTCCACACAATGGGCTACCTCACAGTACCCTGCAACATAGAAGAATTCCCTATCAATTTTCTCATTTCTGAGAATAAGGAAAGTATGAATCCCTTGCAGAATCATAACAATAAACAGAACCTTTAGCATTTTGTAGAATACCCTGTCACCTTGACTCATTGGTGGGATGCAAACTCAAGGTTCCATCCTGTTACTCTTTGCACAAGTTAGCAGCATATCCTAACCCCATGCAATATTAAGCAAAACCCAAAAGTGGTTGGTTCACACATCTTGGACATGGTCACCACTTCAAGAACTACTCTCACATAGATATGAGTGTTAGCTGCTGAAACATGTGGTGGCTTTTCATGGCATTTCACCCAGAAAGAAAGGATTGTTTGTATGGAAACCCCATATACATGTTTTAACTTGGTACTATAATGCTTGCTCCAATCAACCCCTTCCCAAGATATCGTGGAACCATCAAGATGGCGACTGAAATTTGGTTGTATGTCCCAAAGCAGAATTCAAGTTGTATAATCACAGTCTCAAAATACTCAAGCAATGCAAAACATTTTTGTGCATTCTAAACAGTAACTGAGAAGGAAATGAGGGCCATATCTGGACAACATCCAAGTAGAACCAACAAGTAGATGAGCAAGAAAAAAAAAGAAAGCTCACGAAGGATGTTCCACAATTATTGGACTGATGTGAAATACCCCAAAACAATGTCATGCATTCATTGTTTTAATTGAGGGTGCAGCTTCACCTGCAGCAATACAATGGTTTGCAAACTATAATTTGGATTAAGTTTAGGCTTTGTACATAATGTGAATATGAATTTGCGTTTGGATAGACCCTCTTTGCCTACTTGGTAGGAAACTCATGTGTGTACTATTTTCAGGACAAGCACTAAACAAGAGCAACAAATTAGATGTGGCACCGATGCCATTACAAGACAAGAGCCCAATGGGAAAGTACTTCTTCAGTTTTTGAAAGTTTTATCCCAATAAAATACTATGAAATGTGACCATTGGTAGGTGACCTACCACTTTCATAAAGTGCGTGTATGATTAGAATTATCCTTAAAAGTCACCTTGTATTTAGCCTACCATTTGGCTCACCTTTGCCATCTCATGCTAAGTTTTGAGCTATCCTTAAAGTCAAGGGTACAAGTGCCCAACATCAAAGTTCAGCATGAGACCTACAATAAAAAAGCTCCTTCTCTAACAACCTCTTTCACCCACTGCAACAAACTCTTTATCTCTAGCAACACAACACACAAAATGGAATTGAACATACACCTCTCCTACTCCAATAGCCTCGCTCTTTAGCAACACAACACACAAACACAAAATTGTAACAATTCGAGTAGCCTCTCTCTCTCTCTCTCTCTCTCTCTCTCTCTCTCTCTCTCTCAGTGCAAGAAAATTTCAGCAACGTCCTCTCCCCTCCTTTCTTCCCCCACAACAAAAACAAAATTTTCAAGAAAAAAAAACTAAACACAAAAATCTCTCCTTGGCAACAAATCAAAAAATTCCAACAACAAGAATTGAACGCAACAATATCTCCCTAGGAACAAAACGAAAAAATTGAACAACAAAAACCAAAAATAGTACACACAAATAGAGCCAAAGAACTCGTCCACGCTTATTGAAAACATGAAAAAAGAAGTCCAAAAGGTCGCACTTGCGACACTTGTCAAAATGAGACACACAATCTAACAAAACAAGAGCTCCTTGTTGCAACCTCTATGTGCTTGTCAAAAACACAAAAGGATAACTTTTGTGCTTGTCAAAAACACAAAAAGAGAACTTTTGTGCTTGTCAAAAACATGAGACTACACAACCTCTCTCCCCACACTTGCCAAAAAGAAAGCTCTTGCACAAGTCGAAAACACAATACATGTCACACTTGCTTTTGAAAATAAAGCTTGAAATTTCCTGGAGTTCAATTTGGGACCAAACTAGTTGGAGCCCAATTTGTGGTGCAAAAACAACTTTGGATCCTTGGTAGACTTGTGTGTAAATTTTCCATGTTGACTTGGGCATTCTAGCTTGTGTTTCCACAAAACACAAGGTTCTAATGCCTACTTTGCTAGACAAATAGCTTCCTTGTGTTTCTGTCTAGGGTAAAGCCCTAGGTCAAGGGCATAACCAAAACAATGGCACACCCAGGTGATAGCCCAGTGCAGGCCCCATTTTGGTAATCCTCTCGACCAAGGGCTTTAAATAACACTTGGGGAATGAGGTGTTCCCCACTAAGTGTCCACCCAAGGCAAACTTGCATGACACTTATAATTTTGGGAACGCCATGCTCCAAGGGTGTTACCCAACATAAACAAATGGCAAAACATTATATTAAAAAAAATTCCCTATGATATTTGACAAATATTTGTTAGGTAATAATATATCAGGGGTTTCATTTTGCTTTTCAAAATGCCACGCCTTTCATTGAGGAAAAAATTGTTAGACAAGGTGCTTTTTAAATACACTAGAATTTTTTTGTCAATGCTCTTTACATGTGTGTGTAGCAGAGGCAAGTGTTTTAATTTTCAATATAAAAACATCTCCACTGCAGGTGTCAAATTTAGTTTTATATTAATTTTATTTATCGGTAAATATAATTCTACTTCCACCCATAAACTTTTAAAAGTACAACTTCAAAATGGATGTATTATTTACTATTTACTATTTAGGCCAATCAAAAACATTGAAGCATTGAATTCATTTGAAGGGATTGACTCTTACCTTACCATGAAGGACATATTTGCAGGGCAACCTCAACTTTTACACCATCTTGTTGCTCAAATTTAATATGAAGGTTTTCATATAAGGGACGTAAAATTTATATATATATATATATATATAACTTCATTTTTATAATTTTATAAACATATTAAGTAATGTTCGGAAAAGAAAACTTTCAAGAAACATAGAAAGTATGTATGTGGTTATTCCTAAAGGCCATAGGGGACATTTATGAGTTTTTGTGACTTCTTGACATGATTCAAAAAGCATAGGAGGCATTTAGGTTTCATTATTAAACTTTACAAAGGTTATTGCATTATTATGGGCATGTAAGAAAGTCTTATTGCACTTTCCTATGATGTAATATATTAAAAAGTTTTCAAGCCTTGAGTTGTCACTCTTGTCAATTCTAAATGAAGGATGTGATCATTCTTTTTATTTTGAAAATCTTTTTATTATCAAAATTCATTTGATTACCTTTGAATTTGTTGTTCAATTTGTTGTTCAAATTGTGTCCTTAATAACCTATGAAATATAGTGATGAAGGTGTTATAAAGTGGGGGATTGTAAGGAGGAAACCCTTAGCTCCCACCCCCAACCCCCAATTCCTACTTTTAAAAAAAAATTCAAATACTCTATAGTGCAAATTATTCGTTTTTCAAAAAATGGTAGATGTGAACAAATAACATATTTGCCTCCTTATTCACAAAATATTTGGAAAGGAAAATCACAAGGGGTCAAAAATATGATTGACACCCATTTTCACCCTTGAGTATTTCTCTTGTCTAACAATTTTAAACATGTGTGCAAACAATTTTGAAGGTGATAGCTCCATAACTTTTTGTGCCGATGTGTTTTTTGATTAAAACAAGATCCTTGAGATGCATGCCATATCTTGTTTGTTCAATTGCATTGAAATATTGTAATATAAATTATCTTTGAAGTAATTTAAGGGCCATGTTTATGCATATAGAGAAAAATGAAAGATTCACATAATGCACTAGCACCTTTTTTTTTTTGGTTGCCACACAAATCACAAAGATGGCATGAAATGGTGTGGCCTAGTTTAATGGACCACTCAAATAAGAGTTAACTTGGTGAATCTACCCTTAAACATATGGTCAGCCAAAATAAGATGTGTTGGAAAATTAACCCTTAAGCGCTTAACCATTTTTCAATCATTTTATTTCTATTTGATGCCTAGTTAAATATTTTTCCAATTTACTTATCTATGAATTGGCGATTAAATTTAAAGTCTACAAACTCATAGTTCTTGATAAAAATTTCAAGCAAAATCAAACAAAGGCTGATGAGATAGCAAGTCTAAATTAAGTTCATCCAAGATTAGGTAGGTGCTATCCAAAGTTGGATTTGAAGTTTCACCAACCACAAATAGTTTTTTTCACATGGATTGATCCATGCAATCTAATATGGCACTCATAATCAATAAGTTAGTCTTTCACAAAAAAACCATTTCAAGCTAAAATGAAATTCTTCAAGTAAAAATGAAACCTTGCAAGTTTTGGATTGAGGATGTGAGGATCCTTGGCCCAATGAGTAGCAAATTCAAGAGGATCTTGCTAGTAGATCTCTTGGATCAACTCCTAAATGAGTTTTCAAAGTTAGCCAAAACTAAACTTGGGAGGCCAACTTGGGGTGGGCATTGTCCCTTGGGCAAGCCTCCATTCCCACATGGGAAAGTGGTAGTGTAGGGTTTTGTTGTCAAACCCCTCATTAAATTCACTTGGACTAGTGTGGCCTGTGCCGTTGGCCCAAGTGTTACCATGTCGTGAACTGATCTTTCCTTCCAAAACCTGGTTTTTTGGAATTTATTTGAATTTTCAGCAGCAGAAATCACTTTAAAATCAATATCTCCCACATTCTGAATCCAAATCTTACCAAATAAATTCCATTAAATCCTGCTCATCAAGATTTTTCCAATGACACCAAAGGCACATTCAATTCCTCCGAAATTTTGAGCCACAATTTAATTTAATTTTCAGTGAAGAAATCACTCAATATTCAAGAACTTTTGCACCACAAGTCCAAAAATCATGGAACCAAGCTCACGGATCCCTTCTCGTTGAAAGCTTTTCAAAGAGACCAAGAACGTGATCTGAAGCATCCCAATTTGGTGGACCTCATAAGTACAAACAAAACAAAACTAACTAACTACCTTCCTTCATAGACAGATAGTGACCTGTGCCCTTGGCCCAAGTGTTACCACGTTCTCAACTGATTTTTCCTTCCAAAACCTGGTTTTTTGGAATTTATTTGAGTTTTCAGCAGCAGAAATCACCTAAAATTTAATATCTCCCACATTCTGAATCCAAATCTTACCAAATAAATTCCATTAAATCCTGCTCATCAAAATCTTTCCAAGAACACCAAAGGCACATTCCAATTCCTCCGAAATTTTCAGCGATTTAATTTAATTTTCAGTGAAAAAATCATTCAATATTCAAGAACTTTTGCACTGCAAGTCCAAACGGCATGGAACCAAGCCCATGCACCCCTCCTTGTTGAGAGCTTTCCAAAGAGACCAAGAACATGATCTGAAGCATCCTGGTTTAGTGGATCTCATAACAACAAGATAAACAAACAACCTTGCTTCATAGATAGATTTGTTGGGTAACAACCCATTGAAAAGATATTTGACGTGTGCACCCAACAAATTTTATTTATATAAAAATAAAATTAAGAAATGTTGTCTAGATCAATTTAAAATACCCAAAATAACCAATTTAGGCTTATTGAGCATATAGGGATTAAATTGAACTAGCAAACCTACACATAATTATTTATCAAATGGCATCTTGATTGGAAAATCCCATGTCAATTTAGAGGAAGGTTAATTGACAACAAGGGAGAAAGCAAACTTTGAAAGAGAGGGGGCAAGGGGGAGGGGTTTACCCAAAGGTAAGAACCAACCAATCACATGATGGTGAGTTTTAACATATGTTGCACTTATATGGGATGGAGGCAGGAAGGGCTTAATCTAATCCATTGAAATTTAACTAATTTATAATAACCAAGTTTTGATTGTGGGTTATAATTTTCAGTCCTCTTTGTAGCTTTGACAATTGCAATATGGTGTAAAGTTATGATGACATATTTTGAAGCAATTTTTTTATTGGTTTATTGGTTTTGACCTTCTTAAAAGGCTACAACAATGAACAAGGTGTTTGGTGCTTTGAATCAATGTTAAGATGTTTGATAATGGTTTGCATAGCACCTACCCATCCTTAGATGGTGTCAATCAAAGTGTAAAATCTTGTCATCTTTCAAACCATTGAGCCTCAAATTTTGTGACAATTCACCCATGAGCTTTAATTCAAATCCAATGATTGGTCAAGCCATTATAGATAATTGTAGAAAAATTTACCATAAGTCCATGACCATAGAGGCCAATGTGAGACTTAGACAAAAATCAGTGTTGGCCAATTATTAACTTGGGTATTGATAATTTACTAGTTGGTTACTGATTTTTTAATAATAGATTAATAACTTTATGATATATTGAAATTTCAAATTTTAATAACCTATTTGGATGATATGGTTATGCATAACGATAGGTTATCAATTATAAAATGTTAAACACATTTATGATATAAAACACAAATACAGTAAATAAAACATTTTTTAATTTAAAAACGTTATAACCAGTAGAATAACTGGTGGTTATCAACTGATTATTTGATGACCTATTGTTATGCGTAACCAACAATTATTACCCAAAAATTTGATAACATAATTGGCACCCAATTATTTTGTGATGTTGATACTAATAATCTACCTAATGCATATGAAAAAAATGAACAATTAGCCAACATTAAACAAGATCTTTTAACTTGGGAAAAATATAGGTGCCTTCAATACTTTCAACCTAGACAATTCATGCCCAAAAAACATACCCAAGATCTATAATAGTTGAACCATTTAACTTAAAAATGGGGAAGGTGATCATTGTAAGATCACCTAGATAATGGTACTATTAAAATAAAGGTGCAAAAGTACACAAGGTCCAACCATCCATGACATGATGTTTACATTAATTTTATTGAGTTTCAAGCAGGATTAGAATTCAAAACATTTCATTTATTATATGCATATAAATTTGTATTTCTTAAATTAAGAATGCAATTAAACCAAAATTGCCCATTAAGCAAAGTAGAATGAGATTTTGAACAATGGCATATATCTTTGATCTAACTGAATATCACATCACTTGTCTTCCATTAACTAAAGTTCTAGAACTTTGAAGTCCGAAATACTTATTTAAAAAATTAATTTTAAGCTATTAAGTATTTAAAATACATGTGTGGTTGAAGATTGCCTATTTGTGTCCATAAGGTGCATGTTATTTCTAGTGAAAAAAGCATTATAGACCCAAGTGAAAAGAAACACTAAACAAAAGTAACAAATTAAATGTAGCACTAGGCTTGACATAATTGAAGGACAATGCCAAACAAGAAAACTATTTTATTTTATTTTACTCAAATTGAGATGAATGTTTTAAGTATCTTTCTTGCACCATCTTTTGAAGAAATAAAATTGGGGTGCAATGGTTATAGCCCCTTCCTCCCCCTTTTAAGCCATAAGTTCATGGTTCAATTATTTTCCCAACTTCTCATCTTTTTTTCACGAACATATGAAAAAGACAATATAATCCATGAACAACTTCTTTAAGCAAGGATTGGCTTAGGAAGACAAGGACTTGTAACTTCATTGGAGAGACTTAAACAGGTTTCTCAAACAACTTCCTCAACCAAGTTGTTTTGGGAACAAGGGGATTTGAAAACCAAGCTGTCTTGGGAACAAGGGGACTTGAAGCCTCAACCAAGTTGGGTAAGGAACGTCCCCTTTCCCAAATTCTCATTTTCTTTCACAAAATGATGAAAAAGAGGATGTAAAGTTTCTAAACAACTTTCTCAAGCAAGTTGCCCAAGGAAGATGGGGACTTACAACTTCCTTGGGGAACTTGGTTTTCTTGAGGAACTTCTTTAACTAAGTTGCCCAAGGAACGAGGGGACTTGGAAGCCCAAACCAAATTGCCTGGGAATCATCCCCATTTCCCAAGCAAGTTGGTTAGGGCTTGCAAATTTTCCAAGTCCCCTTCTCCATGGGGACCTTGGTTCCCAATCCCCTTGGGAAGGTTACACAATGGATGAATGTTGTATATGTTATTTTAATTTACAACTTGTAATGGGGTGCAAAAAATATTGTTAAAAATGTCCATCACAAATCAAGTATTTTTTCTTTAAATAAAAAATAATTTTCTTTTTGTGATGTTGGTGGGTATGTCGGGTAGCCGCCTTGGGGTTAGGGAGTGTCTCCACCTTGCAGGTGGTTAATATGGGAACGTCCAGCTCCTTGGGAGTTACCCTACACCAAGAAACACAGACTCTGTGGGGTTGATCAATCTCCAGTTATATAGTCTGTCAAAATGAGAAATATTCAAATTAAAAATTAAAAATGAAAGTGACTTTTTTAGGGTTTCATTAGCCAGAAGTGAGGGGGGGAAAAAAATGTCAGATTCTCATATTTGGTTTTCAATATGTAGCCAAAAATATAGGGGGATGACTAAAGAGAACTGATAAACATATCTGGTTTATAGCCAGATTTGGCTAAAATCTTCTTGGGGATGATCACCATTTTAAAAAAATAAAATCTTCCTATGGATGATTTGCCACTTAACTACACAAAAAATTTCCTTTAAGAAAAACACTACGGTACCAGGGAAGAGGAGAGATGCTGTTGCTCACTTTGCAGTCAATTCTCTCTTCTAAACCCCCCCCATAGTAGGGTTAGGCTCTAGGGTCTACCTTGGCTGCTTAGAAACTAAATTATATAAGCTACACTACTATTTCACCAAATTTTTTTACTTTTATCAAAAAAGAACAAATTTTTGTGTGCACCAGAAAATAGAGAAATATTTTTTGTAACAATATTCTTTTTCCTGAACTACCTACCTAGTAAGCCCCACAAGCTAGCTAGTTTTAATGTGGACTTTGGTACTGTTGAACCAGTTTAATGTGGACCCGAGTACTGTTGAGCAGGTTGTAATATGGACTTGGGTACTCTTGAGGGAGGTTTCAATGTGGACTTGAGTACAGTTGAGTTTGGTAGGGAGCGAGTTTGAATGTGGACTTTGGTACAGTTGTTGAGTGGTTTTTATTGTGTACTGGAACTGAGCGATATCTTAATGTGGACCTGGGCCAACTATTGAGTTCTGGTTGAGTTTCCAATGGAAGCAGCAGTAGCAGCAGTAAGTGGGCTTCAACTCAGCTGACGAAGTCGAGGGATGTGGGGTCAAGAGCGGGGTCTACATTGTGTGAGTTTCGGACCCAGCACTGGTTGCGGATCTGGCCTTGAGTCCCGGTGAGAACACCAATCTTGCCCATCTTTCTGAGAGAGATGCCGAATTGCTTGAAGAACGCATCCTGGTTGCTGGCAAAGGTTTCCACCAGCTTTTTGGTGCGCTCGTCGTTGAACAGAGACTCGTCTGTGGTGAATAGGCCCAGATTCTCCTTCAAGTTCTTGAAGTATTGGTTGTCGAATTGGAGCGGGGTTACCGGGTCGTTGAAAAACTGTGTGTTGTTGTCGTAGTTGGGCAGCTTGAGGTAGCCATTGTCAGTGCAATTGGCCACTAGCTGCTGACTGTAATACTTGGGGTATTGAGAGTCGACATGTGGGTAAAGTCGGTTGATTATGCTGCTACAGTGAGCTTGTCCTATAGTGTGTGCGCCTGCGCATTTCCGAAAGCACTAGCTTATTATCATGTCAGGCAATTTCATCCTGTGCTGGGAGATGATTTAGAATTTAAAATCCCGCAACATTTGTCTTAAGCAGCGTTGTAAATACAAAACCTAAATCCGGTGAGGAGGCGCAGACCCAAATTGAAATCTTTAATGCAGTCGATATAATTTTAAAGGCATCTATGAGGTGAGTGAGAAATGAATTACTCGCCTGAAAGTGCAACCAAATCTACTTCGTCTAGCCCAACAGTCTGGAGGTCTTCAAGTAAGCCTGAAACATTGAGGCTGGAAGCAGGCAGGTACGTTTCGGCGCTTGGGGCATAGGAAGTAAGGCTATCTTTGCGTCCGAGTTCGATTTCATACAACGGTCCTCCAGCCTGTTGCATACACGGAGTAACAAGTACTAGCCCGCATTCAGTTTTTTTATCTATTTGAAGCAGCAAACTTAATCGCACACATTTTGAATACACTGGCGGCAGAGGTGCAATGGGAACTGTCAAAGATCTCATAAAACCCATAAATTTTTGATTGCTGCAAACTCCCCAGAGAAATTTATAAGTACCGCTTTTACGGAGTAGACAGCGACCAGCGCAAGGATATCCGCGCACGAAACCACACCCGGACACTCTTTTTCCAGCTGCTCCTTAACCTCGTCGATGACAAAGAAGTTCCCCAGACTGAAATTGTTAGACGCGTCCTTCTCCGCCTGGTTCACCTTGGTCGAGTTCAGAAGCACGGAAGCATCACACCCTTGTACAAAGCAGTCATGGAAAAACAAACGTAACTGAGGTGCCGCATTAGTGGGATTCAGCTCAAATTCTTTCGTTACAACTCTCTTCACAATCTCGGGAAACTGCGGACAAGTCTTGTGGTAAAAACCAAATTCCAAAGGAGGCGCAAGGTGTGCAGGGACCGCGTGGTTGTAACTGTTTTCAGCCAAATTCCGCGGCGATCTCGGCACAAATCTAAAGTGAGCTCCTTCAGCTACCATAGAGAAAGGAGACACAATCGACCCAAGAACAAAAACCGAAACAACAACCAAATCAAACGGAACCAACTTCCTCATTCTTGCACAACGTTGATCACCACCACCAAGAAGACGAAGAAGAAGAAGAAGAAGAAGAAGAAGAAGATTGCAGTGCTGCGACTTCATAGCAAGTTACACCGGCGAAATGTGACTCTTCCTCCAACACTGCACTCGGAGCCAGACACAATACCTGAACAAATTCTGAACGTAATTAGCTATTCCTGGAACTCGGGCAAGACACAAATTCTGAAGAACACACTTCGCAAGATACAAATTCCGGACGGAAATTATTCCTGGAATTCTCAGCACTCCGTGAGATCTCACAAATTCTTGAACAGAGAACAAAAGCGCAAAACACTATAGATGACGAGCGTGTGCCACGACCTATATACTAAAGTTCTTTACGTGCAGAAGCGTGTGTCAAGAGCGTGTCGAGCGCGTGCCTAGCACTGTCCTGGCAGGAATTTACTGTTACCCATTAATCCCGTTAACTGTTCACTAATGTCCTTACTGGAAGAGTTAAATTTAACAGTCCGTTACCCAATTGCCCTCTTCGTTCCCGGGTTTTCTTTTTCTTTTTCAGTTCTGTAATATCGAAAATTTGGTGAATTTTTCCAAAATTATAGCAACATTACCTGAATTTACACTCAGAAAAGGAAATTTTCCTAATTTATTTTTTGAAAAAATGAAAAAAATGGTTGTCACTGCTGTGTTAACGCCTCTGAAAAAACCAATTTAAAATCATTCAAAGGTTTCCGAAAAATTACAATAGGCGAACTTTGGCTTGAAGTAGGTAGCCATTTTTTGGTGTTCTAAACAATTCTTGCTTGGGATGTTCACTGGGGATGGGGTTTAGTGTTGTCAGGAGTTACGCGTTAGGACCACTTTGGGGCGGTTATGCACCTTCCTTGATTGCTTCCAGTGGTTTTTTTTTCCTCCCACAAATTTTGTCCTTTTTAGACAAAGAAATTGGACTTTTCTTGGAAACTTTCTATTTTTCCTTGTGGAAAATCGACTCAATGTGCTACTATTTCTGAAAAATTCGCCAATTTATTTAGACAACGAAAAAGATAAAATTGAAAGAAAAAACCTAATTGCTTCCCTTTCCCCCCCCCCAAAAAAAAAGATCCTTGGAATGTTCCCATTTTTCAACGTGATTTTTCATTTTCATTGCCCTAGCTGACTGGACAAGGAAGGAGTGGGGTCCGAGAAAATGGCTGTTTGGAAAAGCCAGATATGGATTTTGACCACCTAACCAATGACGTGTGTTTTGCAAACTAAGCGTGGTCAGCATGTGTGTGTCTGACATGAGTTTTGCCAACTAAGCATGGCGAGTCTGTGTGTGTCTGACATGAGTTTTGCCAACTAAGTATGAATATGACTAAGGTACCCACGCTCTCAAAAATGCTGAAAACAGTTTTAGGAATTTTTTAATTTTTTTTCCATGCATTCCGTCCTTGAAGCAAGGGGGATATATGTGGGTATATAGCAGTCTAAAGGTGTATCATACCCAATAAGTCAATTTTGTCGTTACCCTTTTAGTTACCCTTTTAATTACCCTACTTGACTAGTATGTATTTGAGGTTTAACCCTTACCCAAGAAGAGTAATTGTTTTGAAGTGGGTGAAAAAGAGGGTATCTGAAAAGTCATTATATGATCTATATGCATTTCTTTATTTTGCAATGCATGTGGTTATGATGGATTTCCTCAGATTGTGATGTCTAATTACAGTAGCCTCCCGCCTAAGTACGCAACTTGAACCTGGGAGGATTGTGCGTACTTAGCCAGTAGGTGCGCACTTTAGATGAATCACTTAGTCCGTCCATCTGACACACAGGGCGTTCCGACCCGTTAACGGTCTCTGCGATGCCGATTCTGCAACCCCCCCAGAAATGAGCCGCAGAGACCGATTCTGCTACATATTTGCTTTTTTTTTATCTTTTTTTTTTTTGGATTTGTTTTTTCGGATTTTTTTCCCCGTCTTTTAAATTAACAAAAATGAAGAA
>Ga0116231_10010194_pt1 | contig 15303 bp, 10 predicted proteins | sample S1TSphgellanicum_2_FD_89695 | JGI IMG/M metagenome (GOLD analysis project Ga0116231, IMG submission 89695) | Host-associated microbial communities from peat moss isolated from Minnesota, USA - S1T2_Fd - Sphagnum magellanicum MG | ecosystem: Host-associated > Plants > Peat moss > Unclassified...
AAAATTTGGAGGAAAAAAAAAAAAAAAAAAAACTCCAAACGGAATTGCTTTCACATAATGTTATTTTCAATGTATGGGTATATATATTAAAAATTTTAAAAATCAATCTAATGAATGAAAAATACCCAAAATCATTTTGAAAACATTGTAAATGGTGTTTTTAAGCAATAAAAGGACTTGAATTTTTTTTACAATGACATATTTTTAGCAATTTTTTAATGTAAACCATAACATAATAGTGTGATGAAAATTTTAAAGATTTTTAAAGGTTTTTCAAAAGACTTTTGTTCAAATTATTCCAACAATATTATGGAATAAACACTTAAGTAATCACCCAAGGGGTTAGGTGTGGCTCATGATATCCTATTTGCACCCTATACAAAGTTTTGTAAGCCAACTTCCATGAAAATCCTAAATATTTTCATGGGTATTGGAAATTTTTCCATACTTTCAAGTTTTACTCAATCTCAATAAAATCAAGATATAACCTTCAATTTAGGTTATAGAGATTCAATATGTGACAATTCTTTTTCCAAATTTAGGATTGAAGTTAACTAAAATATAATTTAGAAACAAATCAATAACAAGTATTTTAGAGAATTATAAATAGGATGAAAGTACACTATGATGATCCCCTTTGGGGCGCTTTGGGTTTAGTATTATTGTATATATAGTATAATTGTTCCAAAATAATACATTTAATTTTGAGTATTAATCTTGGTTTTCAAGCCCTACAACAATTATTTTTACAAAACTAATGTTATGTAATTTTTTTTAAATAATAATTAATTCAATATTTATATTGAAGGATCCATGAGTATATTTATAATATATATTAGTATAATAAAGCCATAGTTTTGTTTTAACTATACTAACTTTAGGGGTTCATTAGTCATTAAAATAATCAATTTTAATGAAATTAAAAAAATGGACCATCTAGTTATACTTGTCATCTTCTATGTGGATGTGATTTCCTGTCAAAATTACAATTTACCACACATTTATCGCATCTTTGTTGAAAAAAATTCAATTTTTGAGATGAAAATTTTCAAATTAGTCCCATGGTATCCAAACATGGTTCATATTATGTGAAATGACATGGTTCAATATACCTTCAACTTTCATAAATACTATAAATCATTCAAATTATTTTTCAAATATATTTGTGTTTTTGAATACACATGTACATTACATTCGTTTCCACAAATATGCTCCAATCTCCCACTTTATAAAATGAAATGAAATAGTTTTTTTCTAATATCTTGCCTAGGTTATATCTAACATAATATGCAAAAATATTGTGAAAGACTTTCAAAAGTTTGATGTGGTATACATTCAAACATGCACATCACTAGAAAGTAGTACAATGTGATAGCCCAAAGGGGGTCACCATAGTGTGTTTTCACCCCATATGAAAACATGACATCAACATATCAATGTGAAAAAGGAGGAACCGAACATTGTTAACAAATAAAAACCAAAAAAAAAATCAAATGTCAGTATCATTTTAACAAGAATGACACATGCATTGATAGTAAATTGGCAAAAAAAATCGCATTTACTTTTTTAAAATCTAATTCTTATCAAGCATTGTGTGATATATGGACATGTCATAGTTAAATTCATTTTAATGAGATATTGGTTCAATGATACATAGGAATACATGAAGCGACTTAGATTTGAAGGGTTTAAAGTAGTACATGAAGAAGAATAGGGATGGTTAACATCACCGCTACTCTCATATGAATAAACACAATGTTTGAACTAATGGTATTAATTGGAATCATCATACTGTGATTACACTCCATTAAGATTTTACTAAGGAACTTGGTGATAATGTGGTAGTTGTCAACATAATTGAAACATCATATCCTTGAGTCTCTGGAAGGGGACATGACCAAGTTGTCTTGATGAGTCCATATGTAATGGCCAATTTGTTGTTATGGTGACACTAATATGATAGTTAGTCTTTTTCATCTACACTATGTTGGACAAATGTTGTGTTTATAATAACATCATTCCTCTACCTAGAAAGTCACATTATTGTCCACATATTTTGTTTGTTTTAAAATGGTCTTGAGTGATCATCTTATACAAATGTATGCACTTCATCACTCCATTCAATCTATCACAACCCTAACCTTGGGTTCGTGACCAAGGCAAGGGCTTGCAAAGGTGTGAGCCAAGAATGAATCCCAGGAATCACATTTCATGTTCCCAAAAGTGTAGGAGAGTGTGAGGGAATGAATCCCCACACTCTCAAGTGAGCTCCCACTTTGGGAGTTAGAGTCCTAATGGAGTCTCGAATTTTCAAAGGGCGATTGCAAGGGTAAAAAATAATTGGATTGAAAATTTCCTTATATCATTGAAAAAAATTTAGAATTTAGATGTCTAAAATGGTCTCTCATGACCCATTTGGGTATTTAAAACATAAATTATGGTCAAAAGAAGGGCCGGGAGTCAAATTGCTAATTTGATTACTAAAAGTTGATAATCGCCCTAATTTGCTTGCATGTAGGTGGTTTGCCACATACTGTTGGAAAACTCTCGGTGATGGTTACAACTTTTCTTCAAATCTCATCTCAATCAGAGGTCTTCACACAAAATTATGGGCCCCCAAAGTCGCATGAATCCCAATTTTGAGAATTTGAGGACTCCCAAGAAAAAATGACATTTGGGTGTAGGCCCCATGACCATGCATAGAGGATACTATAAGGGGGAAGGTGGTGGCTTCCCCCCAAGTCTAGGATGTGGTGAATCTTGTGAGTTTGAATTTGCCCGTGGTTCGTTCGTGCACCAAGAGTGCTCCAATTATGCACTAACCAACTTGTTGTTTGGTTTGTGCAAGTTCGTGTGAATAATTGACCTGCTTGTCGCTCGTCCTAATCCCCATCCTAGAGCTCTAGCACGCCTCTCTACTACCAAAGTATTGCGAGCTAGGGAGTGTACCTTAATTTTTTATCCTTCCGTTGTTTTCACATTTGGACTTGCAATTGAGTTTATCAAGGAATTTGGGGGTGCGTCACAATCCATGTCTAACCACAATATGAATTCCACCCCTTTAATCCTCTTTTTGTTGTTTAACATCTCCATTGAAATCCTAACTATTAACACAACAACAATAAATGTTTGATAGTAGCAGATAGGCCATTACATATCCAATGTTCAATTCAAAAGATTCTTTTGTAAATTTTTCCCCACATTACAAAAAGTTATAGCAGTACCAAGCAAGGCCATCCACATAGCCACGCATTGTTTTCATCACATCTTCTACCACATGGCAGTAATTCCAAGAAGGTCAACCGTGTAGGTGTGGTGTTCCATTGTTGTAGGAATGTTGTAAAATGGACCACATGGAATCAAATTAGTGCAAGGCTTGAAACACTAGGTCCAATGATTGCAAAATGACAAAATAATAAATATGACATTTATCTCAACACCCTTTAAATTTGAAGCCTTCCCATTCTTTTTCAATACCACCACAATGGGAGAAAGCCAAGTTGCCTCCACTGGGGTGATGAACCCCATAGTTAGCAACTTGTCCAAATCTTGTTTTATAATTACAACATAGTTTAGGTTCATCTAATACCGTGTTTGATGTGATGCAAGTATATTGGTATCAAGCTCAATTTGATGTTGCATTAAATGAGGTGGAATACCTCTTAGATCCTTATATGTCCACGCAAAAACATCTTTGTATTCTTTTAATAATTGTTTTGTTGCATATGTTATAAAAAGATCCAAATCGACATTTAGCTTCACCACTTGTAGTTCGTCATGAGTACCCAAATTTAGAGGGTGAATTTCAACGTCTTTTTCTAGATTCCACTTCACCATCTTCATATCTTGCACTTTGATTCGAGCTAGTGTAGTGTCAATTGAAATTTCTCCTAGTGTGTGTGGAAAATCAAAAATCGGTTCATTGGTACCAAATTTCATATCAATACTAGTTTTGGTATCCATATTGATTTCCACATCAATATCAAATTTTGCATCAGTATCAGTTTTTGCATCAGTACTAGTTTTTGCATCGAACATCGTTGCCAAGACTTTTAGTTTTGGTAAAGTGATTGTGTCGATTGCAAACAAATTTGATTCGAGTGCCAACAACACATCTTCCTCCTCATTTGTGACTTCATTAGCAAAATCATAGCAAAGTAAAACTTCTAGGCGTTTGGTGTTGCTATCCAAATGTTTTGTTACCATTATGGTGCAAACAGTGCCATTACTTTCAATGTTTATGAGGTTATTCCCCCAATTGTATGTGACTTTGGCATCTCATAGCCATGGACAATTTGACATGGAGTAATTGTTGTCCAATACATTGTTTTTCATCATTATTAAAGTGACGACATACGAGATGCCATGGATATGAATTTTCAGGTCTTGGATCAAGCCTATTGGTTTGGTTAGGGTCTAGTTTACCATCCTAAGGGTATAGGGTGCAAGTTTCAAGATAAGTAATATTAATTTTTTCTTCAAATCCTCAGTGATAATGTTAACAATCAATCCCCCAATCCAACATAACATCCTCCACTATGTTTTTTCCTACATGCATTGAAATTACTGCCATGTGAAGATTTATAAGGACTAACCTTACATCAAAAGGTGGAGCTTGAGGATGGGTTGGTTAACTATTTGGCAACACTCTAGAAACCACACATAGTTTTAAATTAGGGGCCAAATGCATAAGTTGACAAAGGGTCAGAATATGTTTACTACTTAGTAATTGTTGATCGATTTCTTGGAGCACGTATTGTTTTTCAGTAATTGTTCCATTGTTGCCAAAACTAATTTTGATTTTCAGTAATCCAAATGGCTCCTACATCGATGGTTGGCTCCCTAAGCCTACTTCCATTATGGATTCCGGTGTTTGCATTTGTTGGATCACTAATTCGAAAGTCTTTTGCAACTAATCCTTTTCCTAATCATCCACAATCTTGGTCTTTCATGGCTCCTTCTCTCGCTGCAATAATAATCTTGGGTTCTAGTTCCTTGTTTCAACAACTAAGACCATACTAATAATGACCTCATCTTTTTTTGGTTTTGCATGAAAAACTTTGTTTTAGAACATGTCTTGTGTAGCTAATTTATGTGGGCAATTATAGATCTTGTGCTCTAGTGAATTACATATGAAGCAACAGTAGATGGGGCAACTTCCTTGATTTCAGTTCCCCTATTTTTCATGGTTTCCATTCATTCCTCTCCCTGCCTAAGGATAAACTTTGTTCATTGAAACTCTTTTTTTGTCCTTTAATTTGTTGTTAGGATTCTTTGGGCTCCAATGACAATGCTCCTTCAAATGCCCTGGTTTATGACAAAAATCACACATCTTTTCGATTCGAGTGTTTTTTGGTGTTTTGTTTGGTCTTTTCAGTGGTTCTGACAATTTTCAATACCCCTCTACATCCACCATGGTCTCTTCATAGGTGATTGTAGATTCCTTATGCTCAAATAAAGTGTTTCGTTTCATTTTTACAATCGCAATTAGCAAGTAGGGGACCAACCTAACTTAGGAAAAGGTTGTCAACAAGTTGTCGTCCACTTTATGTTGGAGACAATTGGCAAGTTTGAGGATCCGTTCATAGTAAACCTCAACCTATTCATCATTGCCTTGCTTAATGACTCTAAGAGCCATGTAAACTTGTTCATCGTTTTGAACAATGTAATAACGCTCATAGAATGCAACCTCCAATTCTAAAAAATGCAACTCGGATGAGACTGCATAAATTTTTTTCCCCACTCCAAAATTGCATCTCTTAAGGTGAAACAAAATAGGTTCACTATGTTAGCATTGAATTGTTTTGATGTTTTGTCGTTGAAGCCAAACTTGACCTTCGACCTTGAAATTTGGTTGGTTTTTACGATGTTCATTAACATTTTCCTTATATTGCCTTTGAGCTTCTTCAAGGTTGGATACAAGTTGTGTTTGAATGTATGCTAGCCATGTGACTCGATCTTCAATTGCAAGATTCACGACATTGGTTACACATTGGATGTCAAACTTGGGATGTAAGCCATGATTTACAAAGAATGGTGTTTATTGTGTTGTTGAATGCATTATGTCATTGTAAGAAAATTCAACTATAGACAAGAAATTCAACCAATTATCTTAATGATAATTAGTCATACATTGTAGATTATTACTTTAAGACTTGATTAACCTACTTTGTTTGCCCATTTGTTTGGGGATGGGAAGTTGATGATAACTTCACCTTTACACCTAATAGTTTAAAGAATCGCTTCCAACACTTGGATGCAAACTAATGTCCATGATTAGAAACAATGTCTTCAAGAAGTCCATGATAATGAAAAACATGATAAAAAAAAAACTTAATTGTCTTTTTGCTAGTTATTAATTTGTTGTAGGGAATAAAATGAACCATTTTCGTGAAATGATCCACCACCACTAAAATGGAATCAAATGAGTTAGATCATGAAAAATCCATGGAGATCGAAGACCATGGTGAAATAGGGATTAATAATGGCTGAAGAAATCCCTGAGGGCAATGATGAGGATTCTTTGCACGAGCACAAACATCACATGAACCCACAAATTCCTTCACGAACTTCCAAAGTTGTGGTCACCAATAGTCACAAAACACTAATTCCATGGTCTTGTTGAATCCAAAATGGCCAACAACCAATGTGTTGTGTCTGGAGTGGAGAACTTGAAGTTATGCAAGGCCTTTTAATACATAAAACAATTTTGTCATGATATAGTAGACCACCACAAAATTCAAATTTGTCAAAGTTATTAGGAAGTTATTCCGATGACTTCTAACAACAGTAGCAAAAGAATCATTAACTAGATCTTAATGAATGTGCTAAAGGAGGGTCTTATCCTCATGAATTACTGAAAATGCTTAAAGCCAAAGGTTTTCAGGTTTGAGAATGGTGTCGCATTGTTGATCGTAAGCGGCATCCCCCTCCTTAGGTGCGAGGTATGAACGATGGGATAACACATTTGGTTTCCCTTGTTGTTGCCTTGGACGATAAATAATCATGAACTAAAATCAAAACAAGAATAATGCCCATTGAACTTGACGTCGATTTAACACACAAGCCGTCATGAAATATTGAAGATTCTTATGATCAAAATACACATTGATTTCATGTTAAGCTCCTTCAAGTAAACGATGCCACTTTTCAAAGGCATCCACAATGGCCAAAGGTTCTTTGTCATGAATCTCATAGTTAATTTTGGCAAGAGAAAACTTATGAAAATGGAAACTAACTAGATGAAGAAGATTATATTTTTTGGGTTGTGAGAGTACAACACCTAATGCAAAGTCAAAGGCATCTGTCTTTAAACCAAAAGGTTTGGAAAGGTCTGCATGAATCAAAAGTAGGGCAATTATGAAGGAGGCTTTCAAATAGTTGATCCTTTCGAATTTAGACAAGTAAGAAAGGTCATTATCATGGAATAATGTGCAATTAATTACTAATAGAAATTGGCAAACCCAAAAAAACATTGAACATCTCGAATAAAAGCTAGGGTAGCCCAATCCACAATGGTTTGAACCTTATGAAGGTCCATGCAAATGCCATCTCCAAAAATAATGTAACCAAAGAATTCCACTTTAGATTGATGGAATCCACACTTTTCCAATTTGGCATAAAAACTAACTTCTCAAAACTTTTCCAAAATAATACGTACATGGCACTCATGGTCTGCCATGTTCTTCGAGAAAATGAGGATGTTATTGATGTAACAAACAAAAAAATCATCCAAATACTCACAAAAAACATCATTCATCATATGTTGAAAGAAAATAGGTGCATTGGTAAAACCAAAGGGCATCACAACATATTCAAAATGGATGTAACAAGTTCTGAACGCCGTCTTCCATTCATCACCTTTTTGAATGTGCACCAAGTTGTATGTTCCACATAAGTCAATCTTTGCGTACATTTTGGCATGATTGAGTTGGTCCAACAATCGTGAAATCAAAGGCAAAAGGTACCAATTCTTGATGGTGAGTCAATTTAATCCACAATAATTGACACACATGTGTAAAGATCCATCCTTTTTCTTAACAAATAGGATTGGAACACCAACTAGAGACTTGGAGTGTCAAATGAACCCCTTTTCAAAAAAATTGTCAATGTATTTTTGAAGCACCAAGAGTTCGTCCTATCACAAGTTATAGATGGGTCCAAACAAGGGTTATGCTCTTTCCTCTAAATCAATTACATAATCATATGGCTGATGTTTAGGTAAGTGTCTGCATTTTTTTTTTCAAATTTTTTTTTGTAGTCTTGGTACTTAATAGTGATCTCATGTTATTGCATCCCAAGATAAAAGGCTAAAATGGCATACACAAAAAAATGCATCTCCTTTCTTTGTTGCTTGTATGAATGTTCTTGCTCTTGTAAACAAAGGCTTGAAATGTTTGGAACCTTGGTAACCCACAATATCTCCTTCACGTTTGAATTTCTACATGCATTGATTAATTTTTGCTATGTTTTCACATGCAAAATAATGTTTAGAGTCCAACGTGCTTGTTGGAAAAGCTTCATATTTTGGTGTAGTTTTGTTTATTAAATCAAAATGAAAACTATTTGTCTTCTAATCCATTTGAGGATTATGCAAAATGAGACATGATAACCCAATGATGATAGGGTTTGTCAGAAATGAAATGACATTGAAAACAACTTTGCTACTGTGTGACCGAATTATTACCGTCATCGCCTTGGTCTCGTGCATTACAGGCCTTAAGAAAAGTTATGACCATCACTCGATCGCAACTGGTGTCACTTTCTCCAACAACATCAAGTTATGTTCTAATACCAATTCCTTTTTGATGAAACATATTGATGCCCTTGAGTCAAAAAGTGCTTGGGTTCACACAATCATGGATTTACCACCTTTGATCATGATGGGCAACAAAAAAACAAATTGCTGATTCTGAAAGACAAGGTAAGACCGTTTTGAACACATGATGCATCAAAGTCCAATCTCACGGTTCCTACTGAAACTGGACATCCTCATTTCCCTTTTCTTTTGGTCCTTGGGTAATGGTAGAAGTTGTGGCATATGTTGCATGTTGAACACATTTCTTTGAACAAACACCGGCTATGTGGCTTAATTCTCAATAGTACAAACAAAAATTGTTTACACGTCGATGTTGTTTTTCCTATTCTATGAGTGGTTTGAATCATCTCTTATCACTTTGCATGAGGTTGTCATTGGGTCTAGACACCATATGTTTGGGTTGCAACATCGGTGGCATGAATGTCTTCAATGTTGATGACAATTCCTAACGCTTTTCTTATTGACGTTCAAAAAGTCGATTATCATAATGCATAGCTTACACGATTGCCTAATTCAAGCATGGTCAATAGAAGGTCCTTCACGTCTCCACAAAATCCAAATTGAAATTGGCTCCTGAACTTAGCCTTGTCCCATGAAACGTCACATGCTAGTTGCTTGAATTTAGAAGTGTACATAGAAATTGGGCATGATCCTTAACGAAATGCTTGCAATTTGCTTATTAATGTATGTTCTTTGTCTGAATTACTAAAAGAAGCACCAAATTCTTCAGAAAATGCTTCAAAATCTTTTAGAAGAGGAGTGACATTCCAAAAGAAATGTAAACCATGCTAAAAATGTGCTTCGTAATAAGATGCCAATGAATCCAACTTAGGTTCGGTCATCTGGATAACAATGTTGATGAAGTTGGATGATGAGATGTATTTGGTTGACAAAACTTCAAAATATGTGTGTCGTTAAACTTTTCTGGTAGGCTGATTCGTGGCTCTTTCAAGATGCTTCCAAACGTTGTTAATGCTTGGTTTCCTTGTAAGTGTGTAATGCACTTATGAAGAGATTAATTTTCTTGTTACATATGCCCAAGGGCAACAAGAACCTCTTCCATGTACGGAACTATTTTTTTCTTGAAATGGACATGGCCAAATAAATATGTAAACAAAAGGTGGGTGGTCCATAATCTCAACAACACATTCAAAAGATGGATAATCCATAACCTTTTAAAAAAATTTACGTTTGAAGTAGAGGGGTAGTTTCAACTTCCATTAAAAAAAAAAACAACTATAATGACAACAAGAATAAACGTAGGTTTGATGGGAATCTTTTCAAATTATCACGAACATAAACAACTATTAAAAAAAAACTAAGCCAAGGACATAACAAATGACACACTCCCAACTCCTTAAAGGACTCAAATGTGAGCCCAAGTAGAAAGCAACGGAAGAAGGAGGAGTCGGAGCACGCTCCTTAGTTCACAACACTTTCAGGGGTAGAGGGGCGTGTTGGAGCTCCGGGATGGGACTAGGAAGAGTTGACAAGCTTCACTCACTCACACAGGCCTGCACACAACCCACACAAAGTGGTTAGTGCACAGTTGGAGCACCTTTGGTGCTAGGACGAGCCACGGGCAACACGGACACACAAGACTCACCATGGCCCGGACTTGGGGGAAGCCACCACCTTCCCCTTTATAGTATACTCTGTAGCTCTCCACGGAGGCTACATCCAAATGGCTCTTTTTTTCGGGACTCCCGAGTGAGAGTCTCGAAATCGCGCCAAATGGGACTCCCATGATTTTGGAGCCCCATAACTTTGCGAGCAGACCTCGGATCGCAATGCGGTCTAAAGCAAAGTTGTAGCTCTTGTTGAGAGATTTCCAACTGTATGTGGCACGCCCCTTGCAGCTAAGTAAATCGGGTCGATTCCCGACTTTTTGTGGTCGGGAGTCAAACTGGCAATTTGACTCCTGGCCCTTTTTTTGGCCATAACTTACGTTTCAAATGTTCAAATGAGCAATGCAAGCCCACTTTAGACATCTACGCTCCAAGAAATTTCCAATGATATAAAGAACGCCATAATCCATTGAGTTTTGACCCCTGCAATCGCTCTCTGAAGTTTCGGGAGTCCACCAAGACTCCATTTCCCAAAGTGGGAGTTGCCTTGGGAGTGTGAGTGTTCACTCCCTCACACTTTCTTACACTCTCGGGAGTATGTGATGTGACTCCCCGGCTTCTTCTTGGCCCGCACCCTTGCAATGCCTTTGCTTTGACTCCCGGGCTTCCTTCTTTTTGGCTCACACCCTTGCAAGCCCTTTGCCTTGGTCGCGAGCCCAAGGTTAGGGTTGCGACAACAAAATAAATAAATCACAAGAAATGTACCTAAATTTAATCCAAAATTAGAAACATAAAAACATAAAACAAGAACATGATATATGTTAGAAGATGATTTAATCAAACTTTATTCTTATAACGTATGAAGATAATGGTTATGACAAGAAAGTGTACCCAAAACTGGTGTTGAACAAACTGAAAGTAATGGGAGGTCCTACCCCTATTTATACCCCATTAAGGACCTAGCTCAAAGAAATTTCCATAAAGGCTTCCATGTGTGCACTAACCAAGGAAAAAACTTCCTAACTGATAATGAACTAAAAGTCAACTAAAAGTTAATTCAAATTATACCCCATTGGGGGCCTAGCTTAAGGAAGGCTCCATAAAGGTTTCCATATGTGCACTAACCAAAAATGCCCTAACTAATAGTGAATTAAGAATTAACTAAGAGTTAGCAATGATGCAAGTGATCATGTAAGTGACTATGTTGGTGCAAACGATGATGCAAGCAACTATTGTGGTGCGACATTAGGTCCCCACAGTAATATGGCGGCTTGAGATGTTGATGGTTTTTCCTTGTTGATTAATCAGTCGTAATCTGATGACGACGCTCCTTTATTGCATGGGTTGCATGGGAGGTTGCTTTTTGGGTGATGAATGTGGTGAGGTACTTGGGGAAGGCAGCTGGCCATGATGAGGAAGGATGGAACCGATTAGGACAGCGTAATGAGATGGCGAGGCTTCGAATGCAAGCTTGGAGTTGGAGGCGAATAGGGAAGAGGAGGTGTATGAGAGAGGCATTGACAATTCTGGGGGGAGACAGGCAGAGTCTAGAGAATAGGGAAGTTTTTGGGGAGAATGCAGGGGAATGCGCAAGGGATAGCTAGTTACTGATTTTTCTTCCGATGCGTTAGTGACTAGCAAGGCCAAGCTCATGAATATGGGAAGTCAGGTGTAGATGGTGTAAGAGTGAGTGTTGAAGGTCTAAGATGAGATCTGTGGCATCGAGGGGGATCTGTGTGGTATGCGAACTCTGTGTTTTGGGTACTTGAGATTCTGTGCAGGAGCTGCGCCTGCAAGAGCTCTGAGGAACTTCTTTTCCTTTGCAATAAATCCATTGTGTGCATCCATCTGTCTGTATGTTGTTGTGATATTTCTCCGAGTTGTGTTCGTCTAATCCTCATTCTGTCAGAGTGAGATCCCGAAAGGGTTCAAATTGGTGTTTTGGGTCCCTCTCTTTTTTGGTTACACTATGTTGGTGAAAGCAATGATGCAAGCGATGGGTGATTGTGGTGTCCATGATAGCCATAGTGGTAATGGGTGCTAGTGGTGGATACCATGGTGGGTACCATAGGTTCCAAGGGGAATTTGGCTAAGGAGCATTGAAAAGCACACTTACGCCTCCTCCAACCAAAAAATTGCCTCCACCACCTCCTAGAAGTCCTTCACCACTTCCACTTGGGGGTCTACCTCTAGTTGGAGGTCCACCACCTCCTTCCGAAGGTTCACTTCCCTCCTGATGGTCCTACACTCCCATGAAGAGGACTACCACCGTTTTTGATAAATATCCCACCTTTAGAATTATCGAATCATAATGGGGGGTTTAGTGTGGGTGGTTGGAAATAGGGCACCAAATTTTTGATAGAAAACCTATTGGTAGGAACAGTTATTGTGGAAATCATCACAAATGTTTGGACACCCTGACTTCCTTTAATTATGAAAATTTTGGTAGACACCATATTTGGGAAAGGGTATGCTATAAGGTTAATTGTGTTGAAGAAAGTAAGTGGGAGGTTGCCTAGGTAATAAGGGTTAGGAATCATTGTCCATGGGTTGGGAATATTATCGTTGCCTATATAAGATAGTCCATAGTTCCTAAGGTTAGTAAAATATTATTTTTAGTAGGATTCATTGTTAGATATTAGTCGTTCACCATTTGAGTAACGGGATAACTTGGGGCAACTGTGAAAACAATGTTACGCTCAAATATTATAGGAACTTGAGTCATTGGAATCTGGGAACTAACTGAGATGGCAAGTTGGTTTGTACCAAAAATCGATTTAGTCACAAAAACTGGTATTTGGTTAAATCTATAAATGAAGTTTTCAACTATGTGTGCGAGACCTCTACAAAAGGTGCAAATTTAACTAGTGGGTGTCGAATCGACAACAATAATATGCATTATTGAAATTGTCTAACATGAGTCATGCTCCTCGCAAAGATTCATTGTTAATGAATGGTTGCTACCATTAGTTTTGGAAGCAACCTTCTCCAGAGACTCCACCAAATCCTTAGTTGTCCTTTAAAGTTGAAAATTTTCAATCTCCAAGGTCTGGATATTGGGTGCAACAATTTCCTAGTACCAAAAAACATCATTTCCGATAGGGGTCCAAACAAGGCTTGCAAAGGTTCCATGTCCGTAATCACAACCAATTATTCCATCAAAATGAATTCCGATGTTAGTTCATATTATCGGTTCTCCTCTTTCAATGTTGATTTTAAGCCTCTATTGCTCTGCCACTTGCAGGGTAGCAAGGCCTTCCCGCTCCATATATGTAGCTAGGTTACCAACTTTAATTCAGGTAATTTTACTAAAGGGCAGTTGGCTTACCTATGTAGCCAAGAAGTTGATGAATTTGGTGGTCTTGGTTAAGCAAGGAATTCGGGTAAACTCGGCTATTATGGTGTTCAACAACCTATATAACAAGTTACGAGATTTGTTTGCATCAACAAAACCCGGAATGAATAAGATAAGATTAAATTCAACATTGCTCAAGTAGTTGACATCCTACTTCGAAATTGGTTTTTAGTAGACTCAACCTTCATAGTGTTAGATTTTAAGGAAAAGGATGAAGGTGCGACTAGGTTTCCACTAGAAATTCAAATTATAGAAGGCACAAGAGTTTTGGGAGCATATTTTTGGCACATGCAAACTAATCTAGATGAAGATATGGACAATGTTGAAGAACTTGGTGGGATGAATAGCCAACCGAAAACCTCACAACAATTGGAAATTCCACCAATTTTTCTGTTGGCTTTGTGATCATGGAACTTGGGGTGGCTTCTCCTAGGAATTTGATACCATCACCAAGAAAACGAACTTTGGTAGACAAATCACCAGAAATGTCAAGTCCAAGGAAAAAAGGCAGAACGTGGAATCCAAGTCTAGTTTGGCCTGCATAAACTTTTGGTGCAAGGCCTCCACTGAAATTGAATCCGATGCCAAAAGGTAGTGAAACCCCTACAACTTTCTTTAGTTAATTAAATTGTCAATCAGAGGGAGAAGAAATTTTGTTAAAGGAGATATCAAAGATGTAAACTCCATCAAATTATTTTTTCAGTGGAACTCATCCACATAGCTTAGCAAAGCCAGTTGAAAACCGCCGCCCCCTTAACATTTCATTTTTAGATGAGGCGATTTTTTTCCTCCACCTATTGGAACCAAAGTGACAATGGCCCCTTCAATTGTTTCTTCATTGAAATCCTTGGAAGATCACTTGTTGTGTTCCAAGGGTTTTGCCCTAATAATGGGCAACGTCTCAAGGGCTTTTTGGTTGGCCATAACCAAAAAGAAAGCAACATAGGATGTATTATAAAAAAACATGCAAAAGATGGCTAATTTGAAAGGCTAGTTGTAACAACGATAGATTGCTTGCATGTAGGATGCCTTTACCATCCATCATCTATAATAAAAGCTACAAACTTTGGAAGGCGCATAGAAGAGGGTGCTAGAGTTGGAAATCAAAAATTCCAACTACTAGAATGAATTACTATAATTACACAACTAGCTTACCAAAATCAATAAGACTTTAGGCTTGATCAACTAGGAATGGGCTATTCTATAGAAGACCTTGGAGCAAGAGTAACAAACTAAAAGATCATGGAGTTGTCCTTGAGCATGATAGACAAGTAGCTCAAAACTGCCAAGGTGAGGGTGGAAAGGCTGTAAAGCCATGATGAGGTGCTTACCGAAAAAACATAAAAGCACCATGTGGAGATACAATAGGCAATTGAAAAAATTCAATATTGCAACATGAACTAGAAAATGTGAGGCATAATGTGGTTATGTTTTTAAAGGACCTAAAGGCTTTAAAAAAGGAAATGAAGACGTTGAAATAGATGTCGCCAATCTTTACCACAACATGATGGACACTAGTAGAAAACCCCCCAACCCACCCCCCTCCCCTCACCATTATCTTC
>Ga0116231_10010196_pt1 | contig 15297 bp, 5 predicted proteins | sample S1TSphgellanicum_2_FD_89695 | JGI IMG/M metagenome (GOLD analysis project Ga0116231, IMG submission 89695) | Host-associated microbial communities from peat moss isolated from Minnesota, USA - S1T2_Fd - Sphagnum magellanicum MG | ecosystem: Host-associated > Plants > Peat moss > Unclassified...
ATTATGAGATTATTTGCTTGAACTAATTAGAGCATTTTCAAGGCACAATTAACTCAATCAAAAGAGACATTCAGTTATGAATGAAAAGAAAACCAAGCCATTCAAGGCACATTTTAAAACTTTGCACTAAAAAAAAAGTGGCAATTTATGAAAGGTAATTGCAACTAGTTTTTAGTCATATACGTCACATGCAACTAAAAATTGATTAGTCATTTTGAACAAGTCAAATGTGTTTGTAGTTGTAAACAATGGATGAAATCAAAATAAAAATATACATGTTCATCCATATGCCAACCCTATGGTCTATGCATCTAGCATGCGATAAACATGCAACTATAGATTTCTTTAATGAATAAACAATTCACATTATATCTAGTCCGTCCATCCAAAGCTGTCACATGTCATGTGCACAGATGAATGACATCTTAAATTTTAATACTCATGGAAATTAATTTTAGCCATCTTTTTCAACAACCCCAATGGTGCCATGTGTCCTAGGGTTAAAAGGTTTTTGCAGATTAAAACCAACCAACAGTAAATCTGAACCATCTATTTCAATGATGCATATTCTGCCATGTGGCAAATTCAAACCTCATATATCAAATTTTTAAGGTTTAAAAAAAATAAATTAATTTGGGCATTTTTTTTAACAACACCAATTCTACCATGTGGCCTTTTCACATGGCCTTTTGATTTATAAAATTTAAACTCGTTTTAATAAATTTGTGCCGTCTTTTTCTACAACCTCATTTTTGCCATGTGTCACTACAAAGGTTGAATGTCAATTTTTATAAAAATTTGGTGGAAATAAATATGTGCCATCTTTTTCAACAACCCTAATGTTACCACTTGACACGTTCAAAATTGATTTGGATTCTTCCACATGCCATATTTTTTGAGTTTCTTATTATTTTCATTTGCTGATTTTTTGTAACTGTTTTTATGCCATGTTTTCAATCTAGGAGGCTTACTGGATTTAAAGTATTAGACACATTGCTAAATGGTTTTAGGGTTAAGGTGAGCTAATTGGTTTAGGGTTATCTAGGGTTGAATGATATTTAATCTAGTAGGTCACATATTCAAATACATTGATCAAGGTTTACAACCTAAAACTGCAATAAGCATATGGACTAAATTGCACAAATGCACAAATAGAATTCAACATTAACTTTTCTTGTCTTAAACTAAGTGTTGACCTACTTATGCAAATTACTCCATAAGTAACCAAGTGTTTGTAAATTCATGCACACAAAATGGCACTTAGTCCAACAAACAGAACAATGTTTAGAAAAAGCATTAGTCCAACAATAATTCACTTGGCTAATTTAACGTCTTTTCCTTTCCAAAGAAGGTTGTTGCCCACTACATCTTTCAATTTCAATTAGGGGGGATTGTCATTTTGGTTTAGCACTTACAATTTCACATTGCCACTACTTTCCATCATCCTACCAAGTGCCACTTGATACCAACTTCTCCAACATGTACACTATGGTGCACACACCCTACCCCATTTATTATACTTGACACAATTATGTCACTATTTGCAAAATTCAACAATAGAACGAGGTCCCTTATTTTCAATTGCACCCCAATAGAAACCCAATTTGCACCTTCAACATGAACTCAATCATGTAAATGAAGCAAGTGTACGCACATGGTTCTTCCTCTCTAGATACATACGTTAATGCTTTTGAAAAACACCATTTTTAACAAATCGCACCCAATGACCAACAAACGAAATTCACACCTTATAAGATTTTTTCTACCCTTGCAAGTTGAAGCAATTCTCATGCTCACACCATTTCAAACCATAGGTCATCCCCTTTTTTTCTTGGTTTATCACCCACCCCATCCCATTCAAAAACCCATTAAGCATATGCATTGTGAGTTGTTTAGGGTCACTTGTAGGGTGCATTATAACATGTGCAACTTATACATGCACCTTTATTAACAAAAGTGGGGTGTAATTCATTAACCTAAATCACTATGGGACCTTAAAAGTGAAATAAATTCATTACATTTTAGTGATTTCACTCTAATTAAAGTTATTTCATTATAATATCACTATGGAAACAACATGTTTCATTATTAGTTGACATGATTCATTATTATAACTTATTGTGGTAAATAGGTTTATTTTTATGTTGATGTTTTAAATACCCTATGCTACCTTATGATATATCTTATATTATTTTAGGCTACCATAATTATTTTAACTTGTACCCCAAGTTATTATAAGTTATTATAAACTATTATATTTTAAATTATTATGCATTATTCTACCTTAAGGTATTCTAACTAGTTTATTATAAGCTTTTTATTTTAAATATTTTAAATTAAATTATGCAACTAACTTTAAGTTATACCTTAAGTTATTTTATTTTAAATTAATTTATCTTATTTCCAGTTACATTTTAGGTTATTCAAGGTCATTTTACTATATGTTATTATAAGTTATTTTATCTTAAATATAACATTTTAAAATATTATAATATAATATAATGACCTAAAATAGAATAATTTAAAATAACCAATAATAGTTTATGAAAATAAATTTAAAATAACCTACAATAAAATAACTACCACTAACTTATGATAATATAGCATACAATATCCAACAATAACTTATAATATAATAATTATCAATAGTCATAATATAACCTAGAATAATAAAAATAGCCATCAATATTCATTAATATAATAACCACTAATAACCACCAATATCCATTAATATAATATCCACCAATAAAATAGCCACAAATAGCCTATGGGGATATAACCTAAAATAACCAATAATAGCATAAGGTGAAATAACTTTCAATAACCAAAAATAACCAACAATAATTTCACATAATTAAAAATAACCTAAAATCAAATAGCTTAGACTAACAAAAAATAACATATAATACTCGTAAATAACCTAAGATGAAATAGTTTATAATAGTCACAAATAACATAAAGTAACCAAAAATAACTTATAACAGTAAAAAATAAACTAAGGTGAAATAACTTTAAATAACCAAAAATAACCTAGGATGAAATAGCTAGAAATAATAAAAAATAACTACAATAACCATAAATAGCCATAAATAATGTAGAATGAAATAATTTAGAACAATGAAAAGTAGCCCTAAAATAATTGAAAATAACCTAACATAAGTAATATTATTATCACTACTACGAAATACGTCCTAGTTCACTTTGGGTTTCACTAGATTTTTGAGTGAATTTGGACATTTTTACTTAGTGAAATTGTTTAACCCCCTAGTGAACGGGGACCAGTCGTTACGGACAATGATTTGTTTCACTAATACTAGGGAAACAAGGTTACTCTAAAGTGAAATACAAATTTACCAAACCATTCACTTGCTAGTTAATTAACTAACCAGTATGGAAATTAATCAAATTTTAATTATTTAATATAAATATTATTGATAATTTCATGATTTTTAAAGCCTATTATTTATTGACACATGTCATTACATATGTTAAGTTAAAAACTTAGCCTAGGTAGGTGGGTAGGCCACGTAATCAACATAGGAACCTAGCCTAAGAATTCGATAGGAAAATCTTTGATCAATATACCATTATTGACCACACACAACACCACCCATGAGGTTTGATCCCTTAACCTTTGGAATGGGGGCAAATGCCCTTACCATCAAACCACCCCACTTATTGTGATAATATGTTACATTACAAATTATTTATCAAATACTTCATTTTAAACATTACAAAAACATAAACTTTGAAAATTCATATTTTACTGAGATTTTGTTCAAATGAAATGATTCGAATTTTTTTTTTAATTCAATAATGTACATAATTACATATATTTCCTTTTGAAAGTTTAAAATAATTTAAAGAAAAAAAAAGTTAAATATCATTATTCAATAACATTTCAATGACCATTCTTCTGAAAAAAAAAAAGTTTAATAAATGAGTTTTTTTGTTAATATAATAATATTACTTATGTTAAACTACTTTCAATTATTATATGACTTTTTTCATTAATTGAAATTATTTCACTTTACATTATTTAAGACTATTTATGGTTATTTTTAATTACTTTTGGTTATTTTTGGGTATTTCACCCTAAGCTACTTTTGGTAATTTTAAGTTATTTTTAGTTATTTTCACTTATTTCACCTTAAGATATTTTCAACTATTGTAAGTTTTTTCTTACTATTTTATGTTATTTTTGGCTATTAAAGATTATTTCAATTTAGACTACTTGTAGTTATTATAAATTACTTTTGGCTATTTTAACTTATTTCACCTTAGGCTATTTTCAGTTATTATAATTTTTTTTTTGCTATTCTATGTTATTTGACTATTGTAGATTATTTCAATTTAGACTATTTGCAGTTATTATAAATTCATTTTAGCTATTTTAACTTATTTCACCTTAGGCTATTTTCAACAATTGTAAGTTTTTTATCTATTCTATGTTTTTTTGGCTATTTTAAATTATCTCAATTTAGACTACTTGTAAATATTATAGATTAGTTGTGGATATTGAAAGTTATTTCACCTTAAGTTATTTTTGTTTATTATAAATTATTTCACCTTAGATTATTTTTAGCAATCCTAAGCAATTATAATATGTGGCTATTGGTTGTTCTTTTATTAGTGTTATTAGTGGTTATTAATGGTTATTGGTACCTATTTTATTTGTGGTTATTAATTTTTTTTAATGGTTATTTTATTAATAATTAATGGTGGTTAATCTATTAACGGCTATTATTAGTTATTCTGTTGGTGGTTATTCGTGGTTATTATATTGGTGCCTATTAATGGTTATTCTATTAATTTCTATTGGTGGCTATTATATTAATGGCTATTAGTGGCTATTTTATTAATGGCTACTTGTTGCTATTTTATTAATGGCTACTTGTAGCTATTCTATTAATGGCTACTTGTAGCTATTCTATTAATGGCTACTTGTAGCTATTTTATTAATGGCTACTAGTGACTATTATATTAATGGCTACTCATGGTTATTCTATAAATGGTTATTCGTGATTAATCTATCAATGGCTATTGGTGCCTATTCTATTACTGGTTATTTGTGATTAATATATTAATGGCTATTGGTGGTTATTTTATTAATGGCTATTAGTGGTTATTTTATTAATGGCTATTAGTGGTTATTCTATTAATGACTTTTGGTGGTTATTCTATTAATGACTATTAATGATTATTCCGTTGTAAGCCATTAGTGGTTATTTTATTGGTGGTTATTGATGGCTATTTTATTAATGGTTATTAATGGTTATATTATTATAACCTACTTTTGGTTATTATATGTTATATTATAACTATTGATGATTATTGTATTTTAAATTATTGTTTGATATTCTATGTTATAATATCATAGACTATTGGTTGTTATTATATTGTAGGGTATTTAAAATTATTTTTGATAGGTTATTATTTTTTATTCTAAGTTATTTTTACCTTAGGTCATTATATTTTTGTTTTAGATTTTTTAAAGTTATTATGCTTATGATAAAATAATTTATAATAACATAAAGTAAAATGACCTTGAATAATTTAAAGTATAATTTGAAATAACATATATTAATTTAAAATAAAATAACCTAAAGTATAACCTAAAGTTAGTTGAATAATTTAATTTAAAATAATTTAAAAGCTTATAATAAACTAGTTTAGATACTTTAAAGTAAAATAACATATAATAATTTAAGGTACAATAATTTATAATAGCCTATAATAACACAAAATATAAGTTAGAATAACTAAAGTAACTTAAAATAATATATGGTATATCATAAACTAGCATAGATAGAATATTTTGAAAAACATAGAAATAAACCTATTTGCCATAGTAAATTGTAATAATGAATTATGTTAATTAGTAATGAAACATGATGTCTACATAGTGATATTATAGTGAAATAACTTTCACTAGGTGAAATCAGTAAAATGCAATGAAGTTATTTTATTTTTAAGGTCCCATAGTGATTGAAGCGAGTAAATTACACCCCATTTTGGTAGTAGTGTATATTAACAAAAAAACCATTCATCTATTAAATTTTTTTTTCAAAAAAATGCTCATTGAAATGTTATTGAATAGTGATATTCAAAAAAAAAATCAACAAATGATTTTACATTTTCAAAAGGAAATAAATGTAATTATGTACATTATTGGGAAAAAAAAATTAAAATTTAATCATTTCATTTGAACAAAATCTCAATAAAATATGAATTTTCAAATTTTATGTTTTTATAATGTTTGAAATGAAATAGTTGATAAATAGAATGCAATGTAACACATTATCACAATAAGTGTGATGGTTTGATGGTAAAAGTATTTGCCTCCATCCTAAAAATCCAGGGATCAAACCTCACAAATGATTTGTTTATGGTGAACAATGGTAAGTTGATCAAATATTTTCTTATGTAATTCGTTCAAGTAGGTGTTTACTTAAGTTTATTACATGGCCTATGTACCTAGGCTAGGTTTAATCTAGCATAGGTAGTGACACACATCAATAATTCATAAGTTGAAAATCATGAAATTATTAATAATATTAAATATTATATTAAATAATTTAATTTTAATTTATTTTCATGTTGCCTAATTAATTAATTAGCAAGTGAAATGACTTGGTAAATTTATATTTCATTTGAGAGTAATTTTGTTTCATTAGGTTTAGTGGACCAATTCATTGTTTGTAACAATTAGTCCCCATTCACTGGGTTTGACTAGTTTCACCATGGTAAAAATGTCCAAATTCACTCAAAACTTAGTGAAACCCAAAGTGAACTAGTACACATTTTAGTGTAATGAAAAGTAATACATTATTTAAATAATGTTAGTCTACTAGAATGTTTATGCAAACACCTCACATTTTGGGAAACAATATTATCAACACATTATGTATTTTAAATGGCTCTAAGTCTAACATATGGATTTCTTCGATATAAATGTTGTAAAAGACATGGGGTTTAATGTAATTGGAAACACTACTATAAAATGTGGGTGTAGTTCACTGGTCCATGTTCACTAAACCAATGAATTCATTGCTTTTTCACTAGTTTTCATTCATTACAACCAATGAATTCACTCAAAATCCAGTGAAATCACTTGGCATACAATGACACCTTTTGTTGTAATGATATAATAAAAAACTACACCAAATGCAACCTCATGGACTAGATTTTAAAGGAATAGGCAGATTACATAGTTTTTGGGGCTTACAAAACATTATGGATAAGAATAGGCCATTGGACAACTGGGGGTTTGAATTTTGAATTTTTGTTGAGTTTTGTTTTATAATTCATGTTGATGGTGACTTGGGGACTACCAAGAGTGGGAGTTTTGGGAAAGTTGCAGACATTTGTAGACACACATTTTTGGAATAAAAATATATATGCAAATACTTTGTAGATAAACTACAGATTCTGATGTTGAATATTACAAATCTAATTTGTTGTTTGAATAACTTCCATAGAACATGGATTTTTACTATAATTTTGTTGAAGTTTTCAATAAACAAGGAAGTACATATTTTTCCATTAATTTCCATATTCAATTTGATTTGTGAATTGTGAGGCGACTTTTTGTCCCTCTACTCCCAGTTCTATGAGGTGATTATATTTGAAGATACATATGCTATTGGTGAAGGAAAAAATTGCAAAGTGTACCTCTAGAAATTAAGTTGCATTTGTAGTTAGAAACAAATAATTTGCCTCCTATGCATCATTTATGATTTGGAATTTATACATATATTTTCTAAGTTCGAACATTCCAAATCCTAGAATTTTATGTTAAATTGTCACCCACTAAACTTTTAAAGATTTAACATTATGCTCAACTTGACAACATACCATTAGTCACTCAAAACTTTATTCCTATCACATATGCTATCCAAATCTAACTTGCGTTGATTCATTGAAAAGATAGTTACAAGGCACATTTATCTACCGAATTTCAAGTTCTGCATCCAAATCAATAAAAGATTATGGCATAAAACCCAAAAAGGTTACACAAAGGTAAAAAGTTCAACTTGACAACAGACCTCTAGTCATTCAAAACATTGTTCATATCACTTACGTTATCCAAATTGAATTTGTCTTAGTTCATTAAAAATTAACTACAAGGCACATTTGCTTACCAAATTTTAAACTCTACATTCAAATTAGTAAAAAGTTATGACATAAACCCGAAAGGGTTTCACGAAGGCAGAAGGCTCAACTTGATAACAGACCTTTAGTCATTTAAAAACATCGTTGCCATCCCATATTTATTTAAATTTAACTTGCATTAATTCATTGGAAAGTTAACTACAGGGTGCACCTACCTACTAAGTCTTAAACTTTGGACCTAAATAAAAAAAAATTTATGCTACAATACCCAAGAGGTCTTATAAAATTTCTTTAAGATTTCAAACTCCCAAAACTACCCCTACTCATTTCCATTCTTTCAAGTGTATTACTATCATTCAATTTATTTTCCCTCTTTCCATCATCTACTAAAACTAATCATTTTTCTCCTCCCAAGGAAAGTTGTAGGAATAAGTTTTCCAAGATTCAATTCGAAAATTATGTCCGAAAAAAATACAAAATTATTCAAATTCACGTTTTCAAAGAGAAGGAGAAAGAAGGAGGTCAAGGAAAAACCTCAACTTGGTGGCCCTTGGAAGGTTCCAATGTTTGGTGGCCCTTGGAAGGAGAAAGAAAAACATTCTTTTCACCTCTTCTCATTTCCCCCCCCAACAAATTTTACTTAAACCTTTTTTTTTTCCTTGATCTTAAGGTTTTACTTTACCATGGTTCTAGACTGTTATTTCTTTACGCCTTTCCTTCCTTACAACCACTCATCTTGATATAACAAATATTCCACACATTCATTGTCAATTTGATTTTGATTGGAGATTTTTTCTTTTCCTTGGATTCATGGCGTCACGTATGACGACGTCTTACAAACCTCAAGTCGCACAAATGAATAAAAAAACGTTTTGGGAATCATCCCTAATTTTGACGTTGATGTAACATCCTCATGATAAAGATCCTGAACCACAAGATGTGTGCCCTCGTTTTGAAGTTGAACCCCCTTGAGTTCAGTATTATCGCATTTATCTGAATTCCCGCACCTTGGTGATTTTGTTGCAAATTGACCTTGCTTCTAATGATGAACCTGAAACTATTTGCAAAGGTTTTTACGAAACTAAAAACATTTCCATCTTCGCATGGTTTTCAATTCCCAATGTTGGACACCATCGTTGGTTGCATGGTCTGATTCGTCATCTACTTCTTAATAACAAGACAAATTACTTAATTCGCACCATTCAACGCATCCCAAATTTCTTACAGTTATGAATTATCATTGTGGCATAATCCAAAATTCAACATGTAATTGTAGCTCCTCATGGAACTTATCCATAACCTGAATAAAAACTTCATTCATCATAAAAACCATGTTGCCATTACTACCTTATCACATTATTATCGTTATGTTGTTTTGAATTACTTTCATGTTTACAATGTTTGAAGATTATTTTATCTCCATTGGACCTTTCATTAACACCCCTCAACTGTTTCATGAATCTCAAACATCCTCACTTACACGACTACCCACTAAATACAAAAAAAAAACAAATGTTTTGTCAAACATTACAAATTTGGCGTCTACTTCTAACCCCAACCCTCTAGACATTCCTCACTCCTAATCATGCAACTGAGGTTCTAAAATTATGATTATCAACTTTTGTTTTTTTAAAAAAATAACCCTACACCTCATTCATCTAATATCAAATTTTGAAAAAAAAAACCCCCATGCAACCATGTGCACTCATCATTCCTGATTCTAACATGAAGTTGTTAAAAACCCCTAATAGCCTTACTATACCCGAATATTCCTAATGCAATTCTTAAAAAATTGAATCTACCACACATGGTTATGTTGGTATGGCTCACATGAATCATCTATGGTACTAAAAATATCAAAAAATGAATTGTAATTCTATTTATATTTTTTTACATTATATTTTGGATTACAAATTCTAGTTATTAAAAATAATCATGAATATGGTGTATTGATGGACTATAAATAGATGTGTGTTTAGAATCAATACAAAGTTGTGAATGAATGTATATTTGTAGTGCAAATATGTTGTTACAATAAATGTGGAGTGGTTATGGAAGAATTAAATCCACATCTACCACCAAAAGCTAGCCAAATGGCTTTAAATTACAACCATGACATATAGGATCAAAACAAACTCATAACACAACTATCCCAAAGTCTTTTATCTTTGACTACTATAGTATTTCCCACCCTCATTTCTATAGGTCCAATGACAAACAAATGAGGTTTAAGTTTTTAAGATGTGGTAAGTAACCTATACCACATGCATTTCTAATGGACCAACAACTACCTAGATGGTTGTGTATTACTACCAAAACATATAAACCTACTTGGCGAACCCATAAAGCACATATCTAGGCATTTAGGGGTTAAAAGAATTACAAATGTGTTGCTTCCATTGCCTGTTGATCCCACTGCAGTGAACAAAAATTGTTAATACTAGAGATTCAGAACTTTCCACATTCTGCATACATACAACAAACCTAAGAAAACAATCAAGAGAATTGCATTTGAGAAAGAATCTGTAAAAGGAGAGTGCTCTTTCCAGCACCAGGGTTCCCCCCAACAAGAATCAGAGATCCTAGAACCATATTTCTAGCAAAACAAGTCTCACATGAATAGGATACAATGGTAAGCTTTACTGTTCACCTTGCTGTAATCAAGCATTCACAATTCCCAAAAACTGTTTACAGCAAGGTTAAAAGTAAAGCTTACTATTGTGAATGCAATAAACAGGTGTTGAAAGCAGAGACCAAAACATTCATTTACAATAACAAAAATACAGCACTTTCTGACAGTATAACTTTCAGCTTAGAATGACAACAACCTTGACGAGGCCTCCTCCCAAAACCCTGAGAATTCCCACCATGTCTCTCCTGGCCTGTTTCCAATAGTATGCAAGACACTATCACTGTATCTTGTCATTTAGCTGTGGCACAATTTCTTAACCAGAAAAACCTAAGGGATACTCTTTTGTTCCACATGAGTCAATCTCCACCAATTACAGCATCTTCACACAGAGAGGTCGGCAGGAAAGCTTGTCTGTTCATGAAGCACCCAAAACTTTGTACTACTCAAACCGTTGCTGTTCACTCCACTCATGACAATTAGATAGAGGACAATCTGATTGTGGTGCTCCACTCTAGCATTTGATGCCTCCCCTCATTCGTGCAGTGGAGCTATGTCTGCAGTGAGTGTGTTTCACTGTACAGACAACTGGCAATGGCTACTACTGCCAGATTATTTGATTCAAGAGAGGCTATCTAGAGGATGAGGACCACCAAGATCACAACTAAGAGGATCATGGACATTTGTAACCAAGAGAGAGGAGGAGGAAGACCATGATCAAGATTGCGATTAGGAGAATTTGACCGGGAGGATCACTTATAGTTGTAAGCATAAGAGAGAAAGGATGAGGACCACCAAGATCACGACTAGGAAGAGTGCGGCCAACAGCTACATCTAAGGAGGAACAAGCTTACAATGTTTGAACTTCAAGCAATTCAACTTGAGAGTTGTATTGGTAGCATCATGATCAAGCTCCAAAGAGAGAAAATGCAAGCAAAATTTTGGTAGACGTAGTTAGAGGATGAGGCAATAGTGGCCAAGAGCAGGCAATGAATTTAGGGTTTTGCTCTCTCTTGCCCCCATCACTGTTGATTGAAAAAACATTTAAAAAAAATTCCTATATGTTGAAACCAAAGATGAACAATTTTTTGTGCCCTTTTTTGTTCGTCCTTATGATGCATTCAATATTTGTGAAGAGGGTAGGTAATGTTCGGTCATAGATCATTGAACATTTGCTCATGCATGAGCAAGATGATGCTCATGTGTTCTCAAGTGATCAAGGAATTTTTTTGGTGTGTTTTTGAACCCCTCGACAGTAAAATATGCATAATTTGCTCATTTCTTGAGCTTTTTTATGATTCAAGCACTTTTAGATGTGCAACTCTTAGCTCTGCAACTTTTCTTTCAGCTCTTGTTGCAATGGAACATGTAAGATGCATTAGCTCTCTGAACCCTTACGTGTTCGCTCACCAATTGCTCTACCCTAGAGGTAGGCAACATGTTTCAACACTTTAAAATGCAAACTGAACCTCAAAACATGGATATGAAACATGCCAATGTCTCAAACATTTTGTGGGCTAGGTGCCATGTGTTATATGTTGGGCGAGTTGGATATATTTGCCATTTGTCTGGACTATAGTGCAAATATTTACAACCTATTGCTCGCTCAACTAAACTAACGTTGAGGCTACTACCTCTCATGGATAATATAGAAAAAGTCCCAAATCTCATGGTTTCACAAAGTGTTGTTTGAAAAACTCTTGTGGTGGGAAATTCATAATTTTGAACCAAATGGAAACTTTTTCCCTGCAAAAGTTTCAGCCTGAAAGTTACCTGCCACGAAAACCAAGTTGCTGGATTTCTTTAAGAAAAATGTAAAGAATGTACATGCCTAATGGCTGTTTACAATGCTGTAAACTCATCCCCTCTCCCAATGGCCTGGACCTGGTCAAAAATGTCAGTTAATATTGGGCCAAAGTGAAGCAGTGCTGCACCATCCATTGGAAACCCCTTATGACTCAGTTGTGGATGAACCTCAACTTAGTTGACGTCTGGTTTCACCTTGGTAGTCATGTCCTGAAAAGGATACATTTTGTCAGTAAGAAGGTAGAATAATAGTGGGCTACTAAACAAGTAGAGGCATGTAGAGGGGGTTGTACATAGGAAAGGGCTAATGAGTTGTTTTCTAGTTAGGTAGTGAAAACAGAAACTAAGTTAACCACTGTGGAACTGGAATCCAATGAAAAAGTATTTCCAGTTCACCTATCGTCCATCCATCCATCCATCCATCCCTCCCGCATGGTGCAATGTGTGGGTTGTTGGGTTCATTCTGGCTAACACTACCCAAACCAAAAAAATTCAAAGCAGACCTTGCATTGCCTTTGATCTAAGTAGGACCTCATCATCACGAACATTGTGTTGCTTATAAGGGACCACCCAAATACAATAACAAGGGGTATGTGACGCTGTGGCCTTGTCATTTACATTAAAAAGGATCTTAAGGCAAAAGAAGAACAATGGAAACTCAAATATTTCACCATGCAAAAATATAATCTTCAGAAAGCCCTCTAAAAGAAACCAAAATCCTTCAAGATATTATAACTCTATAACTAATCTCAAGTCTCAACATGAGCCAAAATATCATCTTTCAAAAATCCTGATATAAAAATACTCCTATTATTACCTAGGGGCCTATAAAAATCCCTTAAGCTACTATACTCTAAAATGAATCTAAACACAATAATAACGTTGCCTTGTTAGGCAAGCAAGGACAACAAAGACTCCTGGCATGGCAGATGTTGAGATTATTAACTTACCATTCTGACTTAATCGATGCGAATCTCACTGAATAGAGACTGGTGTACACATGACATGTACATTCACTCCCCCTGTCAACTGACCCTGACTAGGGTATATGCGATATTTGCTGTAGTACACTTTCCACTCCAACACAGGTCTTTTGTTTGATGAAAAATCAAGATGAACTCCAAACTAGAGGAAGGCTTAAAGTTAGCAATGAGTAGAGCATCTGATCAGAATTCATGGCAGTAAAATGGGCCTGTACACAATGTTAATGGCCTACACACTAGACTGTAGATGAACCCTAGAAGTCACTACTAGTGTGAAAGCCAGCTTGGGCCTGTAAACAAGCCGACAATACAGTGCCCTATAAGAGTAAAGGAAGGAAATGACTGTTTTTGATTGGCCAACTATAATGATTGGCTGCTGTAGTGAGATGTAAATAGTCTCTCACTTTACAATGCTTATTTTTCATGTCTACTAGTGTGGCCTTTGCCATTAGCCCAAGTGTTACCACGTCCTCAACTGATTTTTCCTTTCAAAACCTGGTTTTTGGGAATTTATTTGAACTTTCAGTGGCAGAAATCACTGAAAAATCAATATCAATGTCTCCCACATTCTGAATCCGAATCTTACCAAATGAATTCCATTAAATCCTTCTCATCAAGATCTTTCCAACAACACCAAAGTCAGATTGGGCCTGTAAACATGCAGACAATACAGACCCTTGTAAGAGTCCGGGAAGGAAATGACTATTTTTGATTTGCCAATTATAATGATTGGCTAATGCAGTCAGATTTAAGTAGTCTCGCACTTTACACTGCTTTTCTTCCACGTCTGTAGGTGGGGATAGGGGGATAATTAACACTTCATGCTGGATGTAGTACATTTGGATAGATGGCCAAATTGGAGGTGTGGGTGGAGATGCTCTAAGTATGCCGTGGATGCCTGAAGTTCCTTAACAATATTACAGCATGGGTGAGACAGTTTTACGTCTTTCAGGCTGCAGATTAAGCTCACCTTCATTTATGACAAAAGGTCAGGGACAGATCAACTAGGAAAGCTAGAAACTCTCTGCAGATGATTTTATGACTCTGACCATCCCTGGAATCCTTCTGTTGAGCATGTCATGCACCCACTGCAGAGACTCGTTGCCATTTAACTCGTTGCGCCTGTTTAGTGCTTGCCCCCATCTCTTCTCTTTGTGCTGGGAATTAATTGTAGGGTAATGGCCGAGGCCGAGGAGTGGGGTATTCCTGAAGTAATTGCCCACCCGAGGCTGAGCCAAGGGGTCCTTATGTGGGAACACCCTGGCTCCTTAGGCATTACCTGACATAAAATCCTACCATGGAAGCTTTATCGTCTCTATGGGGACTGTACCAGAGAGAGAGCTTATAATGTGACCATCTCCGGGAGTGAAGAAAAAAATTAGTGTCATCCTTGAATTGATGAATGACCCTCTCATTGCTCCGAGCTTTGCCCCCCTCCCCACCCCCCAATTCATCCAAACATTTGACCTCCTCAATGGTTGGTGCAAGTGGAGTCTTCAAGAGGACCGTTGGTCTGACCAGTACACCAGTTTCGCCCACTGATCTTTGTGCTGGATTTGTTGGCAAGGATGTTGTGTTTAGATTCATTATAGAGTATAGTGGCTTAAGGGATTTTGGCTCCTAGGTAATAGGTCTATTTTTATATGAGGATTTTTGAAAGATGATATTTTGGCTTGTGTTGAAACTTGAGATTAGTTATAGAGTTATAATATCTTGAAGGATTTTGGTTTCTTTTAGAGGATTTTTTGAAGATTATATTTTTGC
>Ga0116231_10010197_pt1 | contig 15296 bp, 13 predicted proteins | sample S1TSphgellanicum_2_FD_89695 | JGI IMG/M metagenome (GOLD analysis project Ga0116231, IMG submission 89695) | Host-associated microbial communities from peat moss isolated from Minnesota, USA - S1T2_Fd - Sphagnum magellanicum MG | ecosystem: Host-associated > Plants > Peat moss > Unclassified...
AAGATCTGACCGATCATCTGATCCCCTCTGGAAATTTGCGGGAGCCGCTTTCGGCGCTGCGGCGAGCGACAGTCTTCGCCGCACCGGTCGACGACGACGCGGCCGTTGAGCGGCTGCGCAGCCTGGGACTGACCCAGCCAGTGTGGCGTTTCCGGCGTGCGATGGCGGTACCGGAAATGAGTGGACCTGTCGTGGCATTTTGCGGAATCGCGCGCCCGGAACAGTTCTTCACCGGCCTCGAGCAAGCTGGCGTGGCGATTGCGGCGCGGCGGGTATTTCGAGATCATCACCGGTTTCAGGCGGCGGACCTGCAGAAGCTGGCGCGGATGGCCGAGCGCAGCGGAGCACAGGCGCTGTTGACCACGGAAAAGGACCGGGTACGGATTGGCGAACTGGCAGTCCATCTGGGACAAGTGCCGCTCTTGACGGTTGGGCTGAAGATTTCGTTCGACAACCCCACGGCAGTGGCGCGGTCAGTGCTCGATCGACTCCCCAAAGCATAAATCCTTCTACGATAAAATCAAGGCTTGCAACGGCAAGCCCAATTTCGATTACTCGTCGTGCGGCTGGGGGCCATGGGAGACATTCTCCATGCGCTGCCGGCGGTCACCGCGCTGCGCCGCGCGCACCCCTCCTGGCGGATCGACTGGGCCGTCGAGCCGCGCTGGATGCCTTTGCTGTCCGCTGATCCGGCCGACTCTGAGACCGACCGCAGCGCCGCCCGGCCGGTAGTCGATCGCCTGCAACGAGTTCCGGCCAAGACCTGGGGCAAACGGCCCATCCACCGCCAGACCTGGGCGGAAATTGGAGCCCTGCGCCGAGCTCTGCAGACCGTCCACTACGACGCCGTCCTCGATTTGCAGGGAGCAATCCGGTCGGGAGTGATTGCCCGGATCTCAGGATGTAAACGAATCGTGGGCGCGGCACAACCCTGGGAAGCCCCGGCGAAATGGTTGTATTCCGAACGAGTTGCGACAAGGGGCCAGCACGTGATTGAGCGGAATTTTGAGTTGGCCTCCGCCATTGCCGGAGATTTGCTGCCACCCGCACCACCCGTTTTGCCCATCGACTCCGAGGCAGAAGACTGGTGCGAAGAACTCCCCGAATTGAAAGAAGCCCGGTGGCGCGGCCGGCCGGTCCTGCTGGTCCATCCCGGCGCTGGCTGGGGAGCCAAGCGCTGGCCGCCAGACCGCTACGGCGCTGTGGCAGCGGAGTTTGCCGAACGCGGCGGCGTGGTCCTGGTCAATTCCGCCCCTGGGGAAGAGTCCCTCGCGGCTGCCGTGGTCGCCGCGGCCGGTCCAGACCTCGCGCACGCCATAATCTGTTCACTGCCCAAACTGATCGCGCTGACCCGCCGGGTTTCCTTGGTCTTAGGCGGGGACACCGGCCCGCTCCATCTGGCCTGCGCGCTGGGCAAACCGGTCGTCGGAATCTACGGTCCCACCGATCCCCGCCGCAATGGACCCTACGGCACGCGCTTCCGGGTGCTCCGCAATCCGGAGAGCCGGACCGACCACGCGCGCCTCGCCGAGCCGGAGGCCGGCCTCCTCACCATTTTGCCGGATGCGGTGCTGGCGGCGATGATCGAACTGATGCTCGAAGATCGGCAAGCCCGCCGAGACGGCACACGTGGAACAGATGCGGAGTTGCCCGTCGCAAGGATCGGCGCGGAAGACCCCATCTGGGATGCGAGGCGCTCATGATCGAAGAGAAAAAGCCCACCGCCCTGGCTGTCTGGCAGAAGATTGCGCGGCGCATCCGCGTCCCGCTCGGTTTTGTCGCCGCAATCCTTTACCTGGAGCAACTCGTAGTGCGCCGTCCGCACTGGACCCCGCTCGCCTACAGTCTGCTGCTGGTCCTGCCAGGCCTCGCTCTGCGCGGCTACGCTGCCGGATATGTCAAAAAGAATCAGGAACTTACCATGACCGGGCCGTATGCGCACGTCCGCAATCCGCTCTATCTCGGCTCGATTTTGATTGCGGCCGGTTTTGCCGTCGCGCTCATGAGCTGGCCCTTCGCAGCGGTCCTCGCGGCGTTTTTCCTCCTGATCTACGTCCCGGTTATCGCCTCCGAAGAAGCCTTCTTACGCGATACATTTCTTGAATTTGAATGGTATTGCGCGCGGGTTCCGCGGCTGATTCCTCGCGTCACCCCGGTTCGAAGGCCCGACGGCGACCGCGACCAGGCAGGCAATTTTTCCTTCGCGCTTTACCGCAAGCATCGCGAGTACAATTCAGCAGTGGGGGCGGCTCTGCTGTACTGCGGCTTGATCCTGGGAATCGTGCTGCATTCCCTGACCGGTCGGTAGGAGCTTTTCGTTTGGACTGGACGACAACAGATTTGGCCGGTTTCGAACTTTTTGAGGGGCATTTGGGGGCTTCGGAATCGTCCATAGAGAAGCAGTTGCGGCCTCACTGGGCCGAAATACGGCCAATCCATATCCGGCAGGTTTCGATGCTCAAGCCAGTCGGATTCCATGCCAATGCGCAGTTGCCAACTTTGTGAATTTTAGGAGCAGGCCCTTATTTTGAAGCCGCGCGTTCTCTTTCTCCTTGTGCCGCATCGCCGTCCGCTGGCGGTTGTCGCGCTGTTGTGGGCAGTGGCAAAGGTTTCGCTTTTGGCGCAACAGCCGCCCGTAGCCCAGGTTGCGCCTTTGCCGCCGCTGCCCGCTCCCCGCGCCGGCTACACATTTCCCGCTAAAGAGACCTTTGCCTACGCGGTAGACTGGCGCGTCTTCCCGGCCGCTACGGCAACGCTGCATCTGGAGGCCGATGGCGATCGCGAACGCCTCACCGCAACCGGAGACACCATCGGAGCCATCAATCTCCTCTTCCATGTCAGCGACAAGTTCCAATCCTCCTTCGACAGGTCCAGGGGCTGCACCTCGGAATTCGACAAGCAGACGGTCGAAGGCCGGCGTCAGATCAACTCCACCCTGAAACTCGACTACGACCAGGGCAAATCCACCCTCGACGAGAAAAACCTCACCACCGGCCAGAACAAGCATCTCGAGGCGGCCATTCCCGGCTGCCTGACCGACCTGCTGACGGGCGTCTTCTACGCCTCGTCGCAGCCGATGGAAGTCGGCAAGAGCTTCCAGATGCCGGTAGCCGATCCCCTGAAAACGGTCGTAATCACCATGAAAGTCGAAGGCCGCGAAGAGCTCAAGCTGCCCGCCGGAACCTTCAAAACCGTCCGCGTCGAACCCACAGCCGAAGCCGGCGTGGTAAAAAATCGCGGCCAGATCTGGATCTGGTACACCGACGACGAGCGCCATTTACCAGTGCAGATGCGCGCCCGTTCCTTCTGGGGAACGATCACCTTCCGGCTCATCTCCGTCGAGAATAAATAGACATTGCTATCGCTACTGCATCCGGTAGCGCTCCCGCATCATCCGCTGCAGGCGCGGCCAGAAGATCAGATCGAAGGCCAGCGCCTTGTCCGGAAACATCTTCAAAGCCGCTTGCCTGGCGTCGGCGACCATCGCGGAAGCCTGCTCCACCGCCAGCGACCGATCCTGCTGGATCACCTGCATCACCATCGTCATCATCAGTTGCAGGCGGCGGATCCGTCGCGACTCTTCCGCCTTTTCTTCAGCACTCTGAAAAGGCTGCGGTTCGAGCGAAAATTCAGGCGAAGAATCCGACTCGACGGCGGGTTGGCTCATGCGCGGTGGTTCCTCCGGAGCGCTCGAATTGCGTACCTGCTGGCTGCATCCTACACCGCATCGGGCTCGAAAACCACTCCCCAGTCTCCCGATTTGTAACCGGGCATTCACTTAGCAACCGGCCCGCACATCGGGTCCGCGGTGACAGACTGCGGACCCGATTCGCCGTTGAGCACCAGGCAACTGGCTCCATCCGTATCCGTGCGCAGGGTGCGAACGTGTGCCGCCTGAAGTTCCGCAAGAACTTCAAAGCGAGGATGGCCGAAACGGTTATGCCGCCCGCAGGAAATCACTGCCCACGCAGGCGCAACAGCAGCCAGAAAATCGGGACGCGTCGAAGTGAGGCTGCCATGGTGGCCTACCTTGAGCAGCGTGCTCTCAAGCGCGGACTCCGCCAGCATCGACCGCTCCTCAGGCCCCTCCGCATCGCCGGCCAGCAAGATCGAGCTGCTCCCGTACCGCGCCTGCAACACCAGCGAATCGTTGTTGCCCGGCTGTGCCGCAGGATGATAACCCGCATGCGGCGCAAGAACCCGAATCCCCGTATCTCCGAAGGAAAATGCATCTCCTGCCCGGAAACTACGCACCGCAACCCCCAGCGTCGCGGCCTGATCGAGCACCGCCTGGTACGCGGGAACGCGTGGATTGTTCCCCACCCACAACTCCCGCGGATGGAAGTTGCGCAGGATCGCCGGTAGTCCGCCCATATGGTCGTGATGCGCGTGCGTCAGCGCGACCGCATCCAGCCGCCGGATGCCCCGCGACCAGAGAACCGCCGAAACAACTTCCTCCCCCACATCGAAATCCGAGGCTGCGGCCGGTGAGTTGGTATGCAGAAAACCAAGCCCCAACCCTCCCGCATCGACCAGCAGCGTCCTGCCGTCGGGCGTAATCAGCAGCAGCGAATCGCCCTGCCCCACATCAATCGCCTCGAAAAGCAGCGCATCCTTGGGATGCTCCACCGGGCGCGGTACAAGCGCGGCCATGGCCATCAGCACCAGCGCCACAAACGACCACCTCCGCCAGCCGGGTAAACGCGCCAACTGCACCGCCAGCAGAAAGAAAAAGATCGCCGCCGACAGTGGAACGCCCAAGAGATCGGGCACACGAATGTCGCCCAGCGACAACCCGCCAAAGACGCGGATCAAGCCTATGCTGAGATGGAGGATGAACAGGCAAACCACAGCCGGAAGCAAAGCCGCCGCGGGCCAGATCGCCAGAACCAGCAGCAAAACCATCGCCACCGGCACAAAAAGGCTCAACAGCGGCAGCACGCACAGGTTCACCGGCAGAGCAAATTCCGCAAACCGATGAAAATAAACCGCCATTGGCAGCGCCTGGGCCAGCTCCACCACCAAAGTGAGAAAGACCAGCTCGCCGAAGCGCAGCATCAGCCGCACCGCCAAGGGAAAGAGCTTCCACGCGATCCGGTAACTCGTGGCCGCTTCCAGATGACGCGCGACCAGGCGCAGCGTAACCCGGAACTGGGCAATCTTCGGCGGCAGCCCGGGATCGAGCGCAATGAGCGATAGATTTTGCGTTGCCCGCGCGCGGGCATTGAGCGTTCGTTCGAGCAGCGGAACGGCGATGCCGGCAATCGAAGTCACCGACAGCAGCGTCATCTGCAGGCTGGCGTCGAAGATGCTCCGCGGACTCGCCGCAGCCAGGCATAGCGTCGCAAACCCGATCGCGTTCAGCGGACTGCGGTTGCGATAAAGCAGGCGGCCAATCAGATAGAGCGCAATCATCAGAAAGAACGCTGAGCGGGAATCGCGAAGCCCGTAAACAGCGCGTAGGCCAGCGTCGTCAGCAGCGTGAGCGCCGTGGCCGGCAGCCGCGCCATCCGCAGCCGGCGAGCCAAGGCAAAGACGCACCCGGCCAAAATGGCCAACTGCAACCCCGAAACCACAATCAGATGAAACGAGCCGGTGCGTTCAAATCCGGCGCGCAGACCGCGCGTGAGGTAAGTGCGGTCGCCGGTCAGCAGCGCCGTCAGCATGGCAGCATCTTCCGGCGCGGCGCGTAGAAACCGCGGCAGCCGGCGCGTCAGCCCCGGCAGCGTTTGCAGCCGGTTGCTGGCCGCGTCGCGCGCGCCGTTCAGCAGGCAGGCGATCGAGCGCCCATTCGGTTGCCCAAGCAGAACCAGCCGCCGCTCTTCGCCGTCGCGTTTCGTCGCAATCAGAGACGCCGTCGCCGTAACCTGCTGCGATTCCAGATAAACCGCGCGGCTCCAGACCCCCGGGTCGTGAAATGTCTCCGGAGGCAGCATGCGCACCACCGCGCGAACCCTCTCTCCGCAACCGAGCGGAGACGCCGCGCCCGAGGGCCACCGAATCGAAACACGCACCCGCGCCGCATCTGGAGGCGCGACAGGAGCAAGCACATCGGAGAAATCCGTAACCAGCTCAGCCGCTGTGAGTTGCAGGTCGACCCGCTGGCTCTGCCCACCCCATCGCCCCTCTTCTTCCTCGTCAACCTCAGCATCCTCATCGACCACTTGCGGGCCGCGCACCGGACCGGCGTCGACCACCGTACCCTCGACCGTGCGCAGCAGCCCGTCGGCAAGTTGCGTCACAGCGGGATCAGGCGCGGGCCTCGGTTCCGTCTCCGCCGACCAGGCGCCGAGCGTAACCCAAATGGCCGCAATCGGAAACCAAACAACCCGCGGAGCCCACCGAATCGCAAGCACCGCGACCGCCCCGAGCGGCAACAGCCCAATTAGCAGACACGCAGGGCGCAGGTACTGATCATGCGCGATCGCAATGCCACCCAGGTAAAGCAGCGCCGCATGAAAGAGCGGAATCAGCGCCGCCCCATCCACAATCTGCACCGGCTTTGGAGCCGGCAGCATCGGCTTGAGCGCCGCGCTCGTCGGCTCCATCGGCAGCGGCGCCAGCCGGATCGGCATTCCCACAGAAGTTTCGGGCAAACCTTCTTCTCCGCATCCCGTGCCTCGCGCGCGGGAAATTTCTGCTCAGGCAAGACCTGGCAAAAAAGACGCTACATCTGGAGAAAAAGAAAAATGCCCGCCGGGCACAGTCTTGTCTGGGCAGCCGGTGCCCAATGCCTGGACCGTATCCCCAAAGCTGGCGGAAAATCTGCTCCCCACTGTATCAGGAACGGCTGAGTTGCACGACCGTTTCGAGATGATACGTCTGCGGAAACATATCCACCAGCGTCACGCTGTCGATGCGGTACCGCTCCAGCGTCAGCGCGCGCAGATCGCGAGCCAGCGTAGCCGGATCGCACGAGACGTAGACCATCTGCGGTGATCCGATAGCGTTGAGCAGCGTGGTCACTTCCTCGCCGAGCCCCGCGCGCGGCGGATCGAGCACGATCAAGTCCGGGCGCGGCTCACGCTGCTCGCGATTGCGGCGCAGAAAATCCAGTGTCGTCGCTGCAATCGCCGTTCCATTGGTTTCACTCAGGTTTTGCCTGAGCGCCGCGGATGACGCAGACGCCGACTCCACCGCCAGCACCTGACGGAACCTCGCCGTCAATGGCCGCGCGAAGAGCCCGACGCCCGCGTAGAGATCCCAGGCAAGCGAACCGGATTCCCCGCCAGTCACCCGATCCACGAACCGGTCCACCAGCCATCGATTCACCTGGAAGAAAGCGCCGTGATCCACGCGATAGGCAAACCTTGCCCCGCGTCCTTCCACGCACCCTTCTACGCGTCCTTCTAGGCGCGCGTCTAGGCAATAGATCAGCGATGGATCGCCCACCCGCGCGACCACGCGTGGCGCAAGTCCGCCGTCCTCCTCCACCAGCCGCAAGCCTGTCGTCCGAGGCAAAGCAGCGTGCAAACCTTCCAGCCAGCTTTGCGAGTCGAGTTCAAAATTTCCCTTACAAAAAAGCGTAATTTGAAGCTGGGATTCCTCCGGATTGGTGAACAGCTCCAATTCGGTAACAACCGCTCCCGAGGGAGTTTCCCCCAGAAATGCCTGCACACTCCGCGCCGCGCGAAGCAGTCCCGGCACCGCAATCGGGCATTCGCGAATCGCGATCAGATCATGCGATCGCCTTCCCCGATACGCCAGTTCCCCGCCCGCCGTCAGCGCAAGCCGGATGCGATTGCGATACTCCCACGGAGCTCCGGAAAGCACTGCGATTTCCCCAGCAATGGCGATGCCGGCCCGGCTCAGAGTCTCCTGAAGAATCTGCCGCTTGAGATCGAGCTGCGCCGCGTAGTCCGCGTGCTGATAATGGCACCCGCCGCAGACTCCGAAGTGTTTGCAACCGGGCGAAACGCGACTGGATGAAGCGGTGAGCACCTGCTCCAGCTCGCCCTTCAGAAAACTCCGCTTGTCTTCGGTAACCCGCACGCTGACGCTCTCACCCGGCAGCGTCAGCGGCACGAACACAGTCTTCCCCGATCGGCCATCGGAATTGGCCAACCGGCTGAGGCAATCCCCACCGTAAACCGGCTTTTCCATCCGGAGTTCGAGCAACGGGTTGGCAGCCTCCGCCGTCACGCCTGCCTCATGTAGAAGAGGCTCAGCCGCGGAAGCTGATACTGCTCCAGCAACCGCTTGTGGACAAATTGCTGTTCGATCTGCCGAAGCTGCACGGCAGACATGCGGCTGCGATAAGCGGCCAGATCCCGCGCCGCCTCCGTCTTGTACTGCAGCAACAGCTCCTCGGGAACATGCGTAGTCAGTGTGGCAAAGAGCTTCTCTTCGAGCGCGCTCAAATGGCGCTCCACGTCTTCCAGGCTCGGCGCGGGCCGGCCCGGCAACGGTTCGGTCAACTCCCCGGCAATCGAGCGCAGGCTCAAAGCCAGCGCCGCCAGCGAAGTCCCCCAGGACTCAGCCGTGATCGGATGCGTAGCCTTCTCGTGCACCGCGGCGCTGTCCAGAGCTTGCGCCGCCGTTTCCAGGTGGTCGACAATGCGCTGCGTCTCAAATCCCGCATCTTCCCGCGAGGTCTGGGCCTCCTGCGCTACGCCCGTCGCGGCTTCCTTCTGCTGCTCCGCGGCTTCCATCACCGCTTGCGCGCACCACGCCAGCCCGTTCACCTGCCGCAGCCGCCGGTTGGGGGTCCTTTGCTGCCGCGCCGCATATTTGTCGAAGGCTTCATCGATGCCCCGCAACACCGCTTCAAGCGGAATGCCAGCTTCACGCCATGTTTCAATCAGCGCCCAATCCAGGGTAGAAAGAAGCAAAAGCGAGCCGCGACGGCGCTGAAAGTGCTCTTCGATCTCGGTGAAGTAGTTAAAGTAATTCTGCACAGGGCCTATTTCGGAGTTCTCTTGCCTGCCGCTTTCGACGGCCGGACCGGTTTGCCGGGTAGTGCGACTTCCGGCCGGTTCCGCGCAAAAACCAAACGCAGTCCGTCGAGCGTGAGCATGTCGTCGATCGTGGAAATGTACCGGGAGTCGCCGGCAATCAGCGGCGCAAGGCCGCCCGTAGCCAGAATCCGGGGCTCGACTCCGCCGCAACGCGCGTCCTCTGCCATCTCGGCAATCATGCGCTCCAGAATGCCGTCCACCAGCCCGATATACCCGTAATACAAACCGCTCTGAATATGAGTCACCGTTGTGGTCCCGATGACCTTGGGAGGCCGCTTGATGTCCACGCGCCCCAACCGCGCCGCCCGGCTGAACAACGCATCGGCGCTGATCCCCAGTCCAGGCGAGATGATGCCGCCCAAATACTCGCCCCTGGCCGAAATCACATCAAAAGTCGTCGCCGTCCCAAAATCCACCACAATCGCCGGCCCGCCGTATTTCTCATACGCGGCAATCGCATTCACCAGCCGGTCCGCACCCAGCTCCGCGGGATTGTCCACCAAAACCGGCATCCCGGTCTTAATCCCCGGCTCCACAAACAGCGGCTTCAGCTTGAAATAGCTCTCGCACACCTGCAACAGCGTGCTCTCCACCGGCGGCACCACCGAGGAAATGATGATGTGGTGGACCTGCGAAGTCGAGAGGCCATGCAGGTTAAAGAGATTCGTAAACAGCACGCCGTATTCGTCCGCCGTCTGCGTCCGGTGCGTGGAAACACGCCAGTGCGCGGCCAGGCTCCCGACATTGTCATAGAGACCCAGAACCGTGTTGGTGTTGCCGACATCGAGTGCAAGCAGCATACGATCCAATTCCTCTTCGACCTTAGTCTAACGCAGCGCGAATTCCACCGGTCGTGACCGTGACCACACCGCGCGCCGTACGTACGCGCAGAAATCCCCGCGCATCCAGCCCCTCCGTCACGCCGGTGCATGGCTGCGGCCCGTGCACCTCCACGCGGCGGCCCTGCACCCAGCTCGAGACCGCCGCAAGCCGGCCCGGAATCGCCGCAAAACTCCGCGGAATTTGAGAGATTTCAGCATCCAGCGCCCGCAGAATCGCCAAAACCAACTCTTGCCTGCCGGTGTACCGGCCCGTCTCGAGATCGAGCGAAGTCGGCTCCGTCGCCAGCCCCGCCGGAAACCGCTGCTGGCGCAGATTGATGCCGATCCCGATGACAGTTGCCGTGGCGATGGCGCCCTCCGCCTGAGCCTCCACCAAAATACCGCCGGCCTTGCGATCGCCCAGGAGCAGGTCGTTCGGCCAGCGCAGGTCAACCTCCAGAGCAGTGACTTCCCGAATCGCCCGATGCGCCGCCAAACCAGCCAGCAGCGGCAGCCAGATGAGATCCGCCGTAGCCAGATTCGGCCGCAACAGCACGCTCAGGTACAAGCCCTCGCCGGCCTTCGAAATCCACTGGTGGTCGCTGCGCCCGCGCCCCGCGGTCTGCTCGTCCGCCAAGTAAAAGCTGCCCTGAGGCGCGCCTGCTCTGGCTTGTTCGAGAGCATAAGTGTTGGTCGAATCGATGGTAGCGAAATGGTGCAGGCCGCCGTGAAAGATGGTCCCGGCGAGAGCGGCGTCGATTTCGGCTGCATCGAGGTCCGCCATCGTCAAACGGCCTCTGCCTTAATCTTCATGCTGATGTCGGCGGCCTTGGCGGAGTGAGTCAGCGCGCCGACCGAGATGAAGTCCACGCCAGCCAGCGCAAAGGCGCGGATGTTTTGAAGCGTGACGCCTCCGGAGGCCTCGACAGGGATCCAGGCCTTTTTTTCGCCGGGAACCTCGGCGTCGGCCAGCTTCGCCTCATGCTGGCGCACCCGCGCCACGGCGTTTGCCGCCTGTTCCGGCGTCATGTTGTCGAGCAGCAGAGCCTCCGCGCCAAACTTCAGCGCCTCGTCCAGCTCCTCGGGATTGCGCACTTCGATCTGCACGCGCTGCCCCGGCTTGCGTCCGGAAAGCGCGCGAGTCAGCACCTGCTTTACCCCGCCGCCCAGCGCAATATGGTTGTTTTTGATGAGGATGCCGTCCGAAAGATCGAGCCGGTGATTGGTGCCCCCGCCGCAGAGGACAGCGTACTTGTCGAGCGCGCGCAGGCCAGGGACGGTCTTCCGCGTGTCCAGTACGTGAGCTTCGGTCCCCTTAAGCTGATCGGCAAATTGGCGCGTCAGCGTGGCGATGCCGCTCATGTGCTGCAGCAGATTCAGCAGGACCCGTTCGCAGCTCAGCAGCGCCCGGGCATTGTGGCGGATCACCGCCAGCGTCTGCCCCTCCCGGGCGCGGACACCGTCGAAAATCTCCGGATGACTGATCACTTCATAGCGGGTCTGCGGCTCGGAGCGTTTATCCAGCTTGGCGAAAATCTCAAAGATGCGCGGAATGCACCCCAGCCCCGCGACAATCAGCTCCTGCCGCGCGAGGATGGTCGCGGTGGCCCTGAGATTGGCATCCACGGTCAGGTGCGTGGTGAGGTCGCTGGCCGCTTTGTCTTCGGTGAGGGCCTGCTCGAGCAGGGCGTCGATGCGGCGATTTTTCCAGTCCATAAGGCAGGTGTCAGAGATCAGTGGTCAGTGTTCAGTTGGATTTGCGGCCCGTGCCGGATTCAGTTTACTCCGGCGGGAGGGCGGCTAGGGCGGATTTGGCTTTTTCGAGGAGCAGGCGGTTTTCGGCTTCCTGCTTTTTCAGGCCTTCGACGACGTGGGCTGGGGCTTTGGCTAGGAAGGCTTCGTTGCCCAGCTGCCTCTCTGCTCCGGTGATGTTCTTTTCGAGTTTGGCGATGTCTTTGGTCAGGCGTTCGCGCTCGGCTGGGATGTCAATTTGCGCTTCGTAGACGATTTGAATGTCAAATTCGGCCTCGGAGCGGATATTTGCTCCGGTCAACGGCACGATGCTCTTCTTCACGCTTGCCGCCCTTGCCAGGTAGCACACGACTTGCTCATGGTACGGCAGGATCGAGAAAGCATGTCCGCCCCGGTTCTCATCGGTGTGGACTAGGACCGGAACGATTTCCTTATCGGGTACGCCGCTCTCTTTCCTTTGCGCTCGAATGGCAGTTACAACTTTCTGGACCGCTGACATCCAGTAGATTGGGCGCGTGTCAATGGAGGTATCCGTGCATGGGTATTGAGTCAGAGCGATCGATTGAACTGGAGCGTCGTCCCCGTAGATCGAATGCCAAACTTCTTCGGTCAGAAAAGGCATGAATGGCGATAGCAGGCGCAGCGAGGCTTCGAAAACTTGAACGAATGTAGTCAGTGCGGCTTTCGTTGCCGCTTTGTCAGCGGTTTCGCTGAAGTCGAGGCGGATCTTGACGATTTCGAGGTACCAGTCGCAGAAGCTGCCCCAGAAGAATTGGTAGATGGCGCTTGCTGCGTCGTCGTAGCGGTAGTTGGCCAGGGATTGGTTGACTTCGGCCGCGGTTTTGTGGAATTCGGCCACGATCCAGCGGGCTTCGAGCGGGGCGTTGCCCTCAGGGGCTAAAGCCCCGTCCATTGGATTTGCGTTTTCGGCACGACTGAAGTCGTGCCCTGTTACAAAGCCTTCCATATCGGAGCGAGTGAAGTCTTGTCGTGTTACGAAGCCCTCCGACGCCGGCTTCGGTGTAGCCAACGAAGGCATTCCGCCTAGCGTGGCGGGGTCGACGGTGATGCCGATTTCGGCGGCGCGGTCGATGTTCATGAAGAGGAACCGGGCGGCGTTCCAGATTTTGTTGGCGAAGGCGCGGTAGCCTTCGGTTCTGGCGACGTTGAAGGCGATGTCGGTGCCGGGCGACGCCATCGAAGCCAGCGTGAAGCGGACGGCGTCTGTGCCGTACTGCTTGACGATCTCGATGGGGTCGATGACGTTGCCCTTGGTTTTGGACATTTTTTCGCGGTTGGCGTCGCGGACCAGGGCGTGGATGTAGACGTTCTTGAAGGGGACGGATTCGGCTAGGGATCGCTTGGTGCCTTCTGGGAGAGGCACGTCGCCGGCGAACCAGCAGCCGAGCATGATCATCCTGGCGACCCAGAAGAAGAGGATGTCGAAGCCGGTAACCAGCAGCGTAGTCGGGTAGAAGTTGTGGAAGTCGGTGCTTGCCGTCCCATCCGCGTCTGGCCCCAGGAACGGCCAGCCGAAGACGGAGACTGGCAACAGGCCGGAAGAGAACCAGGTATCCAGAACGTCTGTCTCCTGCGTCAGCTCGGCGCCGTGGCAATGGGCGCAGGCGGTCGGGTCCGATGCCATGCCTGGCTCCGGGACGGTGATTTGGTGGCATTGGGCGCAGTGCCAGGTCGGGATGCGATGGCCCCACCAAAGCTGGCGGATGATGCACCAGTCGTAGATGTTCTCCATCCAGTTGAGGTAGGTCTTCTCGTACATCGCCGGAGTGAACTGGATGGGTTTCTTCCCGTCTGGGCCGGGCATAACGGCCTGGGTGGCGAGTTCGGCGAGGGTGGGACGGCCGTTTCGCGGCTTTTTGTTGACGGCGACGAACCATTGCGTCGAGAGGCGGGGTTCGATGACGTCTTTGCTGCGGTCGCATCGGCCTACGGAGAGCTTGTGGTCGTGAATGGTGCCCAGCAGGCCGAGCGCGTCCAGGTCTTCGAGGATGCGCTTGCGGGCGGCGTAGCGGTCCAGGCCTTGGTAGATGCCGCCGTTCTCGTTGATCCTGGCGGTCGGGTCCATGACGTTGATGGAGGGCAGATTGTGGCGCTGGCCGAGAGCGAAGTCGTTGGGGTCGTGGGCGGGAGTGATTTTGACGGCACCGGTGCCGAAGTCGCGGCTGACCCAGGTGTCGAGGACGATGGGGATTTCGCGGTTCATCAACGGGAGCAGGAGGGTCTTGCCGTGGAGGTGCAGGTAGCGCTCGTCTTCTGGATGGATGGCTACGGCGACGTCTCCCAAGAGCGTTTCGGGGCGCGTGGTGGCGATGGTCAGAAACTGGGCACTGCTGGAGTCGGGCGCGCCGACGACAGGGTAGCGAATCTCCCACAGCTTGCCGGTTTCTTCTTCGTGGACGACTTCAAGGTCGCTGACCGCAGTTTGGCAGCCGGGGCACCAGTTGACGACGTAAGCCCCGCGGTAGATGAGGCCCTGGTGGTAGAGGCGGGTGAAGGCTTCGCGGACGGCGACGGAGAGCCCGGCGTCCATGGTGAAGTATTCGCGGGACCAGTCGACGGAGGCCCCGAGGCGCTTCATCTGGTCGAGGATGGCTTTGCCGTACTGGTCGCGCCACTGCCAGACGCGGGCTTCGAAGGCCTCGCGGCCGAGGGCCTGGCGGCTGATGCCTTCGGTGGCCAGTTGGCGCTCGACCATCATCTGGGTGGCGATGCCGGCGTGGTCGGTGCCGGGAACCCACAGCGTTTTCTCCCCCTTCATGCGGTGCCAGCGGGCGAGGATGTCCATCTCCGTCTGGTTGAGCATGTGGCCCATGTGGAGGCGGCCGGTCACGTTGGGGGGCGGCAGGAGAATCGTAAAGGGATCGCGAATTTCTTCGCCGGGGGCGGGTGCGGGCTGTGCGAAGAGATTTTCTTTGACCCAGAATTCGGCCCATTTTTCTTCAATGGCGGCGGGGTCGTAGGCTTTGGGAAGGTCGTGGGGCATGGGTGCCTGTTTTCCGATTTTGGTCTTGATCTGATCTTCGGCCGCGTGGGTTGCGCGGGGTCGCCGTGTGGGGCGATTTCGCGATTGCGGCCAACCCCTCACGATAGCACAGGGTGGGTTAGGGAGTGATCAGGCTGACTTTGGGGAAATAGGTTGCATAGCGTCGGGTGTCGCGGGTGAGCACCGGGCACGCGAGGACTTGGGCGTGAGCGCCGATGAAGAAGTCGCCGAGGACGCTGGTCTTGGTCCCGCCCTGTTTGCGATAAAGCAGAAACGCTTTGCCTGCGAGGAAGGCAGCCTGGCGCGGAATGGGCTCGAAAGCCAGATTCATCGTGGCTATCTTCTGGTCCAATCGCGCCGAAGAGCTGTGGGATGGCGCGAGCTCAGCGTAGATGATGGGATTGATCGCGAGAGTGTGGACTTTGGCGAGGTTGCGCAGTTGTCCTACGGACCAGGCAAGCCACGGCGAGTTCGGTTCCAGAACGTCGAGGAGGACGTTGGTGTCGACCAGAACCATCAGTCGTCCCCTCGCATGAGGGCCATCAGTTCATCAGGATCCCAGTGGATGTCGGCGGTACCGATTACGGAGTCGAAGCGGTCTGGCTGGCGTTCTGTGACGGGACCGCTTTTGCGAAGGACGACATCGCCCTCGTGGTTGACCACGAAAGTGATCTTGCATCCCGGTTGAATGCCGAGAGCGTCGCGGATGTGCTTGGGAATGGTCGCTTGGCCTTTGCTGGTGACAGTGGTGTCCATGCGGAT
>Ga0116231_10010198_pt1 | contig 15295 bp, 7 predicted proteins | sample S1TSphgellanicum_2_FD_89695 | JGI IMG/M metagenome (GOLD analysis project Ga0116231, IMG submission 89695) | Host-associated microbial communities from peat moss isolated from Minnesota, USA - S1T2_Fd - Sphagnum magellanicum MG | ecosystem: Host-associated > Plants > Peat moss > Unclassified...
ACTAAATAGGCACATTCCCTTGGAAGATGGGTCTTCTTTGGATAGATGTGCAACATATGGTTTGAGATATTAGTTTTTGTTGTTATTAAGTTTGACTTAAAACATTTGGTGTTAAATTTGTTGCTCTAATACTTTAAGGCATTACAAGTAGCTTGGACCTTATGGCTAACAATAAATTATCTTCCAGCACACTTATAGTAATTAGTAAATTTTTAGAATCGGCTTAATAAATTGTAGCTTGAAGCTCAAGGAATAAGTAAGAAGAGTCAAATTATTTGATACTTCATTTAATTTACAAATTTGTGTAAACTAACTTGTTAAGTACCTCATCTTATTTTTTGGTTCAATTTTTGGATGTTGGTAAATATTTTCAGTTTTTAGTTTTACATTACACAAATTATTTTGAAGTGTGATTATAATTGGAACCTAAATAAAATAATACAAATATAATGGCATGGCTATCATATATTTTACACCTTTATTCAATCAAGGTTTAAGCACCTAGGTTTAGTGATTACAAACAAAAGCATCAAACAAATGCCAATTTGGTAAGAAAATGAAAAGTTATTCATGTGCATTCTTTTGTGCACTCATGGCTTTTACATTTGCAATCTTCAATGAGGAATTTTTGTGTATAGAGCTCATGTGTTGGTTTCAAATTGATGGAAATGTATATGGCTTAGCGTTGCTTTCAACAAATATTTGTTTCCAATTCCAAACAAAGAATGAATCGATTAATAGAGAATGTATGAGGTGAGAATTTTCAGCCTAGGTTAATACCTTTGCCTAATAGGGTCACTACTACTAATGTTGGGCAGTTCTCTTATTGCTAATTCTAGTTCTTCTTAGAACTTAAAGAACCCTTGGTTTCTTGAATTTTAAAAAAAAATCAAGCTTAAGAGAACTAGCCAAGGTTTTAGATTTTCAAATATCTTTATCAAAAAGATAAATTTACAAATTAAATGTCACATTATTTTTCCAAGCATCCTATCGATCTTTGTTGATTCTATTTTAAAGGGAGAAACCTAGGTGCATGATATCATTTTTTTTGGACAAATTCTTTTTCTAGGACAAACTTCCAATCTTTCTTTACTTTATACTATCTTGTAATGAATCAAAGTTAGTCTTCACATGCACTGATCATTTTTTAAGTTGAGATTTGATACCTCTCCATTTAGACTATGGATTCTTTGTACTCTTCCCTAATAAATAATTCATGACAATTTCATCCACTAATGCAAAATCATCTTGTGATTAACCACTTGATTTTCAAAAGCTTTTAGAAAAAGATACATAAAAGTTTAAATCCTAGTTACAAATTTTTAAGATCATGGATTCTACATTTTACATTGATAATGTTACCTACCCACTTTGTTGAGAATTGCCCCTAAATATTTTATGATTATTTTCGGTGATTCTCACTTTAGTGAGAACCATGGTGAACAATTTGCAATCTAGGTTTGACCAAGGGTGATACATATTGGTTTTCAGAATCCCAGCCCAATGTGAGAATTGCCTAAGAATCATGGTCCATTGTAATGACCACCCAACATTAACGAGTACCTATTATTTTTGGATTGGATGAATGTCTCCTATTTGGTACATTGTGTCACATCATGCATTAGTCTACATATGTAAGCTTTTCAGTTTTGCAGACTGCCAACCATTTGAGGATGGGCTTGATCATCTACTATATGCACCTCACTGTTCATTTCAGTCTAGGTGTAACCAAATCTAGCTATCTCTTCACACTCTTCCTTCCTCTAAAATTCAACATTCCCTTGGAATCTATAGTGTTTTTTTGTTTGAATTTTGTAATAGATCTAAAATGGTGATCATCTAGAAGACAATTTAACTAAATATGGTTATAAAAAATAGGAAAGTGGAAAAAATAAAGCATCCTTCTATATTGCTTGCTACCTACTGGGAACATAATACAAAAATTTGGCAATTTTCTTTAACTTTTTGAAAAAGTTGGTGACGAGAAAACCCAATAAACATTTTTTCTCGATTAAAAACAAATAAAGTAAGTACCTAAGAAAATAAACTCCTGCAAGTTTAAGATCCTAATTGCCACCAACAGCACAAGCATTTGAAAGAGGCACATAGCCTACAACACATTTTCAAGCTGTGGTTCAAGAACTTTTTTCAGCAATGTATTCTCCCATCACCAACTTCCAATTAACACATTTATTAGGAAGGAACAACAATTGCCAAGTATTTGACACATTTATACAATTATGTGAAAAAAGGCACATAATGAAGAATCAACTCTCAATGTGTCTTGGGTATGACACATTTTCCTCATTGAAGATTTTTTTTCATGTCACATTAATTTAAAATATTTACTTCAAAATTACAAACATTTATTTATGAAGAAAGGTAGTTTGTTTATTTTGTTTTGTTTTGTTTGTACTTATGAGATCCACTGAGTTAGGTTGCTTTAGATCGCATTATTGGTCTCTTTTGAGGAGGAGGGGTGCATTAGCGTGCTTTCATGGTGTTTGGATTTGCGATGTAGAAGTTTTTGAATATTGAATGATTTCTTCACTGAAAATTAAACTAAATTATAGTTGAAAATTTCAGAGAATTGGAATGTGCTTTCAGTGTTGTTGGAAAGACCTTGATGAGCAGGATTAATGGAATTTATTTGGTAAGATTTGGATTCAGAATGTGGGAAATATTGATTTTTAAGTAATTTTTGCCACTGAAAATTCAAATAAATTCCAAAAACCAGGTTTTAGAAGGAAAAATCAGTTGAAAATGTGGTAACACTTGGGCCAATGGCACAGGTCACACTAATATGTTTTTAAGTTTTGATTTAGTTTACAAACTCAAATTTACATATTTAGTTACATCTAATTTATTTTTATATTTAAATTAAATTATTTTATAATGTCTTTATATCCAAATGTCAAAACATTACACTAATTTGAATATTTTGATTTGAGAAATGGAGGTTGTATAAATCCATAACTTCATTTTTAGAATTGCACAACAAGGTTCTCTTATACTAAAAGAATTTGAAATCAAAGGTTCCTTTCAAAATCAAGAACATAACAAACACCAATTTAGTTAAGTTTTGTTGTATTATTATTGTTTAAGGTGTTGGTATTAGTGTTTTTTTTAATGAATTTTGTAATCCAACCAAAGTGGTGATCATCTATAAGAAGATGTAGCGAAAGTGGGGATCATTCAAATAAAGCATCTACTTAACAAATATGATGTAGAAATCCTTAATCACCTTTTTATAATTGGCTACTTAATAAAACTGAATATAAAAAATTTGTCAATTTTTACTTGTATTTTTTCAACTCTAACAATCAAAACCCTAAAAGTTCATTGCATTTTTTAAAAGCAATATTTGACTTTTTGCCAAATTTTGCAATCAAAAAATGCTACCATTGCTATGAACTAGTTCAATTTGTCCACTTCTAGAAAAATATATTTTGCACTGAAGATTCATCTAAGTTATATATCATTGGGGGTAAGACTCTCTCACATTTCTCTTCAAGGTCTCCAAGGCTTCTTCCACCTTGGATACTAAACTTTCATCACATTCCACAACCCTACAATTTGCCTCTATGTTATAAACTCTCTGGCACTTTACGTGCTATCATGGGGTAAGTGTTTGGGCACCTTTCTCTTATCTCCAATACATAATTTCTTGAGACATGTGACATTTTTTTGCCCATGCCATCACTTGATCCTCAAGTGATATAGATTGCCATAATGCCCCATTGGGTTGTTTGTAATCATCTCACTCCAACGAATTGTGTGTTCAGAACCTTCTTTATACTTTTCCCTCATGCCTACCAAATTGGATTACACACCATGACCCCAAATTCTTCGTGAATTATGAAAACTTTCCACACTACTTGTAAACTGAAATTGTAATCTTGTTGGGAACAACTTGGACTAATTTATAAAAGGACCAGGAAAATCTATCTAGATATATTACTTGTATTAGGCTGAGGCAACTTTTCAAAAAAATTGGGGTAGTAATTTTGCTTGCTAACTACCACCATTGTAGCTTACACCATGAACCCATCTAGTGCTCACATGTGTTTTTCACCTTGGCAAATGTTGCATTAATAATTTGGAGTTTGCAAGAATTTGCAAGAATTATAAATAAAGAAAATCATGCTTATTTCCAAGACTTTTCCACAAATTTTCACTAATGTAAATTTGTCGCTTGATGGAATCTAAAAGACTACAAAAATTTGCCCAAGAAAACCCAAATTGTGCAAATTTGTTTTTAGGCTCTTGTCACTTGATGGGGGATTTAAAGGATCAACTTTGGGCACACAGGCCTACCTCACCATTCACAACCAGTCAGATGGAGAAAAACACCTTCAACGTTATTGTGAGTTTTGTAATGCAATCATCATAATCAAGAAGGAAGTTGCAACTTTCACTCCATGAAACACATAGTTTTCTTTGCTTTCTAAGAAATTCTCTTAGTGGTGTTGCCATCTTTCATGTCTTAGAACTAATTTGATTACTTGAGGGTGTGTCCTGACACTTCTTACAAGTTATTCTAGGATGTACATACACAATCAAAGGATTCAGACCACTTGAGTGTAGAGTTTGAGTGTTTCCTTCTCAAAAGCAACTTAGCTTTGTCTTGTCGATAAATGTAGCATATTTACGTCATCGCTCCTCTACCAAAATTCATTTTATGCTAAATATTGATACATGTGAACGCTAGTGTTCAGCACATTTAAATGTGAAGTATTTTAAAAAATTTACAATATAATCTTTGAAGTAGATTCTTAGAGGCATTATGTCATGGTTCATATAGTACAAACATTGCAAACCATAAGGTTAGATGTTGTTGCACACCAAGGATTAAATAGATTGGAACAAGAATTGGAATAATTTGTGAAATCAATTTTGAATTGTCGGACATAATGCTACTTCACCACTTGCAAGAAAAGAATGTTCGATTGAAGTTTGTTAGTTTGAAGGGTATATTACATTAAGATTGTTGTTCATGGATTCAAAACATTTCAAATCAAATCTCATGATTTGAAGTAGGAATAATAGTTTACATCCAACTTATGTGTAGTTGTTTGACATCTACTCAACATGATTAACTATCCATGTTATATCTACCCTTGGAATTCAAATATATTCTCTTGAATTTATTCAACTGAAAACCTAGCCTCAACAATTATTAATTTAATTAGATTCAAGTTTGAAAAATAAATTTGGTGAAGGTTATACAATTTCTTTCAACACACTTGTTCTCATATAACCTTTAGATTCCAAAGCCTTGACCATAGATAGAAAGTATTATCTGGTTTGTTGACAACTAACAAGTTTATACTCCTAGTACCTTGGTAACTTCCAACTTTTCCAATTTATTTGTTGTATAATGGGGAACTCAATTGTGACAAATGGATGACATTGAATTGTGACAATTATTGTTGCATCAAAAGGTGAAACAAGATTGTTAAACAGGGAAAGTTAGGTCATTTTGGTGACATTGAACTCATAGGTTGCCCTCAAACCCCTTGGTTTAGGTATGTGTAACACGTGTTTTGCTTACCATAATGTTAATGATATGGAATGTCAATGTGATAAATACAATAATTGCCAACCCTAATTTATGTTTGGGGTTCATGCAACACTTCACATCTCAACATGACAAAATATCAACAACTTGAACCAAAATTTGAGCTTAAACTAGTTTGAATAGGAACTAGATTATATGTCTAGGAACACTTGACCCTAGGGTTTACCACCTCATATATGAGATTACATTATCCATGGGCCATTCACAATTCTTGTTGGACATTACTTAGGGGTAACTTGGATTATTTGGTCCAAAAATATGAAGTTAGTGTGATATACGATTGATGTTGAATTTCTTAATATTTCACCCATTTGAGAGTGGATGAAGGTACTTCAATCCTTTGAAGGGTCTTCTACTTGTTCATCATTAAAAAAAATTCCACCTAGATTCATGAAATGACCATGGAAGTTGAAGCATGGAAAGGCCATTGGTCCTTTCTATATGTCAATGAAGTGAAAATTAAAGCATAAAAAGCCCATTGATCCTCTTCTATATGTCTATGATGTATGGAAGTTTTGTAAGGAAAATTGCCAAAATCCCATTAACTTCATCAACTATTCATATCATAATTATTATTGTTAGTTTATGTGTAATATGCAAAGTGAAATTGAACCATGTTGCAAAACTTTTGTGCATTATGAAAATAAATTTATTAGTGGGTAGAAGTTTAAAAGCTTCACAACACTTAGGAAGTTGGAACTCCGACAAAAAACCAAAATTAATGTAATGGTAGGCTTGTGTTATGCAATGATATTTGATTCGTGGCATTCAAAAGTTTCAAACTTATTAACATTCACATTATAGAATTTTGGTACAAGATTTTGAGTAATGCTCTAATATATGTGGTTAAAACTAATTACATTACAAACTTATTAAGCTTCATAAGTTCATACAAATTTTGTGTAAAATTCAATTTTCATAGGTTATACAAAATTACATCATAATAATTGTACAAATTTAGTTAAAATATAAATCGTACATACTTCACATTAAAACATCGTAAATGAAAAAACAACATTATTTATATAGAAGTAATATACATATTTTTTTGTGTCATGTTTACACTTTGAAGCCCACAAATTTTGTGTGGACATATTTTTTTAGATCTTTACATGGTTTTTACTGAAAATTTGTGATATTGGAAATTTGTGATGTACACCTTACTATAAGAATTCATTAACATGGGCCCATGCCAATTTTTTTCAAAACATGCATTAAAGTTTTGACAAGATGGACAAGTTGGTCTAGCTAGCATTGTAATTGGTAAAAACATTGCACAATATATTATATCCATTCAATAAACCTAATAAAGAGCAAATTGCTTTCATTTTCATGACCTTTTGTCCATCATTATTGTTGATTTTTTTCATTGCAATTATCTTATAGTACTGCAATTACCATCTAGTGACTGTTTATAAAAACAATATTTAATTAAATAAAGAGTTATAGAGTAGTACAACTCAAATCTTAAATAAAATTCCAAAGAACAACAACCATTCATTTCCAAAAACAAATTAAATACAAGTCCAACCACACTATTAAGAGCCACACTTGCCCTTTTAAACCATTATTTTTTTTTTGTTTTTAAAATATATATTCTTAGAACCTTTTTAATATATATTTCAAAAAACGTTAATTTTTTTTAAGACTCTTGATACTATAATTATGTTAACGTCTATATAAAAAAATTCCCAAAATTTGTCATAAAAAAATATTTTCAAATTGTGCTTTCAGTGTCAAAACTATTTGTAGATAGTGGTTACAAGTTTTTAAAAGTGAAAATTGTGTATTTTTTATTCATTATATTGATTCCAAATTCTTATGATATGTACATAATGTATTCACAATAACATTTTATAAATTTTTAGTTTTTTTAATAATCCAAAATTCAAAAAATTAAGCAATGGTTACAATTGTTAATGGTACATGTTAGTATGACTACACCCATACTTTCAAATTCACTCAAACAAAGTTATCTTCCTTAGAACACTATTTTTTGCATTTGCACACACTTTTGGAATACACATATTGATTTTGAACTTTTTTCAAACTCTTCTGGAAACCCTGACAACATTGAAAAAAAAAATCATCCAAGTTCCTTTTCAACAAACATGAAGAGAATGGGTTGAACCCTTAAAAGGTTCCATACCACACATGGATCTTCTTCATTTGTTCCTAATTTTTTTCACCTATATTTTTAAAATTTGCCTACCAACTCACCTTCCAAAATAATCTTCAACTTTTTTTTAATTAATGGGAATATTTTCCACCTACCCACCTTTTAGAAGAAGTCACCAACCATTATTTTAATATGTCTAGAAATAAACATTAAACACATTTACATGTACTACTAAAAATTCAAACTTATTAAATTTATCACAATAGTTAAATTTTGATTATTTTTCTTGGAAAAGCATTGTGTAACAATAATTACTATCAAGTAATAAAAGGTCTAACGACTAAGATGAAAACTTTAAACCCCTAAGACCCCACCCTTTTATTTAAATTTCAGAACAAGGATACCTTGGCATGGTATTTAAACATAGTAGGATACAATTTTCAACTTTAATTATAGTTCTTAAACTATGTTAGACACTATGTAATCTATGAGTTTCCAAAGAAAAAAAACTCAGGTTTCAAGTGGCATGACCACAACTATTATGTGGAAGAACATTTTTTTCTTCTTTTCCACTCTCCCAAAAAAATAAAAATGGGCCCAAGTTTTGCTTTGGCCCCATTTTGTTTTCTTCAAATATTTGTTTTTTACTTGTGTTCTACGATGCTTTGAAATTCAAGAAAAAATAAATTTGTAGAGTTTTTCTATTCAATTCCTCGTGGGTTGTTGTTTGGCTCCTTTTGTGTTACTATTGGGTCCTATTGTGTTATTGTTTGGCTTTTTCAAGTTCTTGCTTGAGTTCTATTACATTGTTGTTTGACTTCTTTTGGATTGCTATTTGATTTAGGTTGTTGTTCATATCCTTTTGTTGCTATTTAAATTTCCTATTGTTATTCAACACCTCCAACATTATTATTTGACCCAATGTTATTCAACTCATCTCCAAGCTTAAAGTACCTTTTTGACTTATCCCATGTGTGATTACTTCTCATTGCATTATTGTTTGGCTTCTCTTGTGATGTTGCTTATCAATTAATAATGCCCCCCACTTGTTATGTGCAGGTTTAGGAATGAAGAGCATGGATCCAATCCATCAAGTTACTTTTTCCATTCTTCAAATATGATTTACAAACTATGCTTCCAACAATTTTTTGTTTTTTTGTTTAGATATTAATGTTATATGTTTTAATATCTTTTCATTTATTTTGATAAAACATTTGTTCATGTTCCAAGTTCAATCTTTGTTTGTTTTGTTTATTATTAAAGTTGATTCTAAAGCATTCTAACATTAGTAAATATGTTTGTTGTTTTTAAGATTTGTCATCATTCATACATTTTTTTTTGCATTGCATTTCATTTCATTTTGCATATTCATATTTTACATGAAGTAAGGAGGGTTAAGTGAGTTGTTTTGATGTTGTAAATGTTGATAAATGTTTTGAGTTGTATGTAGGCTTTAGACTATGCAAGTAAAAACTAAAGAACACATCATGGTAAACCAATCTCTTATTCAAATTTTCCACTCTTGTTGAATAACACTCATAAAAAAAAGTTGAAAAATGGAATAGTCAAGTGAAATGTTTTAAAACATAACAATTAAACATGAACCATGTGAATTTTTTCTCAATTATGTTCCTATGGAAGAATTGTTTAAAGATTATTCCAATTTGGAAACAAAAAGCAATAGAGGTCTTGAAATGAACAAATAATGAAAATGAACCTTCAAAATTGCATGCTCAAAGAGTATAAAGGAAACTTCATGGTAGAAACACATTTTGTTGGGTTTACTTTAATGTTAATGATAACAAAAAAGTTGATCATACAGTGATCTATAAATGATGCATTGTATTTTTTGTTACAACAATCATGTCAATGCATCTAGTCCTATAACTCACGCAAAAAAAAGGTTTCATTTCATATTAAAAAAAAATGGCATAATAACTTTCACCAAACATGTGGATGCAAACCATGCCATTGTTGCAAAAATTTAAAATGAAGTCAATAATCCAATGAAAAATTATTCAAAGGCAATTAACAAAAAAGAGGTCTAGTATATTTGGTTAACAAATTTCAATGTTTTTTGTTACAAAAGATCTTTTTGAAAAAGATGATGTGTTCAAAAAAAATTATTTTTTACAACACTTAAGCCTTTTGATCATCAAAAATCCTTTATTAATGCATAGTTGTGGAAATTATTTAGATGAAGTGCTTGACCTTGCATTTGTCCTCAAATGGTTTTTATTTTTGAAAAAACATTTCTCAAAAGGCATTGCCTGATTTTGGGGAAAGAATATAATAGAAATATGTCCTACCAATATTAGTAGAATGCAATAATACTATAATTTCAAGTTTTGATTTATGGACATCTGAAAGTGCACATGACATTTTTGATCTTGTGACAAAAAATTTAAGGGTTGATTGGTAACCAAAACACATTGTCAATGTTGGTTTGTTTGAAGTAACAAAGTTGCTAATCAAACCTTGGGAAAATAAGATTAATAGAATCGTTGGATGCATATGGGTTGAAGAAGGTGAAATTTGAATGTTATAACAACTAATTTAAAGTCTATTGAAAGTTATGAATGTTTTGGTTTGGAAGAAATTTGCTTTCAAGGTATAGGTATTATGGCCATGTTTTTTCTAAAACTTCCTAATGTGTGATAAAGTGTTGAAATCTCAAATATGTTTCTATTAAGTTTGTTCAATTATATTTACAAAAATGTTTAACTTTGCCTAAAAAGTTTGGAAAATGCAAACAAGAATGGATCAAGGCTTATGAAGATTCTAATATCCATCCAAGGGAAAAAACATTTTGATTAAAAAAAGGTAAAAAAAATTCACTTAAAATCATTTTTTACTTTTTATCTAAACATAGACCATTTAGATTTTAGATTTGAAATTTGAACTTTTTTATTTGTACCATATTTTTAAAATATTAACATTGAGTGTTAAATTTTGTTTGCAAGTTTGCATCCAAAGTGATTACGTTCCAAGAAGCTTTGTAATTTTGAAATACTATTAACCAAATGTGTTATTGCATATAGACTTTTACCAAAATTAATGGAAAAGTGCCTCCTCCTCTTACATGACACATTCCTCAAATAATTATGGATTATCTTTCCTTGGTTGTAAATGTTTGTGTTTGAATCAATCCTAAAGCCACTTGTTGCTTAATAATGCATTACATTTCCTATAACAATGTGTTTGAAATTGAAGGAAGAAGTTGAAGTCTCACCCACCTTAACCAATTTGAAAGATGATGATTATATGGTTGTTATTGAGTTGTTTTTTATGGCTTCTACCATCAAATAGGAGGTTTTGGGGGTGCTAAAACCTTTTCTTTCATTCTTAAGGAAATATGGAGCCAAAAAAACTCATGTAACATTTTATTGATGCTAAACCTTACATCTAAAAGCCTTTGCTTAATATTGTGTTTTATTGGACATGAAGAATGTGTGGTTATTGTTGAAGAAATATGATAAGATATCCTTATATCCTATGCATATCAAATGCAATCATCATTTACATCTTATGCCATAATTTGAAATTGGTTGTGCAAACCTAATGGTTGATGAAGATTGCAATATGGATTTTTTAAAACAAATTAATAACACAAATGAACCAATGAAAGATCTTGTGAACAAGGTGAAAGCACATTACAAGGGGGCGATTTTAGGCCATTTTTGATCAAAAACAGTCGCAAAAGACACTTTTAATCGCCTAAGACAAGTCTAAAAATGAGGTTTTTCTACTAGTGAATATATTGTGACAAACATTTATTTTCTCACAAATATATTTTTATTCATTTAATATTAATCAAAAAAGTAATTTTTCCTTTGACAATTACATTATTTTGTAATTGAATGACCTTATTTTGAATGTAATTTATGAAAACCTCTTTTAATATTGGTTTGGTGGAAATTAAAAGTTGCACAATTTTGAAAAACAATATTTGTGACAACATTTTTTGGCCATTATATTCAAGGGGGACACTTAATGTGAAGTTTGGGATTTACTTGCATTAAATGACCATTTTTAAGGGGGGTATTAGATAATTTTCCAACCTATTTTTTTTCACTTTATTATTATTTAATTATTTAATATATACATATTAAAACCACCTTATATTAATTATAATCCATTATTTTAAATTATTACATACCCTATATTATAATTACATTGATTATTTGAATAAAATGTACCCTATTTTTAAACTAATTAACTTATAATGTTTATCCAACAACCAATATATTTCACCCTATATATTTTACTCTTTTTTATTAACTTGTCCCCTTTAGGCCATCGTAATGTGCTTTAACCCAGCAAAAGTTGTTGATTTTTAGAAGATATTAAATGGATATTGAATATATCAAATGTCCTTTTCAATGGTGGGAGAAACACAAATCCATGTTTCCAACCAAATTAATTTTTTGGCCTGCAAAATATAAGCATTGAATTTTATTTTTCCAAATTGATACCTTGGTTAGTTCTTTTTAATTAAGAAAAGATATATAAACAATCAACTTAATTCTTAAAATCTTGTGTGAGAATGAAAATCAACAATTTTCATAAAAAAATCAAAATTGCCCAACATTGGTTGTAACATTTTAAACTTTGTTTACATCTTGAACAAATTTGCTCTAGACAATAACAAGGAAACTAAGTGAAAGGATATGAAAAGATATAAACTTTTACTAGAGAAATGGCACATTCATGACCAAGTTGGCTAAGGTGTCAAATGGAACATTTTAATGGCCAATTTTTTTAAAAAATCCACTATTCAACTTCATTGCAATTGAATAGATTTGCATCAAATTGATGTTTGGCAAGCATTATATTATAAAATAATTATTAACCAAAATGAAGAAGAGGGATTAGAGTTGAAATATTTAAAAAATGGTCTACCTTTTTTGAAAAGTGCAACTTACAAATGTTAAGTAGACTTTTTGTGGATCTAGTATTAATGTTGATTGAGTAAAGTTTATTTATTCAAATATTTTCACAATATAATATAATGTGCATAGTGCACTAAACAATATTGTAATTTATAATATATGAAACTAAACCACAATATAATGAGGTTATTCTAATACCGTCTAACCATTATTCAAATGAATCATGAAATATATACATTCAAAAATGATTATTGATTCTTTAAATGATAATTTAATTGCAGTGCCTAATTTTGCGAGCAACAACTTACCAAAAGACCTTATTTCAATGTTTTTTTTTTTGAAAAAATGGTAAAACAAAAAATATATATATTTCAAATTTTCAAATTTCAAATTGCCAAATTTTTTTTTGATAGCACATTTTGGTCACAAGCTCTAATTTGGGATATACACAATCATTTTATCAACAATATTTTATTTGCTATTGTTTAAATAGCCTTGAGGCCAAGTTTTGTTTTTTCAAATTCCTCAATAGGTCTAGTGGCAAAGATCCGAACATTAATTAATATTAAATGGCAACTATCTTAGGTGGGATGTAGAATCTTTTCAAAAGTGCTCCTACAAGTGGCGACCTAAGAAGGGCTTAAGTCTACTTGTGGTTAATTTACTTATTTTAATTTCAAAAAATGACAAAATTTTCAATTATTTTTGATTTTCTAAAAAAATCGCCAAGTTATGAAATTTAACATGTTAAGCACAAAATTAACATGTTGCTAACATCTTACCCTAAGTCACTCCCCCTTGCCCCATAAAGGACATCCAAAAGGTGTCCCAATTTGGAAATCACCCTTCTACCCTTTTGTGGGTATACATTTCGAGTTAAATCTTCATTTCATTAATACCCTAACTAACCTTGTTTATCCCAAGACCCTTTTGTTCAATCCAATACCAACATTATAACAAAACCTATAAAGAGAAGTTACAACCAGGTCATTCAAATCATCTCCTCCTTTATCATCTACTTAAAATAGTTTAACCAACATAAAATAAAGGTTTGACCTTTTGTTGGGCAGAATTTCCCTTCCCCTTTTATACTTTATGTTCCTTTGTTTGCTCCAAACAATAGCCTATTTCCTTATTCACAACACGTGTTCTCTTACTTATACTATAACCAATCGTAAACTTAAACAAGTAAATTAAAAAGACATACACAACTTCCATTAATTAAAACAAGGTTTTTTTCAAATCAATCTTTCACACATTAAAAGAAAAGGAGGGTAGTTACACTAGAGTTTCTAATCCCTAGTTGCTAATCTCCTATTCCAACTTAGTTTCTACCCATGACTTACCAAACCCTCTCCCTTTCCTGCAAATAGTCCTACCTTCCCCCTTTTTTTACTCCTCAACACAACTCCCCTTCCTTCCTACTTTCCCTTGTTCTAACACAAGAAGGCAGACCTTCCTCCTCATTCCTAGGTCAAACACCCCCTCCTCCTTTTCTACTCGTACCTTACTAAGTTTAACACTAGTTTTTTGTATTTTTTTATATGTTTGTCCTTGAATAGAACAATTTTGGAAGACCTCCCTTGAGTAGCTACCACACCAACTTGTGATGCTTCCACCTTCATCTTAACCATGTTGCTTGGTTGAGTGCCTTTTTGAAAGCTCACTTTTTTATGTTGCAACAACCTCCTCACATTATTTTGACCCTTCATGATAAGTCCAACTTCCCTTCAACCAAGATCTCACATCTTCATCATCATTCCTCACTCCCTCCACTTCCTCACACAACACTCATCACTCTTGATGTGGAGGGGTGACAACAATATTTTTCCCCCTCTTAGTTTCAAGAAGAAAATACTATTGTTGTCCTAAATTAAACTTAATTCCTAACACCTTCCTAAAAGCCACCTCCACCATGTCCACACCACCCTATTTAACAGATTTAGTTGACATAGGTGAGAACATGGTAACCTTACTTTAACATAATCCAACTATCCTACCACCCACCTTATCCTATCTAGGCCACCCATCCCCTAACAATCCTTTTGGGATAAGATCAAACATACTACCCTATCCCATGAACCTTGGGTTAACCCCAAAACTCCCTTAGCCAGTTGACATATGTTTAACCAAAATTGGATTAGGCTGATTGGGGCTGAACACACTAGAAAAAAAAAAGCCGCTTGTAGGTGGTCATTGGTGTTGTAGCTTGATGCCTTATTTTTTGGTTGGTTCTTATCTCTCAATCAATGTTGTTTTTTTTGGGCAAAATTTGGACCTGAAAAATATGACTTCGACATATACAAAGGATTTTTCATGGACACAAAGAAACCCAAATTTGCCAGATTTCAAAGAATTTTTTTTCCAAATTTTCAGATTTTTATCATAAATTCCAGGACCTAGCCAAGAATATAGAAAGATTCTGGTTTTTGTCAGCTTTCATATCTAGTTTTTAGCCAAATCTGGCTAAATCATCTTATGAATGATGGTCACTTCAGCTACATCACAAATTTGAAAAAGAAATCCCTCTCAGTTGTCAAAACTAGAGCTCTAAGTTGTCAAAACATGAGCAAACAAAAAAATGTTTTTGGAATATCAGGTAGCTAGCTGAGTCCGCAAAACATGAGTCTTCTTCTGAAAGTCTATTGATTCATGAGTTCTATAGAGAGTTTGTGAACACAATGAATTCAATGACCATTACTG
>Ga0116231_10010199_pt1 | contig 15291 bp, 8 predicted proteins | sample S1TSphgellanicum_2_FD_89695 | JGI IMG/M metagenome (GOLD analysis project Ga0116231, IMG submission 89695) | Host-associated microbial communities from peat moss isolated from Minnesota, USA - S1T2_Fd - Sphagnum magellanicum MG | ecosystem: Host-associated > Plants > Peat moss > Unclassified...
ATTTATTATCAAAAAAATTATACACTAATTTTTTTTCACATTAACAACATTTTAAAAATTGGTTGGAATATATATATATATAATATGAATAACTAAAACTTACATTAATCTAGTTTAAAGGCAGATTCTAACTAAAGGCCACTTCCTAATTCCAAGTATAATTTTAGGCAAAGGTCTATTATTAATGTAGATTTTAATTCTAGGTTCAATTTTGAAGTCAATTATGGGATTGATTTTTTTCTTAAAATAATTTTGAACTAATAATCTAAATATTTAAGAATTGGAATCAAAATTGCTAATTCTCACATGAAAGGTGGATAATTAAACAATAGTAGTAAACACTTGTTAATTTTTGGAATGATAATTGTATATATTTGAAGGTTATAATGGCATGTGGGAGTTCATGGACAAGTTAACCTTCACAAACCAAACAACAAAGTGGTTAACAAAAGTTGAATAAAAGTGGTTTTAGGAGTTAATCATGGGTAACCCAAACACACTTGAGTGACACAATTTAGAACATTGGGAAGAACATCTTTTTCTTTTGTATAATATACTTTGTGATTGGTGACAAAGTTACATTGAAACAACTAAAATTTTGAAGACCAAAAATTTGTTAAGTTATGAGTTTCACAACTTTATGAATCCATAACTCACACATATAAATTTTTGATTGAAGTGCATATAAATGAAAAGTTGTAGTCTTCGAAAAATCTTCCAAGTACATATTGCATGATTATATTGAAATGAACATTTGACCCTTATTTCCTAGGTTTTAATTATCCAGAATCACACCACTAGTTTCATATCCGACCTTTTTTTTTTTGGTGTGAACTTCAAATCTTCAAATGAACAATGCGAACCCACTTTTGATATCTTCACTTCAAGAATTTTCCAAACATATAAAGAAGGCTTGACTTGGACAAGGTTTTCCATTTGCACTTTCATCCTAAAAAATTGAAACAATTTGAAACTTGAACTCTCAAAATGAATCCCAATTGAAAATGTTTGGTACTCATTTCCTTTCCACTTCCCCACATTGTGAGAATGTGAGTGAGGTCTTGGAACATTGTTTTAGCATAGATCCTTTCTCATGCTCCCAATCTTGGTGTGAGCTCAAAGCTAGGGTCACAACACTTTACACAATCTCAATTTACAAAATTTGTCCAACTCCTCTATTTAGTACACATTATAATCACCAAATTTTTTTAATGTATGGCACTTATTTTGAACCACAATGAAAAATGTTTTACATAATTCAATCCATAAGAATTCTACCAAATTTGCAAGAATGAATTGTTTCCTATATGTTTACAATGATTGTTTAGTGCAATTTCAATTTTATAACTCTTCATGTATCTATCCACTCTAAACACAAATTGTAATCACTATATCCAAAAATGTAGGTCACCGATTCTATGATTTGACTACAATAAAAACATTTTTTACACAATTCATTCTATGAGAGAATTCTATAAGAGTCTACCAAATTTGCAAGAAGGAATTGCTTATTATGATGGCAACAATGGAATTACTTTGTGCAATTTAGACGTACAAATTCAAGCTTCTCTTGCATCTATTTACTTTGCACATAGATTGTAATGACTAGATCTAGAAATGCATGTCATTGATTCTTTGATTGATTACAACAAGAAAGTTTTTCGCATAATTCATTATACAAGATTCTATTCATCTACAAGAAGAAATTCATTATGGTGATTTCAACAAATTGCTTCAATTGCAATTGCAGATTTACACATTCAAGCTCTTCTTGCATCTATGGAGTTTGCACACACACACACACACACACACATTTTGTAACTAATCACCATATGAAGAAATGCGTGTCATTGATTTTTGTTTGAATTGCAATCAAGAAGTTTTTTCCACAATTCAAGAATTTTGCAAAACTCCACCAATCAATCAGCAAGAAGGAATTGGTCCCCAAGTGATGCCAAACAATTTCGGCTATGTGCAATTCAGATTTAGTGTTAATCCTTTGTTTAGGTAAGTAATTAGGGTTTGGAACCCTAATAAGGACGCCTGTTCTCCCCCTAGAATGCTCTCTTTCTCTCGCCGCTGCTGTTGCGCTCGCGTTGCTCTCCTCCTCCTCCGACTACTCAGCTCCAACAGGTTCGTCTTCCGCGACTCTCTCTCTCTCTCTCTCTCTCGCACTTCTTCTCCTTCTGTTGCAACTCCAATGATCATCTCTATTCCCTTTTTTCTCTCTTCTAGTTGCTTTTAAAAATATAAAAATGCTGCCTTGTTCTTCAAGTGGACATCTCTTGTTGCTCATCTGGCTTTCTTATGGCGGTTTGCATTGAGAGATCTTTCTCCTCTCTTCTTTTTCCTTTTGCAGGTTCTATTTTTTCTCTTTACTGAATTTTTTTATCGCTTTCTTGTGTCTGCAGGTAGCTAGTGTTTTCTACACATTTCGATTACCATGTCGGACGGGTATTTGACTTCTTCTTCCTCACCTTTTCTCTTTGGTAGTTTCAGGGGGGCAGATGTTTTTGGCTATGGATTTGTTTGTTTGGAGAGCTGTGTGGCCTTTATGGCTGCTGAAACATGTAGGTGATTTGTTTGTGGTGGAACCCTTTTTAGGGTTTCAGAAGTTGCATTGATGTATGGTTTGTGATTGCAGGGAGGAGGCAGTTCCAGATGTGCTGGCTGAGAAGCCAGCTGCTGCTGCAGCCGAGCCTGTATTAGGGGAGCCCATGGACATCCTGACCGGTCTGCAGCTTGTGTTGAAAAAGTCTCTGGCACATGATGGCCTTGCCCGGGGCCTTCATGAAGCTGCAAAGGCAATTGAGAAGCATGCTGCTCAGCTCTGTGTTTTGGCTGAGGATTGCAACCAGCCAGATTATTCTAAGCTGGTCCAAGCTCTCTGCTCGGAGCACAATGTCAACCTTATCTCTGTACCCAGTGCCAAGAAGCTGGGAGAGTGGGTTGGGGTAAGTATTTCTCCTATCTTTTGATGACAGCAGTTTGTGATTATGTTTTGCACCTTTCCATCCATGTCCTTGCCTTTGAAAAACAGAAGTGAGCTAGTTAGTCTGGGGTCATTGAGGTAGGTATCTCAGAATGAGCAAGTTCCAACAAGACGCATACATGGTGTGTAGAAACAATTTTCTTTTACTGAGTTGCATTTGAGGGTGTTGCTTTTCAAATGAAGATGGCAATAAGCAATCAGGAGCTCAGCAAAGATGCTGTTACATTGATACCAGGGTTTTTCTTTCTCATTTTTGTGATGTAGCATGGGTATTGATCATCCACAAGAGACGATCCCACGAAAGATTTAGCTTTAATGGCAACAAGATTTGAGAAAACTGTCGAAACAGTAGAAACCTAGCAGAAGAATTCATGCAAAACTTCCTTTGTGATTGGATGCAACCTGGCACCCTAAACTTCATCCAAGAGCATAAGTGGTGAATTGGAGCTGTAGACTCCTGTTGTGGTGGTTGTGGCTCGTCAGTACAGGATGAAATTTTGCACCAGTTTGCCAGAAAAATAAATGCTGATTGAAACATTGCTCAGGGTTTTGATAGGAACCTTAATCTTTCTATGGGTGATCTGCAGCTTTGCAAGATTGATTCAGAGGGCAAGGCTCGCAAGGTGGTGGGCTGCTCTTGTGTAGTTGTCAAGGTATGAAATTATTTGAAAGTTCAATTGCATTCTAGCTTTTTCCATTTTGGTGTTTGATTCTGTTTACAGATCAATGGGCTCCAAGTTGGAGAGGTGATGGTTATAATAAGACTGTTTTTCTAAGCTGTTGTTGATCACTGCATGGAGGAATTCACTTGTTGCTGGGTTTTCCAGGACTATGGTGAGGAGACTGAAGGATTGAATGTTATTCAGGAGTATGTTAAGAGCCATTGATGAATCCTCGGCTCCTAGAAGAGAAGCATTTGAAAATCTGCAAGAGGATTTCAAACCCTAATTTGGCTACTGAAGTTCTACCTCATGAATATGCAATTTGGATTGTTAACTAGTCTTGTGGTTCCACTCAGGTCTACAGTTTATCTTTATTCTATTAGGTTTATGGGATAATCACAGGAAAGGCAGTAATCCTATTGAGTTCAAGAGGTTCTTCTATAAAGCACAGGGCCAGTAGGTTGGGAGGATTTTTGTTGACAAGCAATGAAACAAGCAGTTTATTTCATTTTGATGCATGCGTATGACATTGAGTTGGTTGGTTTTTCTTATTCAGCAAATTCTTTTGTGGCTTCTTGTTGTTCTGAAGTTTTTCATGACTTCACCTCAACTGTTTAATTTTTGCAATGTATCACATCACCTTTCACAAAAGGGGGAGATGTGAAATTGTGTATCCAGTGAGTGTTCAGGGCAGTTAATGGAGGACATCAAATGTCTATTAGCTATGCCCAGGGTTCACAATATGATGCAAATCTGATCCCATGAAGGGTTTGCATCATCCTTAGCTGTGAAGCACAGAGCAGCATTGTGTTGGCTAACACTTCATGTAACGTAGAAGCCATTACATCACATCTTATCAAGTTGGGTTTGCAACCTGTCTGTTTGATCCAGACATCAATTGCACCTGTGTCTAGTTATGGGCAATGGCCACTACCACTATACTGAATTCCAGTCAACAAAGCACTGAAGTCATAGAGGATGCTAAGGTTAGCAACTGGTTTCCTTGCACTTTGAGGAGAAGAAGCATCCAGGTACAGGGGAGCAAGTTAGGTGAATACTTGAGGAACATCAGAGCACAGTTGTTGATTGCAGCAAAACATGGGGCGAAGACTGTTGTAGAAATTGACATGAGTGGAAATGGGATGAAATCACCAATGATGGAGGTAATGCGTTCACTTATTTGCTGCCAAGGTTTTTGATCTGTGGTTGTAGAACCACATCTGGAGGCTCAGTAGTATGTTGCAGCAGAAGGATGCAGTGCTGCAGCAACATTACCCTACATGATTGGCTGCATTGGGGCACTTCCTGTCTTAAATGGGCATTGGAATCAATGCCACCAAAGTCACAATGTCAGCTCATTGATGCATAGATTAAAAGGTAAGCGATGGAAGAACGTGAGTCTACTCAAGTATCCTACATCCTTCATGATAGATGCAAAAGCATCCCGCACAACATCATAGGAAGTCATCCTCTCCCCCACAATGGGCACAATGAAAAAAGTGTATCCCTATAGGGTTCAAAGGTTGGTCACAAATACCATGTGACAAACCAAAGACTAAAGGATAGGGGAGGTCGAACCAAATGTGCAACATAATGGAGAAAACTTTGGAAGGCAATTGAAAAAAAGGATTACTAGGTGACCAAACAACCATGCAACCACACTTGCCTTTGCATAAGATCTCAAACACACCTAATTCAAATTAGAAGGCAAATTAGAAATGATGTTAGAAAAAGAACAATCATGCAATCTTTTTAAAATATTATTCTTACACTAATATGCTCCTCTTTCCATTAACTATTTAAATGGGGCTATGCAAGCCACTACCAATGGGGGAAGAAGTTCCCGCACTAACCTCAAGTGAGCCTAAAAGGATAGTGAACATGAATTGTTGTTTCCTATTGCCTCTAATAGGAATAGGCAAGAATCCAACAGGAACCTAAAACCAATGATTGGGGCAACTAAAGCCCAACTCCCTAGATGGGCCGCTAGAACAATGCTTTTACAAAACTAAGGCCTAACCTTCCATTAAAAATGGGGAGATTGACTTGTCAATAGACTAGGGGAGGCTAAAGGCACTCATAAGAACTCAAGCTCAAAAGCTTTTAAAAAATTATTAACATGTTGGATCAAAAATGTTGAATTGACTTTGAAAACCCAAAAGAAAGGGGAAGCAATGAAGTAAATAGGAAGGCCTTTGAGTGAAACATTAAGGGAGAATCCCAAATGTTAACCGAACATCCTTAACCTCGGGAGTGCATCAACATGGCAACATTTTCATCCAAAACCTCTTTTAAAAAGGATAAGGAGAAGGAACCAAATCCAAAAAGGATGCCCAAAACCTTAATGTCATCAATAAAGCAAAAAAACCCAACTAGGAAGGTGAACCCAAAAGGCAAGTTAAAAGGGGCCCAAATCAAGCACTTGTTAGGCTAAATGGCCAACCCCATAGAAGCCAACTGGGAGACAAAATGATCAAAAGCAATGGCAACAACATGGGTAAAGTTGAGGATATGGGTGTCATCAGCTAAAAAAATGAAAAAACACAAAGGAAAAACATTTGAAAAATAATACAAAACACAAAAATGAACAAGCATGAAAAAAAGCCCCATAAACAAGTCACTTTAATGCATGCTCACAAATGGAATGATGACAAACAAATCTCTTGAAGGGGAGTGATGATTGAAAAACAAAGGAAACCAAAAGGCATAAAAGAATGAACAAAGGGGAAATTTTGAGATAATTAACCTCCCATTGCTTGAAGTTCATGGAAGATGGCCTTACATGAGATGGTGTTGAAAACATTCACTACATCACTTGAAACATTACCCAATCCGGGTGCACATCAAAAGTGGTTTGAATAACATGGATTATTATTTCACAACCACCCCTAACCACCATGCCACATTAATGCAACTATAAATGAAAAGATAAAATGTTGCAAAGTTATAGACATAAAACCCTACTAACCTATTGATAAAGTGTTTCACCCATTACAATTGGTTGAATGCCATTTGAGGACTTGGTCAAAGCTAGAAGCCTAATGACACAAAGAATGTAGGTCATGAACTATGGGTTGTGACCAACAACCACATGGGAATTCAACTAATGAAATTGAATGAAACCACTGATTGAACCTTCGAGGTTGAAAAAATCCTAAAAATGTTCGCAAACCATGGCTAACAAACCACCTATTGACAACTGGGACATGTGTAAGAAAGTTGACCTAAGAAAATCCAAGGAAAGTTCCACATTTGTGTCTAGTTGAAGATCCATCATAGAGTCTAAAAAGGGGAATTCAAGGATGTAAGGCTTGTAATGTGCAAATGTCTCTGATGATGTTGAAGTCGAAACAAGAGGGGCAAAAACCCTAGCTATAAACATAAACTCTCCAGCACACCCGAAGGCTTCCATCTTAATCGACATGAAAGGGGCATAACAAGAATAGAAATTGGAAAGGGCAAGGTTGCCAATAAAGTTGGTTCAAAGACAAAGCCACCACAAGCACACACATTTAAAAAAAATGTTCTACCTAAAGTTCCTTCCAATCCCTAAACAAAAATTGTCAAAGGCACACCCTAATTTCCCTATGTCCATTTGTTCCATCACAAGGAAGAAGGACAAGACACCACTAAAGGAAAAACATGAATAAGTGTTAGGCAACCACATTAAATGAATATCGGGCAAGCCAATCTAGAGGAAGGCAAAAAACAACCTACACCTCTTGATACAAAACAAAATGAATGTGTATGTATAGATGAGGTTGAAGAAGACCCAAATGAAAAAGCTCTAAAGGGATCCAATGCTAGAATCCAAGCCCATGATGCTATGGGGGGAGAAAGGGATAATGTGGTGATTTAAGAATTAGGGGTGTTATTGGAATGTAGAATGTGAAAATTTTGACAATGTTTGTAACGATGGGCCATGCCACGCTACAAAAAAAAATGTTGTAATTAGAATAAAGGTCATTGTGTTAAGCCTTGCTCCCACCCTCAAAGGACAAAAACATGATAGACAAGCCATGCGCTTGGGGAACCATGCCTAAATTGGAAACGAATGGGGGCCCAAGAGCCGAAGGAAGTAAGGCCTCCATTAAGAAGCCCACTTAACCTAGGTAAACCAACAAGCCCAAAAAAAAAGATTTAAAGATCTTGAACCCACCTTTAAAATAATAATATAATATAATATAATAAATTAAAAGCTAAATTTTTGTGTAGTTCCAATTCGTACATAAAATGCATGTATCCTTTCCATTATGGATACAATTTCTTTTGGACATTGCAATAACACCAAAATCTTGCTTACCACCAGCTTCCATTCTAAGTTGTTTGCTTGAATTGGAGCCCCTCTCACTTGTTCAATTATCTTTTCTTGTTCATTTGTTCTATCCCTCTTGCATGTTTTCGTGTCTTTTTTCTTTCATTAGTCATTATTGTTGCTATCACTAGCCAACCACATCTCTTAGTTTCCACACTTGGGCATTCAAAGTGAGTCAATAGTCAAAGATTGACGACTAACAATGGAGCTTTTATAAGGAATGTTGTGAGAAATTATAAGAAGTCTTCTCGTCTCTTCTCTTTCATTGGATGTTGCTATCACCACCACCGGCCTTATCATAAATTTTTCTTGTCTTTTTTTTTCTCTTGGTGAATGCTGCCATCATCATCCCTTGTGTATTGCTAAAATCTACTACTAATTGTAACATGCCAACACTCGGAGCCCATCTTGCAAGAATATGGCAATACCTATTTCCTCAATGTAAAGATTTTCAAGAGAGGGAAAAACTCAATACCCATTGCCCACTATCACCAAAAATGCTTCAAGCAAGAATCCATTAAAACTCATTGCTTTGAATCAAAACATGTTGTCACAAGTGCAAAAAATCAAGGAATAGAATATAAGAGAATCAAAGGTTAGAACTTCAAACTTCAAACTTTTAATGGTGAATTGAAAGTTGGCCCCAATTGAAAACCAAATCATTGCACCTTTTTGAATTGCCAACTTTCCTTACCAACAAACAAAATTACAATAAATGATCATGGGATCCATTGGGCTGGGTTGTGCGTGGAGGACAAACCACACCTGTAAGTAGGCATAATAATTTCCCTTTCATTCTTAAGGAGGCATAATACCCCTCCTCTTTTCTAAAAGAATATCAATTGATGTAAAATGCCTTCCAAATAAAATAGAAATTTTTTCAAGACTAAAAATTGTATAGGTACAAAGTTTCATAACAAACTAAAATTGCATATGATGAAGTTTTACAACAAATTAAAACTGATCACCTACCTATAAATTTCATGTTATTTGTTAACTTTTCAAAAGAATTTCACTTGCTTACTTCAAAAACTCGAACTTGTTTTCAAGAGTTTTTTCCTTGCAATTGTGGTTTTAAGACCAATTTTAGCAAAATATTATTTCATGGTTTGGTTGTTGCGTCAATTTCACCCCAAGGGTGTTGGCTTGGGTCCTAGTCATAAGAATTTGAACCCTATGCTTAACACTCAAAATCAAGGAACTTGTTAATATTGGTTTGCACCTTACCAAAAATCATAAAAATTGGGTCCAATATAAAACAAACATAAAGATGTTAACAATTTGGAGGGGTTCCTTTAATATGGCCTATTGAATATGTGTAATATGTGTCATAATTTAATGTCAAGTTTGAACTTTAATATAATATATGCCACAATAAACATCATGTATTGTACATTGAAATGGATGAAACCACGAAGTTTATCTCACACATGTGTCATGAGCTGTAACCTTTTGTGTGAGAAAAATCACATTATCTTGTACTGTGAATTTGATAGATAATCTTTTAAGCAAAGCTTGTCTCCAAACCTCCATGGTAGTACACCCACAAAACAAATCACATAATGCAAGCTTAAAGACACATGCAAACAATAATGAAAAGCCAAGAAAGAATCACACACATAAATAAATGTGAAGCACTAAAAGAGAATCACACACAAACAAGTGCAAAAATTAAAGCACTGACATGCACATGAAACAACTATGACTAGTGACTAGGGGGTAGAGAGATAATGTAATGTTGTGAGGTGACAAGTATGGGTGCGGGCACAAAAGGCATTTCATGGTGACCCTATATCATTGGCATTTATAATTGTTGCCATTGCAAGATGTAGAAGCATTAATCACCCTAAGGTGGAAATGCTTTAAGAAAATATCTCATTATTAAAATTGAAATCTTCTAACTTTTGATCAATAGATGATGGGAGTAGGGCATTACACTCCAAGACTTCCCTTCATCTCCAAAAAAAAACCATTTTAATATGTGGAATGTATGTTGTGTCACACCCTTACTAATGATTTTATATTATGAAGTGAAGTCTTTGGAAAGTCTATATGATGGGTTTAGCATGAGAGCTCATTTTTCTTGGGTTAAGAGATGAGCCATGAATGACAAATGTATATAAGTATGATCCATGTTGATTCCATATTATAAGTGCAAAGTTTGATTGAACTTTACAAATGGTCAGAGTAAGTAGGCCTACCACCTAATACATAGTGAATTAGAGCTTTGTAAATCCATACTTTGATTTTGCATGTTTCTAGAGTGTGAAGATGAATTGTAGAGTTGGACTAGATGCACCCATAGCCACAAAAACATTTAAATATATTAAAAACAAGCAAGACATAAGGTTTGGAAGTAAAAAGGGTTTTTTTTTTGGCACACATTTGTGATGTTTGACCGTTGACTATGCACCCTACAACTAAATAGTCACAAGCTAGATTCTACTCATCAATTACCTTGTCACCTAACGTTTAATTAAGCAAAATTGTGTTGTTTTTCTTTAACTACCCTTCATCTACAATGTATGGTTCATATTTGTGGTTCATCATGGGCTTCAAAATCTATGGACATATAACACCAAGAGTTTGCAAAAAATTAACGCCCTAACAATCATGGGTTGACACCATTCTAGTGTTCACACAAGGAGGTGGCTCTAGGTGATTTGAGAGAAATTGTTGGTTGGTGAAAAAGTTTTGTTATGAATGTGAATGAAACATAGTTTGTTTACATCTTCTTCATGTTTGAAACTTTGCATCTCTTTGTGTTTATTGATGGTTGCAATGCTCTCTTTTCCTTTAGCTCCTACAACCCTCATTGTGCCCTTGCTTGTGGTCTACTACTATTCTTGCAAGTTGCGAAACTTTGTGGTGATGATGTGTGATCTTTTCAATAGGGTTTGAGCTTGTTGCTATCCCCACACATCTCAACAAATGAAAAAAGTTTCTTTCCTCTTGGTGCACACATTTTCTTTCCTACAAACAATGTTTCTTTCTTTTTCTACTTAGTTTACTAGCAACCTTACTTTCTTTTGCTTTCATGTGATGTTTTTTTATGCAAAGTTTTTTTCCTATCTTACAAGTTCTTTTTTTTTCTCTTTTCAAACTTTTTCTCTCTCTTGGTAGTCATGAATGTTTTATTTATCTTGTAATGTCTTTTTGTTTTTATGTTGTAAGCACTATATTTCTTTTGCATATGTTTTTGTTCCTTTTCAACAATCTTTCTCTTTCTTGGCAATCACACTCTTTCATTTTTTTCTACTCTCATTCTCTTTATTTCCTACAAGGTTTTTTTCTCCTATATGCTCACACACTTTCTCTCTTGATTTTTTCCCCCTCTTCTACAAGCTCTTTCCTCTTGGTTCTAGCTAAGGCTTGAAACAAATCACATCTAAGGGTTATAGTGCATGTGAAGTATGGCTTCAAAATGTGACCATAGTTAATCCAAATGCATGTGTTTACTTTATTGCTTCTAAAATTACATGTGATCCATGCTCATTTTGGATTAGAAAATCTTGATTTGTTCAAAAAAATCCCACATGGTAAAAATTTCTTAAAGAAGCTTAAGAATTCTTTGAACAAAAAACTTGTCATCCAACCTTTTTTTACGTTGCCACACATGTCCTTGATTTGTATTCTTTAATGTAGTGACTTCAAAGTCTCATTTTTAAAGATGTAGAATCCTAGTATAACTTCATTTTTTGGGTTAGTTACATAGTTCATAGTCAACCATTCCTTGGATTTGGGATGACATTGTAAGCATATTGTGAACCCCACTTAACCAAAATGCAAGCTCTAGATTGTATGCTTGTTTGAATTCTTGTCTTGTTTGAATTCCAAATGTGATTTGGTTTGTACTTGTGTTGATTGTATGGTATTTACAAGTTTTGATAAGAAGAGTTGTAGGATTGGCTGGCAATACCTTGGCCTTGGAGACTTCTAGATCTTCTACAAGATGTATGCATAGTTTTGGATGCCAATGCTTGAACCAATACCACTAAAAATTCCTAGGTAGACCATCTCAAAATAGTGTGAGTCGGCTTTGAATGAGTTCTCCCACCTTGAACTTGAGTTGTTGCAATCATATAAATAGTCCATGTCTTTGCATGTTTAGAATCCAAACAACAACAATAGCATCCTTTTCCTTCCAAAAGATGGGGCTTGCACATTTGGGCCCATATGAAATATCCCCTTGCCCTTCCTAAATTAGACCAAGAATACAAAAAGTTAGTTAGGTCAAGAATGTTTCAGTAACATGTTTTTGTGTCCCCAATGTAATATCAATAAGATGGAAGAAATCTACAAAGTCCTCTCACTTTAAATTTTGGTTTGTTGTTGTGCAAGTAGTGTGTGTGAATCTCAAGCTACAAGAGGCTAGAGCATGTTGAAATTTATGATGGCCAACTTTCCTTCCATTGTTTCCTACTAGTATGAATACGTGTTTGGCCACCCATTGATAGTATAAGAACTTAGCATACTTCTTCTTGTAAAGATTGTTTATTTCTTCAATTTTACATTTATTAAACTTCTCCTTTATTTTAACTCTTTTGTTGGACTCTCTTGTTGTTTTTTGTGTTATTTCTTGAACTTTGCACTCATCAACCTTTGTCTTCAATTTCACATCTTTTGTTGTTGCTCTCAACCTTCTTGCACTAGGTACTAGAAGCTTTAAAAATTCATGGAGTTCTTATAACATAGATGGTGGTAAGGTGGACATGCTTCTTCCTAGTTGAAATGAATGAATGATTCAATCTACATTTGTTTACATCTTGATTTTTTCCTAGTTGAGAGGAATGAATGATTCAATATGCATTTGTCTATAGCTTGATGTCTTGTTAAAATTGTGACACTCTTATAAAAGTTTACAATGTGTCTTTTGATTTTTTTTGTTTATATTCCTATCAAGAGCATTTGCACCCCATAGATTGATTTTGTAAATTAGTTAGGGTTTAAGCCTTTTATGGTGATGTTATACCCTTCTGAATGTAATAAATCACCTCCCATCACCAAACATTTAAAAAGACAATATGAATTACAAGATTTATAAACATGTCTTATATCATGCACTTACCAAACACTCAAATCCCCATGAATAAATATTTTTGCACATGTACTAAAACAATTAAAAGCCCAATACCAAACAACAAAATTACATAATGAGTGGCGAAGTCTGCAAATTTGTATTAGACGACATCCTTCACCAAACATTTAAAATCAAGCATGCATTGCAATATTTTCAGATTTCAGAACATTTGTGTGCATTGGTAGATGACAACTTTAACCTTACCACCAAAATCCTTTTTTATATGACCAAACACCTTATTTGAATGAATATTACATCCTATGCCTATGACTGAACACATTTACTTCATTTGTGATTACAATCTCTTGAAATGCTAAAGACTTTTTTTTTCTCACCAAGCATTTGGTGAATGATCATGATTTGCCCAATGGAAGTGTTTGTCCAATTGGTCATGAGATCTTTTATGAACTAATCGGGCATTCACTTATGGGTGGGTGTTTGATGATAGGCGTAATTACCCTAGTGAGTGCAAATCAAACATTTGTTCTGTAAAGTGATGAATATTGAAACATTCATAGCCCTCGTGTTCTTGGGACACACAAACTCACTATTGTATGCATTTGTTGAATGACAAACATTGTATTTCCTCAATTATTTTGGTTACACCAAATTAATTTATTGTATGAAGTATATGCGGATTGTTGGGAAAGAAAATTGTTCACAACTCATTTTTGTGACTATTTTGCAACTATCTATTTGGTTATTATGGTCATTTGCATTAGAAATGATTTAAGTTGGACATAGTTGCAAAAAGATGGTTTTGACTTTTCAATGTCTTCTTGCTAGATTCTCAAGTGAACCCCTTACAAAGAAAATTGTCTCCCCTTGAAAATAGTCTTAGGATAAAAGAGAGCCCTTGGCCATCTTGAAGCAACTTGCAAGGGCAATGTTGAAACCATTTTCATGAAATCTCCAAACTAGTGTTGTGGGGTTCCTAGTTGGCAAGAGAACATTCAATTAAAATTTCACTTTTTGAATTTAATGGAGCTTCTAGATCTAGATTTAATTAATTAAAAAAAATTAGACCAAACCTTAGGTGCTTTAGTTAGCATGATTCTTCAAATTCTTAAACTTCCCATTTGGATGTTTTCCTATAAGCCAACTCCATGGCCTCTTTCTTCTCCTTACACAGCTCCTTATCTTCTCTATACAAAAGCATCTCTTTCTTTGATATGTGACTTTTTTTTAATTTATTTTTTAGCATTTCAATGTGGCAAGTATTTTTTTGGTTTTTGTGGGAACATATGTGAAAGCATTCTTTTAATTAAGATTTTTGAATTCAAAGCCCAAAACAAATATGTGCAACTATTTGTCAAATTTATTGTCTCAAAGGCAAAATTAAATGAATTAACAAAAATTTTAAAAGTAAATAAAGGTTCAACAAATGCTAAACAAAGAAAATTTTGCAACAATAAGCATGGTTAAACTTGTTGATTTGCAAGAGAAACATAAAAAGACCTAAAAGAAATTCTCATTTCTTTATGCAAGGGAAGTCCCCTTACCTTGGCACTTCCTCAGGTTGAGGTGACATACCCTTGGGTCGGTCACCTCAACCCCAGGTAACATACCCTTGGGCTAACTCCTTTGGCTTGGTCACCTCAACCCGAGGTAACATATCCTTGGGCTAATGTCTTTGGGTCGGTCACCTCAACCCAAGGTAAGGGGATATCCCCTATACAAACTACAACAATGTTGCACCTTGAGTTCCAATTCTATCATGGAGCTTGGTGTGCTCTCCAAGCATAATAACAACACTAAGAAAAAATCCAAATGAATTGAATCATTCATCGACAAAGAAAAATGGTGCAAAAGACGACTTTAAGAGAACAATCTCTTGAAATGGTCTAGTGATCATCTTCTAGTACAAGCCTTTCTTTCAAAGAGACACACACATATGGATTCCCATATCTCTCATACAAGGTCAAGCAGCCATACCAAGAAGTGAAAACAAAAGTTTGTTGTCATGGGCAACCCCAACCCAACTACAAACAACATTTTGGGTAGGCCACCGGCATCGCCTTTTTCGTTCACCTTGTCTGCTTTGACCAACCATAGGAGCATTAGGGATTGTGAAATGCACTCACTCTCTTCTTTGAGCTTGTTATGTACCTTTGCAAGGGAACTACTTGGAACCATACAAAGGCAAATTTTAGTTGCAATTGGGGGGGGGGGGGGGGGGGGGGGAGGGACAAAAATAAAACAAACAGAAATAATAAAACTAATGAGATCACACAACAAAACA
>Ga0116231_10010200_pt1 | contig 15291 bp, 11 predicted proteins | sample S1TSphgellanicum_2_FD_89695 | JGI IMG/M metagenome (GOLD analysis project Ga0116231, IMG submission 89695) | Host-associated microbial communities from peat moss isolated from Minnesota, USA - S1T2_Fd - Sphagnum magellanicum MG | ecosystem: Host-associated > Plants > Peat moss > Unclassified...
TATGGCGCGCGGCGGCGTGGCGGGCAATGGCGACGGCCATGAGACCGATGGGGCCGGCCCCGGTGATAAGAACGTCTTCGCCCAGCGTTGGAAAAGAGAGTGCCGTGTGGACGGCGTTGCCGAAGGGGTCGAAAATGGCGGCCACTTCGCGATTGATTCCGGGCGAGTGCTTCCAGATGTTGGTCATGGGCAGCGCGATCAATTGCGCGAATGCGCCGGGACGGTTGACTCCGACGCCCAGGGTGTGGGCGCAGAGATGACGGCGGCCCGCAAGGCAATTACGGCAGCGGCCGCAGACCACGTGGCCTTCTCCGCTGACGATTTCACCGGGGTGAAAATCGTTGACGTTGCTGCCGACGGAAACAATTTCGCCAACGAATTCGTGGCCCACCACCATGGGGACCGGGATGGTTGCCTGCGCCCATTCGTCCCAGTCGTAAATGTGGAGATCGGTTCCGCAGATGCCGGTGTGGCTGACGCGGATGAGAACGTCGTTGATGGTGATCTCGGGTTCTGGAACTTCTTCCAGCCAAAGGCCGCGCGATCTTTGTGACTTTACCAGGGCTTTCATTCACCTTTGATGGTAAACGGTGGGGCGAGAATTATTGGTCCATAAATGCAGTCCGGCCGGAGAGGTTTGGCAGCCCCTCCGGCCGGAGTGATGACTAAGCGCAACGGCTCAATGTTCGGGTGAATTTAGCTTGTTCTTATGCTTTGCGGCGGCGGACTGCGCCGGCCACAATCAGCAGACCGCCGGCCAGCATTGCGAGAGAGGCGGGTTCGGGGGTGGCGGTGGCGATATTGTCGAATTCAAAGGCGTTGGTGGAGGAGGTGAATCCGGCGGAGGTGAAGCTGCTGCCGGGGTCGGCGAAGACGTTCACATAGTATGAGTTGTTGCCGTTCACGGTGACGCTGGGGAACATGGAAGCGAGGCTGGCACCCGTGATCTGCAAAACATCGCCGTTGCTTTGGTCGATTTGGAAAGTGTTGTAAAGATCAACCGAACCCCAATAAAAGCCGAAGTAGGTGGAGCCGGCGGGAATCGCGTAGTCAAGAAGAAAGCCGGTGCCGGTGGTGAGGTACGTGGAGGTGTCGCCGGTGGGTGCCAGGTCGAGGTTGTTGACGCTTCCCACGACCAGCGGCACGGAGGGATTGGTGCCGTTCGCGACAAAGCCGGCGGGCAGGGCGGTGAGGCCGTTAAAGGTGGTGGTGGCAGCGCCCGCGACCGAGGATTCCACGCCTTGGCCGGCGACGGTGGTGCCGCCGAGTGTGATGGTGGTGGCGCCAGCATGGCTGACGAGGGCCAGCGCGAGGGCGAAGGAGGAGAAGAAGCTGAATTTATTCATTGTGTGTGTTCCTTTTTTGTTTCGTTCAAAGTGCCGTTGCGATTACCAATATGCGGCTTACCGGCTGGATTGGAAAGGCCCACAGGTTTTCGCAAGTGGTTGAAAAGGAAACACATTAGCCCCACTTTGCCGGGGTTGTGGGGCGTGCACAAAGGACCGTAATCCGCTACGTATTAGAGCGCGGCTGAGAGTGTGTTGCGGGCATTTTGCGGGACGCAAGGCCGGAAAAGCCGCAGCTTAGTCCGTTGGGCAGGTTTGCGGAACGGAGGGCCAAAAAAAAAGAGGCCTGCCGCAAGGCAGACCCCTTTTTTCTCTGAAGAGAAACGACAATTAAGCGGATTTGCGGCGGCGCAGGGCGATGAGGCCAAGGGCGGGAATGACCAGCAGAAAGGTGGCTGGTTCGGGAGTGGCGGTGCTGACGCTGACGTCGTCAAGTGAGAAATAGCTGGCGTCGTTTTCAGAGGAGATCAGCAGCAGCTCGGAAGTGGGCGAATTGCTGGTGGTATCGAAAGAGAACGAATAGTTTGTGTAGAGCGAGGCGGGTGCGTTGGTCTCGGTGAAGATGGTGTTGCCGCCGATGCTGAGGCTGAAGGAATTGTTGAAGCCGGGCAGCGGAGCGCCCTGGTTGGCCAGCGAGAAGCTCACGGTGTAATCGTGGTTATCGGCCACGGTGAGAGTCTGGCTGAGTTCGAGAACGGAAAACTCGGTTCCCAGGTAGGCTCCGTAAGTGTCGCCCGGCGCCGCGTCGAAAGTGTCGACTCCATAGAAATCCGAGGCGTTAGGACTGGTGGTGGCCTGGCCAGCCACTGTCCAGCCGGTGAAATCTCCGGTGGCGAATGTGCCATTCGTGACCAGCTGGTCAGCGAAGGCGGATTGTGATCCGAGGAGAGCAGTGAAAGCGAGGGCGAAAATTCCTAATCTGTGGCGCATAGTTGGTGTTAGTCCGTTCTTGATCTTATGGGATGAAGGTTACAACTGAGTTAGATGCGGAGGGCGCAGTACCAGTTCTCCGGTGAGAAGGTACCCTCGCCCTTTTACTGGTGGTCAATTCGCAGAGGCAGCGGGTACAACAGACCTCCATGAATTGTGAGTTCATTCGGACCGCGCGGAATCTTGAGAGGAGAGTTCATTCCCAAATCACGATCGTAAATTTCGCCGTAGTTGCCGACCGAGCGAATGGCGTTGAGAGCCCAATCGTCGGGCAAGTTGAGCTTGGCGGCGAAACCCTTCGTAACGCCTAACAGTCTCTGGACCTGATAGACATCACTTTTGAGCTGGGAATCGACGTTGGCGCGGGTCACACCTTCGGCTTCGGCCAGCAGCAGGGCTTGCATGGTCCAGCGAACGATGGCCGCCCAATCGCGGTCATTGGCGGGAAAGGCCGGGGCAAGCGGGTCTGACGAAATCGTGTCGGGCAAAACCTCGTAGTTATCGGCCAGGCGGCGGAAGGCCAGCCGCATATTCGCCAACTGAGTTACGTCGCTGGCGATGGCCTGGCAGTTATTGGTGACGAACGCGGCTTCCATTTCACCTTGCTCCTGAAACGGGAATGGCTGGAAATTGAACTTGACGCGGGTCACATAGTCGTGCAGGTTGTCGGCGACACCGGTTTGGTCCAGATAACAGATGCGGCGGCCGTTCAAATCGGCTATGGACTTCAGGTGCAGGCTCTTGGGAACGATGAAAGTCTGGGCGTCGAACAAGATGGGATAACCGAAATCGAGGCCGGGCGCAACGGTATTGCCGAAATCGGGAGTGGCTGTGGGAACCAGCACTACGTCGCCTTTGGCTAAAGCCTTGAGCGAGCCCGGTTCATCGGGATAAGCCGTTAAGGACACTTTGGCTTGCGGTCCCAGCACGGCGACAGCGACCGCGGTGCAGAGGTCGGCGTCAAACTGGGCGCGGTTGCCGTGGCCGTCGCCTTTCGAATACTCGATGACATCGCGATTGATACCGCAGGTCAGAATTTTTGTGGCTCGGACCTTATCCAGAACCGGGCCGGCTGAGCAAATTGTGCCTGTGAAGGCAAGAATCAGAACAAACTTATGGGTAAAAATAACGACTCCAGAAAAGATGCTTTAAGAACAACTGGGATCAGCCTTGTAAGAGGCTGATCCCGCGGGTTTGAAACAGGTTTAAGGAACCCAGGTTCCCGATGTTGGTTTGCCGGGAGCGGTGGAGGGGCGGGGATTGAAGTCAGCCGGCAGCGGATTCGGAATGTCGGCATCCGTCGGCGTGATTCCAAGAACGGAGCAGCCCTGATTGTTGTATTGAGGCAGGCTGTGCGTGATGGAGGTGGGGATGATGGCGTAGCTGGCGGGCAGCGGCGCGGCTTTGCCGGTAAGGCGATTGTTGTCGAAGCCGCTCAGCAGATCGCCGACGCCGGAAACCAGATCGTCCGCCGGGCCTAGGTTGGCCTGGCCGTAATTGATGAGGCCGTTTTGTCTGGCCTGGAGTTCGTCGGGAAGATCGGCCAGCGGAATCAGGTTGTGCAGTTCGTCGATGAACTTGATAATCGAGCTATGTTCGGAAGCTTCATGCGACACCGCGTGTACCATGCCATAAGGTGAGATGAGCATGGTGGGGATGCGGGGACCTTGGGCCAGCGGATTTCCCTCGGGATCGAGTTCACGGTTGACGGGCAGCGCGTGGTCGTATTCGCCGTCGGTCTCGTCATAGCTGATGATGATGGCCGATTGTGACCAGTAAGGGCTGTTGGCGATGGCGTTGACTTCATCGGCAATCAAAGCGGCTGAAATCTGGCTGTCGGAATAACCGGGGTGATCGTCGTTGCCGGCGAAGGCGATCTTTTCATTTGCATTCACGCCGACGGGAACCAGGTTGTCGATATTGTTATAGCCGCCGCGCACATAGAAAACGCCGCCGGTGGAAGGCAGAGCATGGTTTTCCATGGCGGTGAAGAAGTCGCCCAGGCCGTGCAGGTTGGTGGTAGCGGTCGGATTATTGGCCACGTAGCCGAAATATTGGGGCGCGTTGTGGTGAGCGATGTAATCGCCGCCGGCGGCACCGTCAGCGGTGTTCGGGCCGATGGGAGGAGTCTGGTTGGGCTCTTCGTCGTAGCCCTGCTGATACCAGCCCCAATTGACGGCTGCAACGCGGTGAGAAGCAATCTTCTCAATGTCGGCCTGAACGTCGATCAAGTCGAAGGCCGGATTCAGATCCTGCGCGGTGATGGTGCTGATCTCATTTCCCATGAAAGAAAGAGGCAGCGTCGCGAAAGTGAGGTTGGAAGCGGGGCTGGCGGTGTGACCGGGTTCCGGCTGGGAATTCGGTGCCAGCGACGAGCCCCAGTAAGGATCAGGGTCGGCAACAACCGGAACCGAGGCGCTGGTGGAATTGACATTGCTGGCAAGGTTGGGATGTTCCACCCACTGGGTTTCGCCCGACTGCCCGGCGATCATCGCAATGGCATTGGGAGTGGAGGGTCCAATGATGGTCTGGTGAAAATCATCGAACAGGGTGAAGCGGTCCGCGTAATTCCAATAGATACCGGCGACATCGCAGTCGATGTGGCTCATGGCGACTTCGCCCATTTGCTCGGCGGCCAGTGTGGGAGTGACCGAGGGGACGCCGTTTGTCAGCGTGACGCCTTCGTTATCGAGCGCGTAGCCGGTGTTCTGGGCAACGCCATTGACATAATGCAGGCCATTGTTCATGCCTGCGTGAGAGTGGTCAGTGGACGCGAGGTCTTCCGGGTAGAGCTCCACCGTGTGGCCGTTGACATCCTGGACACTGGTGGGAATCTTGAACGGATGAATGGTGGTGACCACGCCTGTGCTGGTCACGAAGGGCGAGTCGTATCCGGCCGGGGTGGCGGCTGAACCGTCGGCATTTTTATATAAGCCGTTCGCGCCCGGATAAGAAGCGAAGTAGAAATCAAAAGCGCGGTTTTCCTGGAACAGCACAAAAACGTACTTAATCTTTTGCTGGACCAAAGCCAGTTTCTGGGCTTGAGTTAACGTCACTTCGGCGCTGGGCTGAATCACATAGGACGGCACCGGCGCGGCAAACGGCGCAATGGTAACCGCGGGCGATGCCGTTTGGGCGTTGGCTAATGCCGGCTGCAGGATGGTTCCGGCCAGTGCCAAAGCCATTGCAGGCAAATTTCTAAAAGATCGAACTGTCAAATTTACTCCTCCGGTATTAGAGAATTGCAGATGGTTATTACAAAGGGATGAAGGCGTAGTACTGCCCGGGGTGGTTCAGTTTACCGGACGGAACCACTCGCGTATATAATTTCACCAGCTATTCCAATCACACTAAAAAGCCATGTTGCCCGAATATATTTCCAAAGCCATACCCAACCCGCTGTCGAACCGCGCGCCCTGGTACAAGAACACCGCGCCCACTTATGCAGGCGTTTTCCTGTGGGTGGTTTTCTATCGTGAAATCGCCGCCGGGACACTGGAACGCACCACTCCTTTAGTCTGTATGGCGGCGCTGCTGGTGGCTGGTCTGCTGAGCTATGGGCTGTTTTACTACATCCCCGCCACTATCGGCATGAAAACAGGCTTGCCGCTGTACGTAATCGGCAGTTCGACGTTCGGTTCCCAGGGCGGCTACCTGATGCCGGGCATTTTGATGGGGCTTTTGCAGATTGGCTGGATGTCGGTGAATGCGTTTGTCGCAACAACGTTTATTCTCACTGCATTCGGTTCGGCGGCGGGGCCGGGTTCGGCGGCGTTCAGCATTATTGCGGCTGTGTGGTGTTTGGTACTAGGCTGGGTGGGCGCAAAGGGAATTCAATATGTGGGACGGTTCTCGCTGTATCTGAATGCGATTCCGCTGATTATGATTCTGGTGGTGTTCTTCAAGAATGCGGCGGGCATCAGTGCCTATGTTCCGGCGCACACGCAATCGTATATCGGTTTCACGCTGCTGATTCAGATTGTGGTCGGCTTCTTTGCGACGGCGGGCGCGGCGGGCGCGGATTTCGGCACGAACAGCCGTGACGAACACGACGTAAAGTGGGGCGGACTGGTGGGCGTTCTGCTGGCGATTATGATTGCCGGCGGACTGCCGCTGCTGTCGGTGGCGGGCGCACGGGGCCTGTATGGCGCGAAAGATTTCCGTCTTGATTCCGCCATTGCGCAGACAGGCGGCTTCGCGGCTATTGCGTTCTTCCTGTTCGCGGTGGCTTCCATCGCGCCCATGTGTTTTTCGTCCTTTATCGCGGGCAACAGCTTGGCCACTATGATTCCCGGCGTGCCGCGATCAACATCGACGATGGTGGGCGCTGTCGTCGCCGCCCTGCTGGCGATTACCGGTCTGGCCGCTAACCTGGTTGGTCTCTTCACTATTATTGGCGCTTCGTTCGGTCCAATCTGTGGCGCGATTGTCGCCGATTACCTGCTTTCGGGCAGGAAATGGGCGGGACCCAGACAAGGCATTAACTTTGCCGGGTATGGAGCCTGGGCCGTTGGTTTTCTTATCGGCATTCTGCCATTCCTTAAGATTTCGGAGGATGTGAAGCCTTATCTGCAGCCGGCCGCGGTCTATAGCTTTATTGCGGGTTTCGTGGTTTATGCGGCGCTGGCCAAAGCGGGACTTCAGCCTAAGCTGGTGGATTCGAAATCGATTCCCGCTATCGGCATAACGGCTAAAGTTTAAGTTATGTCCCATCGCATCACACGCCGTCAGCTAGGCATTGGCGCCGCGGCGGCGGCCGTTGTTCCGTTAGTCAAAGCCGGCAGTCCCGTGGTTGTTGAAGATCCCGGATTGGATCCGGTCCACTGGACCATTGATGTTTATCAGTCTGCTCCGCTTCAGCTAACTTTCAAAGCCACGAGCAAGGCGGAGGCCGAGATCTGGCAGCAACAACTGCGCGCCAAGCTGACTGAGCTGCTGGGCGGCTTTCCGGCGCGAACTCCCCTGGCTCCGAGGACGCTGGAGGTGCGCGACTTCCTCACTTACCGGCGCGAGAAGTTTCTTTTTCAAAGCCGTCCCGGAGTTACGGTGCTTGCCTACTTACTGACGCCGAAAGCGAGACAGGCGCCGCAGCCGGTGGTGGTTTGTGTTCCGGGGCATGGCCGCGGCGTGGATGACATAGTTGGTATCGACGAGAACGGCAAAGACCGCACGGTGAAGCAAGGCTATGAATACGATTTCGCTATCCAGGCCGTCGAGCATGGCATCGCCGCGCTGGCAATTGAACCCATGGGCTTCGGGTACCGGCGAGATCCATTGAACATTGCCAAAGGCGGCTCGACCGGGAACGCCTGCCAGCCCGTCGCCGGTTCGGCGCTGCTGTTAGGCCAGACCATGATTGGCTGGAGAGTCTGGGATGTCATGCGAGCCATCGACTGGATTGAGACGCGGCCGGAGCTTGATGCCAGGCGCGTGGGATGCATGGGCATATCGGGCGGCGGAACTTGCACGCAATTTTCCGCGGCCCTGGACACCCGCATTAAAGCCGCGTTTGTGAGCGGCTATCTGAATACTTTCCGGGACAGCATTATGAGTGTGCTCCATTGCATTGACAACTATGTGCCGGGCATCTTGAATTGGGCCGAGAATTATGACGTGGCCAGCCTGATCGCTCCGCGATTCTTCTTTTCCGAAGGCGGCGACCAGGACCATATCTTCCCCGTCCATGCCACGCGCGCGAGCTTTGCCAGGGTGAAGAATGTGTATGAGATTTTTGGAGTGCCGGAGAGAGCCGGTCAGGAGATTTTCTCCGGCAAGCATGAGTTTCATGGAGTAAAGGGTTTGCCGTTTATGGCCGCGGCGCTTTAAGCCAAAAAAAAACCAGCCCGGTGAGGAGCTGGTTCCTGATCGCCGGATAGATCCCGGCAGTTACTTTTTCTTGGCCGCCGCGGCTGCGGCCGCTCTCTTATCGGCCCAGCGTTTCGTTAGAGCCTCTTTGATGCGTTTCAGGCCTTCGGGACTGAGTCGCCGTGTGGTGGGGGACTTGGCCGCTGTCTTGGCCGGAGCAGCGGCCTTCTTCTTGGCAGCCGCCTTCTTCTTTGCGGGAGCCGGAGTTGTTCCCGGAAGGAAATACTTGCCATCGCGCCGAACCAGGCGGTCGCGCGCCACCAGATAGCTCAGAGTGTTATAAACCAGGTTTGTGCTGCGCTTGATGTTCTTGGCGTTGAAGAACGCATCCACATCTTTGGGAGTAGCACCCGCGCTGCCAAAGCTCTTGACGATATCAGCCACCAGAGCCGTCTTGTTTCCCGTGTAAGTGACCTCGGCGGCCTTAGGCGCGGGCGCTTCGGCTTCCGCTTCGGACGGTGCGGCCGTCGCCTCGGAGACTGCCAGCGCAATCTCGGGAGCGATGGTAACGGTCTCGGCAGGGGCACTTTCCTTGGCGAGTTCCATATGGAGGACGCGCTCATAAGCCGCCAGCTCAGCTTTCCGTGACTCTATGTATGAGGTGAGTTCCTGGATTCGTTTCTCCAGAGACTTCGATAATTGTGACATGTTAGTTAACTTTCATCCTCGATTATAGACCTCCAGACGCAAAAACTGTTAGTTAGCTCACGATAACGCTTCCTCCAGACGCTGCTGTAAGATACTCTCAATCAAAGATTGACATGAAAAACGCACTCTATTTTCTACTGATGCCGCTGGTCTCGGCGTTCGCTGGCGGCTGGCAGGCAGCCACTCCGGCTGCCGACCCGGCGCAACTCCAGACACAGCTTGCCCGCGACGAGAAGATCCTCCATGACTGGCCGAACCTGGCTCGTTACCGCCAGGAGAACGCCTCCCTGCCAGCTCCGTCGCCCTCCGAGGAGCGAGTAGTTTTCATGGGAGACTCCATTACCGATTTCTGGGGCCGCGCCCGAGGCAAGTTCTTTCCCGGCAAACCTTATATCAATCGCGGCATCAGCGGCCAGACCACGCCTCAGATGCTGATCCGGTTTCGTCCCGATGTCATCAATCTAAAACCCAGGGTGGTGGTTATTCTTGCCGGAACGAACGACATAGCGGGCAACACCGGGCCATCCTCGCTGGAGGATATCGAAGCGAATCTGACATCCATGGTGCAACTGGCGCAGGCCAACAATATCCGGGTGGTTTTATCGTCCGTTATGCCGGTCTGCGACTACATCAAGCCGCAGACCGCGCGGCGTCCGCCGGAGCGGATAATCGCGCTCAATCAGTGGATTGAGGAATTCTCAACAAAGAATAATCTCATTTATCTTGACTATTATTCGGGTATGCTGGACGATCACAAAATGCTGAAGCAGGAACTGACTTATGACGGATTGCATCCGAATGAAGCGGGATACGAGGTCATGTCCCGCCTTGCCGCCGCTGCTCTTGCCAAAGCGTTTTCAAATTAGCCAGCCTCGCAAACCTCGTGTCCACTTCCGTTATCACTTCCACTTCCTCCGCGCAAAGCGTCGCCGGGCGTCTCGCGCGGGTGCTTCCGCTGCTGTTCGGCGGCACCATTCTTACCAGTGCCTGTCTGCTGTTTCTGGTGCAGCCGCTGATATCGAAAATGATTCTGCCCTGGTTTGGAGGATCGGCCGCCGTCTGGGTGACGGCCATGCTGTTTTTTCAGGTGTGCCTGCTGCTCGGCTATCTTTATGCGCATTTCCTGACCAGCCGGCTGAACCGGAATTATCAAGTTATAGTCCACACCACGCTGATTATTGCGTCGCTGGCCGTGCTTCCCGTCTACCCCAGCCGCCACTGGCTCCCGAAACCTGGAGACGACCCGACCCTGGCGGTGTTTTCGGTGCTGGGAGCTTGCATCGGGCTTCCTTACACCCTGCTTTCTTCAACCAGTCCGCTGATTCAGAAATGGTTCTCGCTGCACAGCGACAACGCCCTCCCCTATCGTTATTTCGCGCTCTCCAATGCCGGCTCGCTGGTGGCGTTGTTTGCTTTTCCCCTGTTTGTGGAACCGCGCTTCACCAGTCACCAGCAGAGTTATCTCTGGTCCACCGCTTTCGTGGTGTTTGCGGTTCTCTGCGTGGCCAGCGCTCTGCTTCAGGTGCGCGGTTCCGCTGTCAGCAAGCCGGTTGAGGAAGGCGCCCCGGTGGTTCCATCCAGTTTGTTCCTTCCAGTCTTATGGACGGCGCTCGCCGCGTGTGCGTCGGCGCTGCTGCTGGTTGTGACAAACCTGCTGACTCAGAACATTGCCCCCATGCCGCTGTTATGGGTGGTCCCGCTGGGCATTTATCTGCTGAGTTTCATATTGTGCTTTGAAGGCACCATCTGGTATCAGCGCTGGTTATTCCTGCCGCTGGTGCTCCCCTCGCTTGCCTACATTGCCACCACCACGCGCATGGTTGAGGACAATGAACTGGCGAAGATAATTCCCTTCCTGTTGGGCGCTCTGTTCGTGGCCTGCATGTGCTGTCACGGAGAACTGTCGCGGCTGAAACCGGAAGCGCGGCAGTTAACCGGTTACTACTTGGCCATCGCCACGGGCGGCGCAATCGGCGGCCTCGCTATTGCACTTTTAGCACCGCGCTTCTTGAATGCGAACTACGAATACCCGGTTGTGCTGAGCACGCTGGCCTTTGTGCTGCTCATTCCGGCCTGGCGCGAACGCAGGAACTGGAGTCATCCGCGCGCCCATCTGGCACTCTGGCTGGCCGCCGCGGCTCTTTGCGTGGTGGTTTCCGGTTACGCCATTGACCAATTCGGCGCGAACCTGCTGGAGGCGAAGCTGCTGGCCCGGAACTTTTATGGGTCGCTGAGAGTGGACGAGTTTCAAGATGACGACCATCGGACGGTGCGCCAGTTGAACCACGGAACCATTACCCACGGCAACCAATTTCTAAATGAGCAGATGCGGCATGTTCCCACCACTTATTACGGGCGCGAATCGGGAATTGGCTTGACCTGGAGGATATTGGAACAAACCGGCCCGCTGAACGTGGGTGTAATTGGACTGGGCACGGGAACCATGGCTGCTTATGGGCGCGCCGGAGACCGTTTTCGGTTTTATGACATCAATCCGCTGGTGGTGGAGATTGCGCGGACCCGGTTTTTTTATATCTCGGATTCACCGGCGCATATCGATATCTCGCTCGGGGATGCGCGTTTGACGCTGGAACAGCAGGCCTCGCAGCAGTTCGATGTGCTCGTTGTGGATGCATTCTCAGGCGATGCAATTCCGGTGCATCTGCTGACCGAAGAGGCGTTCTATCTGTACTGGAAACACCTGAAGCCAAATGGCGTGCTGGCGGTGCATATCTCAAATCGTTATCTGAATCTTGCCCCCGTGGTGAAAGCCGCGGCGGATAAGCTTGGCTATGAAGCGCGTCTGGTCGCCAATGAGGATGACGATAGTTTAGGAGTTTTTCAGTCGGATTATGTGCTGGTGAGTAACCGGACGAATTTCTTCAGTAATCCGTTATTTGACAAGCAGGCTTTGCCGATCAAGCTGCCCAAAGGCATGCGGCTTTGGACGGACGATTACAGCAATATCTGGGAATCGATTCACTTTAAGTAGCTCGCTTGCGCTTTGAAAGAAGTAACAACAGCACCACCGGCAGCGCCGCTCCCGTGGCAAGAAGTCCCGCCAGCAACGGGTGAGCCTTGGCGTGTCTCCGTATCCGCTTGAAGCGGGGATCGAGCCTCCAACTGGAGGCGGCGGCAAAATCGGCGCTGGGGCAGACGCGGCCGAAGCTGCCTGCCCAGGGCATGTACGCGCCTTGATGGATGTAGCGTTTATAGATTTTGGCGGCTTGTTCCGGCTGCCGGTCCATGACCCAGGTGCTGGCTTCGCAGAGGACGGCGGCGAAGGCTTGTGAGGAACGGGGCAGCAGATCGGCGGAAGCCATGGCCTGATCCACGGCGGTCAGGCGATATTGGAAGCGGACGTCATGAACGGCGCGGGATGCGGCTGCGCGGTTGCGCTCATCTTCGGTTTGATAGGCAGAGTCGTGCTTGCCGCCTGTTTGGTCATAGTCGAATTCGCCGTCCCACATTTTGAAGTCGGGTTCGCGTTCGAAACTGAGCAAATCTAGGCCGTCGGCGCGGGCTAGCATAGCTGCGGTGAACCAGGCTTCGGCGCGCGTGCCGGGCCAGCGCCAGAAGCTTTGCGCTTTGTCCAGAGCGTTTGTGTATTGCCGGGCGGCAATGCGGGTGGCGGGATCGTCAAAATAGCGGAGAGCTTCTTTGCGGCGGCCGGCGCGCATCATTCGGCGGGCCAGGATGCTTCGCAATTGCGTGCTCACGGCCTTCTTGATGTCTGGCGGCACGCGGCTATCGATGTAATTTTGAAGTTCGGCGATGGTTAGAACCCTTTCGGCGATATAAGCCGTGTCACCCCAATAATCGGCGAAGCCGCCGGGCGCATCGGCGACAGCGCTGCGAAATAAGTCGAGTGCTTGAATATAGTCGCCGCGGCTGATGCGCACAATTCCGGTTTCAGCTTCCAACGCGCTGGGTATCTGGGGTTGCTTCAAGGCTTTCTCATAAGACAGGAGCGCTGCATTAGTGTCGCCGCGACGGAGCGCGAGTTTGGCTTTGACCCAATTACTGATAGGCACGTCCTCCGATGCCGAGAACTTTTCGGCAAGGTCGAAACGTCCGGCGTGATAAGCGGCAGATGACAGAAGACCGGCGCCGGCAACTTTGGCTAAGTGATGGCGATCCAGCGCGGATGCGATCCGATCCGCGTAACTGGCATAGGGGGCAGACTCCTCGGCTTCAATGCCGACGAAAAAGACGGAGCCATTGTTCTGGTTGATACAGATGAACAGCAGACGGCTGGTGAGGGGATCGTCAATCGCTTTGTCCAGAAGCGCGTCGTCTTTCAAAATGAGTCCCGCGATGGTGACCAGTGAGTTCTGGGCGATTTTTGATCCGTAAGCCGCCTGCTGCGCGTAAAGGTTCGCGGCCGCCACGATTTCGCCAGCCTTCCAGGCAATGCGCGCTTGTTCTCCGAAGCTGGCGACAGCCAAGCCCAAAGGGTCGGCAGTGCCTTGACGAACCAGCGCGCGGGTAGTTTCAAATTGTTCATTTGCCAACGCGGCATCACCTTGGTCGGCGGCCACACGGCCCAGCATGAAGTGGGCCCACAGTTCGCGGCTTTTCCGGGCATCAGGCGGCAGATCGAGCACGGACTGAAATTGCGCTTTGGCATCGGCCATCTGGCCTTTATGAAAGCTCTCCGCTGCGGCGCTATATTGGACGGCCGCGGGTGAGGCCAGTTGGTCAGCGGACTCCTTGGCTTCTGCTGATGCACGATTAATGGCTTCGTCTTCCACCACGGGGAGTTTGTCTTTCGGTGCCGGAACCAGTTGCGCCAGTTCCATTTCGAAAGAAATTGCGGGTGAAGCCAGCAGAGTCTCCTTTCTATTCGTCAATACTTCAATGCCAAAGAACGGGCCGCAGGCGAGAACCACGGCCACGCCCAGCCCCGCCAGGAGCGCCAGCCACAAGCACTTTTTAAAACGAGACACGCGTGTTCAGATCCTTTCCCGTGCACCTTACCCAGCCCACTAGTTTGTCCCGGCGCGCGCGTAAAACATCCCGTTCTTGCAAGCGAAAAAGGAACCCGTCCTTTTGCCATTCGAGCCTGTAAGGCGGCATGGCATCGGCGGACTCACATCCTTTGGCGGAGACCGAAATCTCAGCGGGCATGCGGCCGGCGATGCTGGCTGGATTTGCCAGATAGAGGTCGCTTGCGCCCATTGCTTCGCTCTGGATGCGAACAACGGGATGCGCCGCTGGTATAGGTTTCCCTTGCATAACCGCATGCCACGTTGGCGTATCCCAGGCGCGTTCATCCTGGCTGGTGGGCAGCCGGAACCACGCAATGCCTTGCAGTCGCGGCGGCGCGGTTTTTTCCACCTCGGCAATAAAGGCACTGACCTCGCCGGGTTCCACAAACAGTTCCTGGCTGGTTTCATCGGCGCCCGGTCTGGCCACTTCACTCTCAATGGCTGTCACGCGGCCAGCCTGGTTCCAACTGACTCGCGACCAGTAAGTGGGCAGCGCAATCAGGAATGGCTTGGTGGTTTGCGCGGACCATTTTCGCACCCAGTCCGCGGCCACTGTTTTGTCGAAAAGGCCCTGTCTCGGATTCATTACGGAATGCACCTGGAGCACGGACTCGTCCACCTCCGACAGCACATCGCGCAAGTCACGGCTGCCCAGCCAGTTGGGCAGCGCGGTGATGGAGAGTGCATACCGGCGGTCAAGCGTTGCACGAAGCAGACGGAGAAAATCGCGGTACCGCGGAAGGCTTCCGGTGCCGCAGTCATAGTCGATCTCGATTCCTCGAGGGTTCCACCGGGCGGCGAGCGCGGCCGCTTGAACTGCCAGCTTCTCTTGAATCCGGTTCATGCGTATCACGGCGATGACGGGCTTGCCGCTATCGCGCAGCGCATCTGGACTGGCAGCGATATTCTGCCAGTCGCCAGCGGCATTGACTTCGGCTGCCAGAACTCGCCAGGTGTGAATGGATGAGGCTGATTGCTGCACGGCCTGAGTCACGGAACTGTTCCAGCGGCGCTGCCAGATGTAGGCATCGTGAGCGAGAGGCCGCGTCCGGTTGCTGTGCGAGCATCCGGAGAGCAGAAGCAAAGTCAGAATAGCCTTGCGCATTCGGGTATGGAACCAAGTCTACTGCCTGACAAGCAGTTCATCCAGCAGCCGCATTTTTCACCAACTGGAGCAACTGCTGGCGTCGTTGCAGGCGAATGGAAGCACCAGTCTGTCGCTAACTCCGCACTCGATCTAACGCCGGAATCAGCAGTTCCGGCAGTTAAATCTATTTGCCCAGCAGCACTTCATAGCGGTCGCGGTGCTCGGCTTTCATCGCGGCCGCCGGAATATCGAGTTTCATAATCTCATCATCGGCGGGTTTGAACACGGGCCAGACAGGCAGACCTGCGCTGTTTGGATTTCCGGTCTTGGCGAAGTTTGTCCAATAATCGGCCATCAGACCGGCCAGTTGCTTGTCGCTGTCGCGCCAGGGCAGGTCTTTGTTGGCCAGGTTGTCGAAGACAAA
>Ga0116231_10010201_pt1 | contig 15290 bp, 9 predicted proteins | sample S1TSphgellanicum_2_FD_89695 | JGI IMG/M metagenome (GOLD analysis project Ga0116231, IMG submission 89695) | Host-associated microbial communities from peat moss isolated from Minnesota, USA - S1T2_Fd - Sphagnum magellanicum MG | ecosystem: Host-associated > Plants > Peat moss > Unclassified...
GGTGATTCAAATTTCACTTGAGATGAAATAACACAAAGGTGTGATGATCTAGCTCATGTTTAAGATCCCATAGTGAATTGGGTTAGTGAGTTACACTCACAGTTTTTTTATTTGAGTAGTTGTACTTTTAGGTTTTGTTTCTTTATTTTCAAATTTATTTTCAAAAAAATTGAAATTTTTGAATCCACAATTGTAAATTTTTGCATATCTTTGACATGCACAATAATTAAAATTTGTCAAAACTGAATATGGACACAACTCCATGTTTCTTAAGTGCTGGTGGGAAGAAAAGAAAAAACAAAGGCCCAGGAGGTACTCATTGTCTAAAACTTTAAACTTAATAATGTTTATGACCTTCGATGTCACAAAAGGGCATTTAAATAATACATGATCCGAAAACCAAGATATGCCCTTCTCAAGAAACCAAGCCAACAAATTATTATAGCTAGCCAATCAAAAAAGCCATTGTACTGTGAAGTGCCTTTCACAAGCATTGCATGTTCTCTTGATGTTCTGCATGCCGAGAGTGGACATACTCTTACCAAAGGAACTACCAGTTACCAAAATCTGTCACTGAATATGCATGAAGCAAAATATGCATGCATACATGGACAGGATGTACAACTACTATATGTACAACTACTATAATTACTCTCGAACCTTGTGCATTGAGTGCTGAGTTTCATCATTTCATACTGAGATTTAATAAAACTTCCTTATTTGGATACCTCGTAACAAGGGGGATAGGGGCTGAAAGGAGGCGCAAAGAAAGGGTGAAAACAGGGTGACTTTATGGATAACGGGAACCCTCTGTTTGGTCACATAATGGACGAGATGTTCGGCCTGTCCTTTTTTTCCTTAGCGACTTCAACCAATCGCTACTGCTGCTATGTGTACTGTACCTATTAATGCTCTGGAGCCTCGTACAATTAATCCTGAGTCTGAGCGAGCATTTCACACTGCTATTTAATAAAATTTCATGACTTTGCAGACAACAGTCAAGAGGGGATGAAGCATCAAATGAGGGGTGCAACTCAGGCCCAACTAGTAATGACTTTAAGGATAATTTTTAATATGTTGGATTTTATAAACACTGCTACAGACACAAATAAGGGTAACAGGTGGAATTACTCTAAAAGAAAACGTGAACCAGTGTTCAAGAATTGGGCCACAGTGAACCAGCACCCACGAGCGCACCATGAAGGATGTATGATAAGTGGTCAGGAAACAGTTTTCTGTTGAGTTCCAGTTCCCTACGTAACCATAACCATGGTGGTTAGCTCAGTTGCTTCTTTTTTCCTACCTACCTACTAACAACTCACAAGCAGGTTGTTAGTAGGTAGGTAATAGAAACAACCCTTACCTATGTATAAATGATCTACAGTAGAACCTCTATAATTTTATCACCTAGGGACCGGCAGCCAGCGATAAAGTTTGAGAGGTCATAAGTTATGGGAGAGTTTGGAACAGTGAGGCGCAGGGTTCAAAAGTTACAGGCTGCTCTTTTTTCCCATTTTCTTTGCAGTTTTTATCATAAAAAAGGACAGCTATCCTGCTTTTGTTGACTCGATTGTGAAGATGAATGACAAAGTACACCATCTCCACTAGAATAGTCTTAAATAGAGGCCTATCACTAGCTATTTCCACCATAATTGATCAAGAAATAAACAAATTATAAAATTATAAAATTGTTGGGAAAGAGAAAAAGTGATAAGTTATTAGAATACAAAAATTTTCCCTGGTCCCATTGATGGACCGGGCCGGAGTGATAAAATTAGAGAGGTTATAAAATTTGGGGGGATCAGTTTATAGAGGTTCTACTATACTTACCTAATGGTTACTTATTTTCTTACCTATCCACCTATATATGAGACCTATTTTTTCACAAAATTGGTAACCAAGGTGAAACCATATACTAACTCAGTCAAGGTTCATCCACAACTGAGTAATAACAGGCAGGTTCACTGTGGCCCAACAAGAATTGTATTTCATGATATCAATTCTAGTTAAAGTGTAACTGCATAGTCAAGTTCTAATGTCAGTTTCACTAAAGGGGTATTAGTTTGAGTCCAGGCCACAAGAACCTGAACCCTTTAACACTGCACATCAAGAAACCTGCCAACCCTTCTATCAACCAGTGTTTGTTCTGCTGGCGAAATTTCGCCAAAAAAAGAAATTAGAAATTAAAATTTTGAAAGAGAAATGATTTTGGAGGTTTTCAGGTCATACGAGACCAAAAAAATTAAAAATTGTCAAATTCATTTACTTGGTTTTTCATTGTGTAGTCAAAAACATAGAAGAATGATTAAATATTATAACGTTATTCTTAGTCTATAGCCAGATTTGGCTAAATCTTCTTAGGGATGATCCCGACTTTTTCTATAACATCCTATGGATGATTGCCCCTTTAGCTACAAACACTAGTCATGCTGCCCTTGGCCTCCCTGGGTATTGGTCTTTGGTTTTTGTCCTAGTGGTTGTTTATTCTTCAGCAACAAGATTTTCTTGTTGGCTTCCAAAATAATGATGAAAACCTGCAAAACATCAATAAAACAAAGCACCCAACAACAGGGGGAAAAAAAGGTACAAGATGGAAAGATGCACATCCTGGTGAACCCCCCAAAACAAACACACACACACACACATCCTCCAAAGAGGGCAGAGTGCAAGGGAACATGGACGTGGTTTTCCAAAAGGTTCAAAAGAAAAGGTTTGTCCTCTCATTGGTACCTTCACACTTTTGACACATCACATGACTAGTAACAGTACTAGACTGAACTGATAATAGGTTAGGTGGTAATGGGGAAGCTTGGCATGTGCCTCAAGTGGTTCTAAGATGCCAACCCCAATAGGGCCAAGTATATTGGAACCCTAATACCTTTACCATTCCAGAAATAATTTAATTATTATCAATAAATACTGATTTTTTTTCAAAATTAGCTGTCCACAATACCGGAAGTTCTAGAAATTATATTGTTGTTCATTGTACATGGTTATTTTGTTCATTGCAAGTCTAAATGGTCGCGTCTTTGAAAGCACTGAAATTTTAGGAAATTCTTTTTGTTATTGTAAAAGTGAAAAAACAAGAAATAAATAAACATTCAGCAAGAAAATGAAGGAATGGTAAAGGTACTATGGTAATGACCTTTCCATTATGCCTTTTCAGGTCCTCAAAACGACAAAATGAACCAAAAATCAAATGTTCTCAGGGCTGGTTTTTGTGTAGGGTAAAAGCATAGGGTAGGGGGTCAACATTCCCAAAATATGGGGCTTCACGCTAGCATTGGGCAGGTATTGTAGTACTTGGGCAGCTTCCGCAATTTTTTACTGAATAATTAATTTAATTCAAAAAATTTGGTTTGGGAGCTACCTTTTTAATTTCGAAAATTTCAGCATATACCTAATAGATTTAATAAATTTCACTAGTATCTTTAAGATATTTGACTATGTTAGTGGTCAGATGGATGTAAATTAACTGATTTGATCATGCAGATCCCTGGTTCAAAATTGGCTGGCAGCTAGAATGTGTTTTTGAAAATTTCGGCAGAAAGGGCTAAATTTTGTCTGAAAATCCAACAAAGTTGAAAATAATTTAATTCATGCTAAAGTCGCCCAAGTATTATGGTATCAAAAAATGGTTGAAACCAGGCAAGGTTTCAAGCCCAGTTACAAGTTGAAAATCTCCGGGGTCATATCATGTTTGAAACCAGTTCACTAATTCTCATTGGGCTAAGAATTGTTCATTTGAAACCTTGTCTTAAAATTTTTTAATTGATATCTTATTAAGATATTCAAAAATACCAAGGTCAGTACTTTAGGGTTAGGAGGCGCTACTAGACAAGGCTTTCAAGTTATAAATAATTTTTTTCCTCCTCCTCTACATAAAGTAATTTATTTTTAGATTCGGCTTTTACTTGTGCTCATTTGCTTTTACTTCTTATTCTTGTTCCTTTGTTCGTTAACGCTTCTTTTGGTTTTGTTGCTTTTACTTCTTTGTTCATCCACACTTTTCCTAGTTACATTTTTTTTTGCTCCTTTGCTCATCAAAGTTTCTTTAGGTTTTGTTGTTCTTACTTCTAGTTATGCTATTATTGCTCCTTTGCTTATTGTTGCCTCTTTTGTTTTTATTACTTTTGTTCCTTTGTTTTTGGTTTTGTTGTTCTTATTGCTTTGTTCGTCAACACTTTTCTTGGTTATGTTACTCTTGTTCCTATGTTCATGGTTCTGCTACTCTTACTCCTTTGCTTTTAGTTTTGATGTTCTTGTTCTTTTGCTCGTTGGCACCTCTCCTAGTTTTGTTATTTTTATCCCCTTGTTCCTTATCATAAATTTACAAGTTTCATGATTTCATATTCCAAATCCGTGTGAAATCTATTATTTCATAGGTTTGTATTATTTAAATATGAATGTCATGCATTATTTAAACACGAAAGTCATGTGAATAAGTTTCTTGTGTAAACAACACAAAGACATACAACATCCATGTTTAAATAATACAAATAGGCATATTACATTCCTATTTTTAAAATGCACACAACATCAATGTTCAAACAACACAATAAATAAATGAAATCCATGTCTATTTTATATGAACTTATGAAAAATAGATTTCGCACAACTATTATTGCCAAATTGTGGCCCAGGAAGTTTATGATGCTAGTTCTTATGTTTTTGCTTTTTTATTCATTGACACTTCTCCTAGTTCTATTGTTTTCGTTCTTTTGTTCTTAGTTCTACTACTTTTATTCATTTATTTGTTGGCATTTTTCCTGGTTCTACTATTTTTTCCTTTGTTCTTCAATGCTTCTTTTAATTCTACTACTCTTGTTACTTTGCTCTTTGGTTCCTCTTTTGGTTTTATTGTTTTTATTTTTTTACTTTTTGGTGCTTTTCTTAGTTCTACCTTGTTCTTCAAATTAGTACTACCCCTCTTTTACTCTATGTAACTATGGGAGAACTAAAGGTTTTTTCAAGTTCCAATTCCAATTATTATTATTTTATTTTTTCAAAGTCCATTTAGTTTCAAAATGTTCAATTTCAAGGTGTTTGTAAAATTTTGTTTTGAGTTGATTTCTAGGTTTGTTGTGTACAGGGCCAACAACAAACACAAATATTCAAACATACATCTATTACAAAAAAAATTAGTTCATATTTTTTTGCATCTTAAATGTTTTTGGATGATGAAAAGGGGGGAGAGAATTGAATAATTTTTTCATAATTATAATTTTGTAATTTTTTTCATTTGACTTTCAAAACATAATTGATATAATATAAAAATGGACACATTATTTTTGCAAAAAATAATTATTTTTCTAATTTCTCCTCCATTTTAAGTTTTTTTTGGTAATGTTCTAGTGGCAAATGGAGTATAGTCAAAATGAAAATATAATGTCTATTGAAAATGAAATGGAATTAAATGTTAAAGAAATGAATATTGAAAAGGAAATTGTGGGAACATTACAACAAAATGAAATCTCCAAATAAAAAGTAACAACATAAAAAACAATGAAGAAAAAATACAAATAAATTTTCAAAAATTGGATTCACAAAGAAAAATATAAAGAGGACATAATAAAAATGCATTATGTTGAGCCTTCTATTGTGTTAATGATGGGGAAAATGTTCAAGAGGAAAGTCCTCAAATCGTGAAATGCATTCTTTTTTATGCTAATCATGTGAATAATTTTAATCCAAACACTAATGACAAAAGGGTGCAAGTATAGAAATAGGAGCCAAAAACCATGTTAAATAGTGGTGAAAATTGTGAACTTTTTTACATATGTTTTTTTCTTGACATTTTAAAATTATGTTAATCATTCCAAGTTGTGCTAAATGATTAATATGAATGTTGAGGAATTCAGATTAAAAAAAATTTAAATTAAATTTTGGGTTTTGGTTTTTAAAAAGGATGTTTGAACTTGAATAAGTATTGCATCAAACTTTGGTTAATTTTACAAAAGACTAAGTAAAGGACTATTGTAATAACATAATTTTGATGGTAAAAAAATTTAGATGATAGTAACCTACTACCCAAGTTCAAAAAACACTCACAATTTGAAAGATATGGAATTTTAAATTTTTAGAAATTCAAAGTTTTTTTCAAATTTTGAAATTTTCAAAAGTTTTTTACCACATGTAAATGGGGTGTAATGTGCATGACATACAAAACAAAGTTGTAGCTTATGATATTTTTTAAAAAACTTATAGTAGTTAACATATTTTGGTATGATTCAAAATTATGATAAATTTTCAAGATGAAATGCAAAATCTTGCAAAATTTACACACTTTGAGAAATTCATCTTTATTCAACATTGATTAACACAAAACATGTGATCTATTGGGACAACTATATGTATTTTTAATAACAAGTTGCAAAATATTCATTCAAAAATTCTTTCATATGAAAAAGTAAAAACTGACTAAAAATGACTCACAATCCTTTTGTAAAATATCTAATTGGCTTCTATCTACGTACTTGTACCCAATTTCTTTTTAATAACATAATATAAAGCCTATGGAATAATTAATATTTAAAAGTATGTGGATGTGGATCATGCCATGATTACAAAACCAATCAAGGAAGGGGTCAATAGTCTAATAAAAAACCTTGTTGAAAAACAATTGGCAAAGAAAAAGCTTAATGTGACATACATTATAATATTTAAAGATTCTTTCAAAAAGATGATTACAAGACCATGGTCTTGCAATTATGAAAAATCATTCAATGCCCTTGTAGTTTGTTGAAAATGCTACCTATCAATCAACACCTTCTAGAAGGTGGGGGTTGGTAAGTCATCTACTTAAAGGTAAGGGTAATTTTAGGAGGTAACTACCCAACTAGATTAGCGAGAAATTTTTTTGGTGACCTTTGAGAGATTGTTAATTAGGGATCAAATGACCCTTGGGGGAGGAAAAGAAGGTAGCCCCTACTCTCTTGTGGGGAAGTTTCTTGGGTGTTCTTTTTCATGGTCTAATGGGGGTTTGGGCTTTCTTCTTTCTTTCTCTTTACACTTTCTTTGTCTCTATTTTTTCTTTCTTTCATTTATCCTTTTTTTTTATTCTTTGATTCCACATTTTTCAGTTGACTACTTTTGCTTTCTTGAGGTGACAGACATTCTTGTCTACCCACCTTTTTCTTCTTTCTCCTTGATTTTTTTTCTTCTTCCCGTCCCTAATCCACTTAGTTTTTTTTTGTTTTTTTATTTTACTTTCATGTGTTGATGGAGAACAATGGGGAGAACATGGCAATTTGTCCCTCCATTGTGGCAATGAAAAGGTGCATATCTTTTGGAACTTTTTGGTGTAATTTGTTTTATGTTCTTAGGATGTCAAGAGTAGGGGGATACTCGACAGGAGCATGGTGCAAATGATAGGGAAGGACTAAAGGGCATATAACAAAACTAAGGTACTAGGTTTTGAAGTTCTTAACCCTTTGGAAAGTAGGGTATTTTTTGTTGCCTTATGACAATAATTATGCTACAGGGTAAAATCACCATCATGTCACTACCATACCTTTTAATTTTTGGTGTTGTCACCTTGTTTTCCTAACTATTATGTTGTACTTCATTATATATGACTAGGGGGTAAGACTAATGGTGATAAAGTATAGTATTGTCCAGTGGATGAATATTATTTATTTCATATAGAGTTTTGGTATTCTTATGTGAATAGTTCTAGTAAAGTAAGGAGGGTAATTAGGTGAACATTTTAAGAGCTAATCAACTTACCTACCCTGGTACTACCATCATTCTAGAGGTGATTACTAAGGCTTGAAAAAAGGTCTGTTTACATTGTATTTTTCTAATATCAAATATTTGATTTTTGGATGTCAAAGGGGGCACATGATGTATTTTTTTAATTATTGATTTTATGGGATCCAATTGGCACAAGGACTAAAAGAACAAGAACAATACAACTAGAAGAAAACCAAGGATTAACAAGGAGGACTTTTAAAGCACTAAAAAGTAGTAGAACGACCATAAAAAAAAAAGGTAATAGAACCAAGAAAAACATCAACAAGCAAAAAAAAAAGTAACAAAACCAAGAAGCACCAACAACTAAAAGAGCAAAAACAATAGAAGTAAGAGATGCATTGATGAACAAAAAAGTAAAAACAACAGAACCTAAAGAAGTACCAATGAACAAAGGAGCAAGAACAACAAAACTTGGCTTGAGGCACTAATAAGCAAAAAAATAAGCTTGCTACAAAACCACCAACGAGTATAATAATAAAAACAATAGAACCAAGAGAGGTGTTGAAAAACAAAAAAACAAGTGCAACAAAAACAAAAGAGGTGAGAAGTGTTAACGAACAAAAGAACAAAAGTAGTAAAACTAGGAAAGGCAAAAGGTGCCAACAAGCAAAGGAGCAAAAGGAGGGAACAAAAGTAAAAAGGTAAGAACAAAAGCCAAATTTGTAAAAAATGTATATATATTGTACCCAAATGAATTTATTTATAACCTAAAAGCCCTTGTTTAACAACACCTCTTAAAGTTCCCTAAACCTAACTTTTAATCTCCCCTACAACTTAATGATTATTTTTAACTTTAAATGTTACCTTCCACCAAATGAGTATTGAATGTATTAAAGTAAGTAAATTAGACAAAATTTTAAATCATAACCCTAGTACTTTTAATACCTTGATAAGTATCAATTTACAAAAAAACTAAGCACAAGGTTTCAAGTGAGTGGTTCTCAACCTAATGAAAATTTGTGAATGGGTTTCAAACATGTTATGACCTTAGGTAATACTTGAAGGTTTTCAACCTAAAACCTTACTTGATTTTCAACCATTTTTTGATACTTACCCAACATTAGAACATATGTCACAAAATAAAACACTAGTCCATCCAAGTCATATGTTTCAAGCTAAAAAATGACCAAGATTTATTGCAATAAAAAGAACCCTACATTGACTTCAAATCTAGGTTGTCATTCAACTACTCCAAGGAAAACAACTAATAATCAATATGTGAATACAACTTTAAATGTAATGTTGATCTATAATTCATTTCTGACCCATAAGCCTCAAGTCACTTTATAAGTCACTACCCAAAATCTTTAAAATAGTTATGTTTAATCCCCATTTCATTTTATGGCCCTCAAAACTTGTTTTTTCTTGGGCAAAAATGTTGTTAGAAAGTTACACAATTTTTTGAAAATTAATTTTTTTTGGTTATTTTTTATAAATGACGCCAATTAAAAAGGGCTACAAAAACTAGTTTTATTTATAAAGTGTCACCAAATTTATGTCTATTAGCTACAATTTTATGAATCCCTTGAAATAATACCAATTAAATCAAAATCTTTACCTAAGAAGAAGGCTACCAACCTAGCTCCATCAAAAAATTGAAAGAAAACATTGCCCATGACCATAACTTGAAGGCTAACACTCACATTTTTTCAATTTGAACCCATTAACTGAAAAGATGGAAGTTTAAACCCAAAGCACCACAAGCTAGAATCCATTTAATATATTCTTTTAATTTTTCACTTGTCATGTTTTCCCTACACCCATGTTCTTTTTTTCTTGTGTTTTCTCAAACCCATCTACCTTCACCATGTAAAGATGCACCAAATATATTGGTTGTGTTGGCCAATTCTAAGTCATGAGGTGCAAATGATATGTATATTGGTTTTGACTACTAGTGTTGGTTAGTTCTTGGTTATGAAGTGCACATAATATATTAGTTTTGATTAGTTAAGGCCAATTTTCAGTTATGAGGTGTATATATTATCTTGATTTTGATTAACATTGGCCAATTTCAGGTTATGAGCCTTTTCTTCTTCGTCAAATTCAAAGTTGCATGCTTACATGCAACAAGGTTTTTCCTTCAATTTTGTGATGTAGTGAAAGTGGTATAGGTTGAACATTGAAACCATATTTTTCATATCCTAAATGACAAAAATATGGCACAATAAAAAGCCTTGACATTCAAGCCTCATTTGAATGTTAAATTGAAACCCCTTTTAAACAAACTTTTAGTATGTGGGCAACAACCACATAATACAAGTTCAAAATATTTTTTTTTGGTTTCAACCCAAAATGAACAATTATTTGGTTGTAACCCACCAAACCAAATAATTGTTAGTTTTTTACTCTGAGTTATGAATAGAGTACCATCCAACTTCTATGAGTTATGAATTGAATGCCAACTAACATGTGGGTTGATTAAATGTGCCATACAACAATGTCTTGGGATTTGCAAGTGGTAAATTGAATTACAATGAACGTCGAGATCTTATAATTGCAAACTTGTGAGCTTGTTGTGCATAGTGGTGATCTAGGTTCAAAAGAAGCTTGATAACCAACTAAGGTTTTGCATCTTCAAGGAACTTAAAGAGCTTGTTACAAATGGTAAACGCATCAAGCTTTCAACTTTGTTTTCGTTCTTGTTTGAACTCATTTGTTTCCAAGTTCTTCCATTGTACATTCTTGTAATTTGGTAGTTTGATAGCGCTTTTATTTTCATTCTTGAGTTGAATCTATTTATTTCCAAGTTCTACCATCATGCATTCTTGCAATTCAATAATGCAACAAAGGTTTGTTTTTCTTTCTTGCTTTCAACCAATCTATTTCAAAGTTTTGCCATTGTGCGTTTTTGTAATTCCATAGTGCAACAAAGGTTTACTTCTTTTTCTTGTTTTCAACCAATGTGTTTTTAAGTTTTTCCATTGTGTAGTTTTGCAATTTAATAGTGTAATGGAGGTTTCTTTCTTTCTTGTCTTTAATTTTTGTCTTTCTAAGTTGTACCATTATGCATTCTTGAAGCTTAGCAATGCAATAGAAGTTTGCTTTTCTTTCTTGTCTTTCACACACATTTTGTTGACAATGTATGTTATAAGCTCATTTTTCACAATGACACTTTTGAATTGCTTCAAAATTTTAAGTACATTTTTTTAATGGTTCTATCCCATTCTCTACATATTTTACTTCTCCACCTATCTCCAAGCATGGTAAAGTGGACCAAAAAGTATGTCCACTCAAATCCAATTTTTTTAATATGGCAATTTCTCAACATAAACATAAGGAAGTATATTCAAAACTTTTTAAAGTTTCATTATGAAAGCCTCCATGCTTCCATTGAGTTTTGATGAGTTGAATACAAAATTAAAAAACTTTAATACAATAAAAGTAGATAACAAGTAAGAATGAAACAACATGCTAATATTATGTTCATTTTTATTTTACACCATACATCAAATATATTTTGATTCTTCTATGAAAAGTTAAAGGTCCATTAGTATATTTAGCATGCCATTGACTTAAAAATAGAATAGATCCAATATTTGATCTACTTGCAATCTATTTTATAGGTTGTGAAATTTGCTTGAATTTTGATGAATATATTCAAACATACTTTAAACATGTGGTTTAAAATATAGTTAAAAGACCTTCATATAATTAATCATTATATATATATATATATATATATATATATATAATATACAAAACCCTACTTGATGGCCACTTTCCATTTATGTTGCAAGGTAATTCTTTGGTCTATTTTATCATGTTTTCACACACCTGTGAATTCAAGTCCCCTTTTGTTCTTTGGTTCCAACAAAGGTAAGATTCATGAATGTTGTTGTTAATGTTATAATTTAGTTTTAATGTAGTTGAATTTGGTGGGGTTTTTAATTTCAACTAATCATGGTTCTTCGAAGATTGATCTTGTTGACCTCACTTGATGAAAAAGAAACAAAAGGTCAAGTGGAAGTTGAATCAAAGCTTCTAAAATACATGGGTTACAAAGTCACCTTAGGCCCAGCCACTTGTTGGGGCAAATGGCAAGATGCAAATGGTTCAATGCAAAATTTGTTCCACAATTGAACAAAAGGAGAACTAACTTGTCCCTAAACTTAATGGGTTGAAAAAACACAATGGCATGTAAATGTGTAAGGTAGTTTGGCCATGTATTTAATTAGTTTTGGACAAAACTATTAATTTTAGAATCTAAACTTTTATAATTCGATAGTCAGGATCAAGTTTTTAATTGAACTTGAGGCAAAATATTGGAAACATCTATTTATTAGATAATCTGGAGAGACAAAGCATTATTAATATCTACTGTTACATCATATGGTGGCCCCCAAATCAAAGTTTCTCTCCAAATTTCCAATCTCCGAATGGTCATTTGTTCATTTTAAACTTTTCAAAAGTTTGAAATTAATTAAATACATGATCTAGTAGGAAGGTTGGGAAATTTTACATTAGTTCTAATAGCTAGACTTATGTTTGGAGTGAAAGGATTTATGCCATAATTGGGCATGATGGCATTCAACTCTAAGTTGGAAATGTAATAAATTGAAATATATATATATATATATATATCTGTGTGTGTGTGTGTGCGTGCGTGCGCGTTATTTGTTACCCTTTTTCATTTTTTGAAGTTGGGGGAAACCCATCATTGATTTTGATAATATGCATGGGTTGTTACAATTTTTGAAGATGGAAAACAATCCTAACAAACATTGGACAAACACTAATGGTTAGAGCATGGCAAGATGCATGACCAATGTGGTTTTGGTAGCCATTAAAATAACCATCCAAATAACAAACTACATTTTTGTAAGTTGTGATGAATTGATTACTATAGATAACCATACATGGATTTCAATGCATGCTCATGTGTTGTTGAAGATTCTAGGAGGCTGATCATCTTGGTGAATCTAAAATGAGTCACAAATGGTTTTGTAATAAACAACATCACCAATATGATCTAAATCTCTATGAAGGTTTTTGGGGGTTTGTCTAACCATGATTTGGTTACAACAATTGTTTTCTTTGGTGCAAATGGTGTTGTTACCTTCTAGGGCATTAAAACTAATGTTGCAACCCAACTAAGAAGAAGTTTTCACCTTTTTGTATTCCTACACATTGTTAGTTCACATGACCAACCTAGTAGGCCTCCTTCTCTCTAACTACCCATATTTTTGAAGATTGAAGCATTGTTGGTGGGTGTGTATGTGTATTTTAATCACTCTCCCAAAATAAAAATTGGATAGATGGAAACTAGCTAAAATTATGGACACAAAAGGTTATAAAAATTTTGCACATCATTAAATTTTAATGGATTAACATTGTAGCTCCAAGCAAGGTGATCCTTGAGGATTTCAAGACTCTTTTGGTGAAGATGGCACAAGATGCTACTAATAATGAATCTACAACTACAAATTGTGAGTTGACATGTGAAGTTGAAACCATTTTGGGGCTTACCTCTATGATGCTTATGTTGCAAACTCTACAAAGTTTGAGTAAATATGTTCAAAACCATGAAACCTTCATTTGTGACTTTGTGAGCAATGTAAAATGATTTCAAGCTGATTTGCACAACATATATTGTGATGAAGAAAAGAAGTACTATTGGGCGAAAGCACGGTAAAATGTAAAAAATACTTACCAGTCTACTTGTCAAGTGAACAAAAAATAGGACCAAAACCCATCAGAAAATTGTTATACATTCAATCTTTTTAGTTGAATGATAAATAACAAGATACTTCTTCATTATTATGCATTAAATTTTAAATTTTTCATTGTAAAAGTAGGTTTCAAATAGATTTTTCTAAATGCAAGTAGCTTTTAAAACCTATTTTTTACAATGTAAAATTTGATTCAAGTATGTGTTAAGATATTTTACCAAAGAGAAAATCATTTTTTTGTGGTGATGCCCTTGAATATACAATGATATTTATGCTATAACTTCATACATGTATATTTCATTAAATTTCCTAATGAAGAAGTAGGTATGAACACCATATTGATTAGTTAGTTTCAAATGTATTTATTCCTTACTTTTATTATTCTAAATTTTTTGAAATTTTGTAATTGATTTACAATAAACCCAATTGAGGGCTCAATAGTTTCAAAGTGAAATTTAAGTAAAATTTGAATCTAGTTATTTTCTTGTGTTTTTGTGAAAAATTACCTCTTTTAAACTTGATATTTTTTTGTCAACTTTTTTTGAATACTTTACCATGCTTTCACACAATTGTATTGACTTCTTGCAAAACTTCATTGATTAGACCTTTGATCCTTTTCACACTATGTGATGGATCCAATTGTTGGAAATATGGATCCTTTGCCACTATGTGAATAATCTAATTGTTGGAAATACAACAAATAACATTTTCTTATTCTATTAGAATGTACATGAATATCCACAAAATATGCAAGTTGACTAGTTTCCACAACATGGTCAGTAAAAAAGATTGAACATAATCATTGCAAGAGGTGAAAATTCAATGCACTCAAGTTCTATTGCAACTAACCAATGAATTGAACAAGAGATTCCTTTCATAAGAGGTCTTTTATGTTATGGGAATAATCTATTCACCCTCAATAAATTATTAGATTAATAAGCTTATTTTTCCTTGTCACAATGAGTATCAACTGCACTTTTATCATGTTGCCACCTTTTAATTGTAACCCAACATCTTGGCTATGGCAGAGGTTAGGATCTAGTGGCATTTTGAAGGATAAGATTTCAAAGTTTTTGAAGCTTATTGAAATCTCCATTGTGATCACACTAGGTTCAATAGAAGATGAATGGACCTTCTAAGCCTTGACCTAGATCAAGAACAAATTGAAAAATTGTATCATAATCCACTTGGATCTAATAATTAGGATGTGTATGTTCAAAAGTTTTATTCTTTGGCCACATTTATGTTCTACACTACCATTCAAGATTGGAAGACCAACAAACATCAATATGGTGTGGATTTGTAATGCTTCTAGGGGCAACATGCCTAAATATGTTCCTCATTTAATAGAACTTTATCTTTGTAACGATTTTCAAGTTCCCAACCTTTGGGCATATATATATGAATGCATTATGGTGAGGACTTTTCTTTTAGTTGATTTCAACTTGTAACAAGTTTTGAATTTTGTGTAGGTCAGCCTTCAATTGCTTATTGGTAGAATCCATTCATGGATTGGGGTTCAATTCCCCTTCAAAACATTTTGTTGTATAATTTTGATGTCCTTGCATCTTTTGAGTTTGGTAAAATGGTTTTGTGGAATGCATATCAACTTTTAATTGTGATAAGGAATGATAAAATAAAAAATGTGGTGAATTCAAACACCCCCTTCAAGGCATACAAGTTGTCAATTTTCTAGATCCATAATCAATATTGTGTACCTAGAATTTCACCTTAAGTGACCACCTAGTCACACCATACCCACATCCTCCAAAAATGGCAATAGCCACCTTGCATTCACATGCTTCAACATGGAATAACCATAAGCATAGTGATGACATTCTTCATTTTGCACATTAAAATTCTTTA
>Ga0116231_10010203_pt1 | contig 15288 bp, 11 predicted proteins | sample S1TSphgellanicum_2_FD_89695 | JGI IMG/M metagenome (GOLD analysis project Ga0116231, IMG submission 89695) | Host-associated microbial communities from peat moss isolated from Minnesota, USA - S1T2_Fd - Sphagnum magellanicum MG | ecosystem: Host-associated > Plants > Peat moss > Unclassified...
AATGTAATGCAATTGGAAAGGGGGGGGGGGTAGATAATGCAAAATGAGAAGAAAGGTATGATTTTGAAAGGGGTGATGGCCACATGCATTGGCGTTGAAGGAAGTCCAAAATTAGTTTTTCTATTTATTCATGATGATAATGAACACATTGAACTTAAATGTAGGTGGATTTGTAAATGTTTGATATGGGGGGTTGAGACTTGGTGCTGTGTTTGTTAGGACAAGGACATGTCCAAATGTATTTGTCTTTGACCAATAATGAGGAATAAGATTGAATCAACTAGCTATTTGCATGAGTGGAATATGTTAAAAAAAAGGTTGTATTTGTTTTGTTTTCAAATGATAACAACTTTTAGGAATTGGTTGGAACAATATGTGAAATGTCCAATTAATTGGATGCAAATTGAAGGTGTGGGGTCGAAAAGGAGGGGCGGATTTGTGTTGGGAGGCCATCTAGTTAAAGGATATATATTAATTTAATGCAATCAAAAAAAGATCTTTTTAGGTGGGAATAGGAGCACAAATTAGCCAAGTAAGGGCATAATGGGTTTTATTAAATCAACTAAAGCACAACCATCAATGAAAAATCTTTATGTAGTAAAATGGTGGGTGAAGAAAAAAAATCAAATATGCCATAGGGTTTTGTTATGTCAATATATGTATAAACCATGGAATAGTGAATATCGACAAAAAGATAAGAGATGTGGCCATGATCCTTAAGGAATTTAAAGGGTGGAAATTTGGAACCAAAAAGGTATAAGGAAATAAGGAGAAAGGCATGCAATGGTTTTGGCAAGTCCCAATACCATATTGATGAGATGTGATGATGTTTTATCATAAAGGATGAAGTGCAATGACAACACAAAGCTTTTCCTTTTTAAATTCAATTTGAAAAAAATCACACAAATTTGTTCCAAAGAAGGGGAGAGTGATGAATCAATTTTTTTCCTACTAGTTCCACAACATGAAACCTTTGTAGCCACAAGGAAACCAAATCATAATTGGCATTCATGATAAATTCCACCCTTCACCATAAGTTTCATAATTTCAACTATTTTTCTAAATGCATTTAACACATACAACATGGAGAGGGTTAATATTTTTTAAATAGGCTATATACATAGCCTAATCATTAACTTGAAAAACATTTTGACTGAAAACATGAAAAAATGGTTGAAAATGGTGGTTTTTTCCACCAATTGTTATTAGCAACTATGTTGACATCATCAACAACTACATCTGAAGTGCACATCTTAAATGATATTGTAACCATGAAGCTCATTTTCATCTTTTTTTTTCATAAAAAAGATTACAAAAGTGCATTATCTCATTGCCAAGCTTTTAAACATAGTTGCCAAACTATAGTTCATGACACTTACTTTCATGATTTTAATTTTTTATTACACAATGTAATGATTCATGAAGCTTCAAGAATTATTGTTCTAAGAACTTGTTGTGCTTATGAAAATGCAAGGGGTGTACAAGAAAGCAAGCATTCAATAACTATGTCATTTGCAATGATGCACAAAAATGGGGAAGATCCAAAGGAAGATGATGGGAGCTAACTCGTAATTGTGAACGTTGTTATGATGTGTTATAGTTGTGATGGAATCACGTGGTTGAAGAGGTAGTTATGTTTTTTAAGGTCACGCGTTTTGTTTTAAATCATATGCATTCAAAAGAAAATGGTTGTCTAATCCTGCTCATATTTGTGAACGTTGTCATGGTTGGTGACAAAGTTTTAAATAATTTGTAACTCATCTTTGGACACTCTGATAAAATTTTGAATCATCTAATTTTGTTAAATAACATAAAAGTAATGCCCCTCCCAAGTAGGGGGTTTTCCATTTGAAATATATATCCTCAACACACACCTACCACTCTTAGCACCTACACTTTTATCACGTGTTAACAATCTTCAATTTTATTCCATATGTTTTGCTCAAAGTTCTCACCTTTTCACCTATATAGTTGAGCCAAATAAAAGAAATTACATCCTCCCATAAAAACTTATGCTTTGGGAAGATTCCAACTTGTTTTTATTTGTAATGTTTTTTTCTTGTAATGAGCTAGTCAAATCGGCTAATTGCCAAGAAAAAAAGCGAAACAAAACATTAGACTTGGGAGGCAACCCATTTAATTTTAATAGTTAACAAACTTTTAAGTTTTAAAACATATTTGTCCTTTTTCTTGTACATAGATTTCAAAACATATTTGGCTATGAGTATGGGTATTTCTTACATATATTTAAGGTTATTAATAAAAATATAATTTTAAATTTACATACCTTTGGGTATGTGCTTCATTAAGTTATATTGGTTTTTTATTTTTAAAAATTAGGATGAATAATACACTTTATCCATTCATAGTGGGTATATTTAGCTTTTAAATGTACTCACACAACATTGGTGTATATTAATGCATAATTGCACTAAACATAGGGACTCTTTTGTAAAATTAAAATGTGTTATCTTTCAAATTTACCACACCATTTTTCTTTTATGTTAAGAACTATTTCTTTTTTTGAATTATAGCCCTAACAAGTAGATATTCGAGGTTTACAAAGTTCTAAGAATTCATAGAAGAGGGTGATCTTTGATGAGGAAGGAGAAGAAGGGTTGAAAGGTTAAGTTGCACATCTTGGAGGAGCTCAAGGTTTTGTCAATGGTGGCATGGGTGGAGCGATTGCTTTCCATTTTATACTAAAGACATCTTCGTGGAGTTTTTTTGGAAGTGTTCTTAGTGCTTTTCGACGGATGCCCAGAGTTATGGGAGGAAGAGCTTCTGAAGGCAGATTTGGTGCTTGCATCTTTGGTGGCTTTGGTAGTCCAAATGCACGGTTGGAACAACAGACAACATGCCTTCCAGATTCCGCAAATTTGGCAGCAAACAGCTCTTATAGCATATGTTGCAATGAATGCCAACACTAGTGGAGAACAAGTTGTGCAAAAAGTTAGAACAGCTTTACAAAGGCTCAATGAGGAAGATGAAGGTCTCCAGAAACCTTGTGACTCTTGCTGTGGAAGAGATTCTCAAAACGAAAGTGAAAGTCGGTTAGAAGAAAGGGTTATCAAAGTCAGATTCCCAAGAAGCGCAACAAGAGATTCTCACTACCAAAAGTGAAAGCCGACTGGAAGAAAGGGACCAAAGTCACATACATTCCCAGGGAAGTGCAACCGAATCAAGTGTGATAATAGAGTTATACTTAAACTAACCCTGTCTTCACCCTCTTTTTGGGCCTCCTTTCACCCCCTATACCCTCTTTCCGCAAAGTAAAGACGTTCTAATAAATCTCAGTATGAAATGCTGCAACTCAACATTTAATGCACAAGGTTCGAAACTAATTATAGTAGTTGTACACTTAGGAGTAGTCAAAATATATGTAGCAGCAGTGGAAGCGCTCAGGAAAAAGGAAAGACAGGATGAAACTCAGTTTACCACCAAAGTTGATGGTTTTCTGAGTTTCATCCCCAGTTGAATGCTAATATACTTTTTTGCAGGTATTTTAAAATCTCACCCTGTGTATGACCAAACTCAGGGTTCTGGTGGTGCTGTGTTTTTCTTACTTTACGGATAACTCTAATGTTGCAAAACAAAGCTAATAATGGACGGGTCTTCTAGGGTCCGCCTGACCTAACGGCTGTGCAAAATCCAGCTGCCCATTTCTGGTAATGCATATGTCCCATTGCAAATCATGAAAACCATTACATTACAGAATGTGCCAGCAGGTATGTGCCCATTTTGCTGCCTGCTCAGAAAATTTGGCTCACCCTACCAGGCTCATCGAAATGTATCACTCCCACCTAATTGGGCACAATGGATTGTAATTGGCACATTTCGTGATATATTATTTCCTTGATCTCTGCTGCCATTCCACCTACTCAGGAACCTGTCAAAGTGGAACTGGCAGACCATGGCCCATATTCTCACATAAGAAAACACCTTTAAGAAAGGGAAACATATTAAATAACTGGCAAGACTATTTTGCACCAAGACTGTTCTGGTAATCCGGCCCCTTTCGCCAGTTATCAGGCATAATTGGTTTCTGGACTGGGTACATGAAAACAAAAAACTCGAGGAGAGAAGAAAGAAAATTATGTGTTATAAAACCCCCTCCACTGGACCAAAGAGCAAGGGAGAAAATTATGTGTTATAACCCCCCTCCGCTGAACCAAAGAGCAAGTCACATGCTGGACAATGTAGTTGAGGAACTGGTTACGAATTATTTTTTAAAAGACCCCAAAAACTGGCTACGAGTTTACATTTTTACCGTGGAGGGCTGAAAACTACCAAGAAGTGGACTTCAATTAACTCAATACTTTTGACCCCTCTCTACTAGCTCCATATTTTTCTCTCTAGCCTAGTCCTCAGTAGTCAAAAAGTAGAAACCCTAAATTGAGGGACTGCGTCCGGTTGGGCGCCCCGCGACAAGGCAGGCCCACTTAAAACAAGAGGCCATTCCACCACGTGTAAGGAGGGGTGATTTGTGATGGTTCGACCATCATTTGTTGAGGGGGAAAAGACGCAAATTGTGGGGGATAGAGTGAGTCAGAGGATGCGGAAAGAAAAATATCTGGCTTTCAATAACAATACAAATAGTGAGGTTTGTATTGAATCCTATACTAATAGGATTGTGCATTCGACACTTGCAAAGTTGTGAGAGGGGGGGAGGTTTTTTTGGCGTCCTGTGTTTGAGTGTCCTATAGCTTTTCTTGAGAGCACCAGATGGCCCACACGGGGATGATGGGAAAAGTATGGCAAGTTTATGCACAGTAGGTACCTACTGAAACACACAGGCTAAATAGGGTAGACCCTAGTAGGGAATCCATGAATAATAACAAGAGGTGTGTCACACTTTGGCCATGCCATTTACATTAAAAAGTATTTTGAGGCAAAAGAAGAATTATCAGAACTCAAATATTTTCACCATGCAAAAATATAATCTTCAAAAAAGGAACCAAAATCCTTCAAGATATTATAACTCTATAACTAACTCAAGTTTCAACACGGGCCAAAATATCGTCTTTCAAAAATCCTCGTATAAAAATAGACCTATTAATCCCTTAAGCTACTATACTCTATAATGAGTCTGAATACAAATGTCTTTGCCTTGGTAGGCAAGGCCAACAACAAAGGGATGGGCAGGCAGCTTCCTTCACACACAACCTTATCCCATCTTTTGCTGATTCAGCCTTTTGCTTATATTAGCCTCTCTTCACTGTTACTTTCTGTTTTTTTTCTCTTTGGAGCGTTTCTCAAGAATCTGCGCCCCAAGGAACTTGAAGTTGTGATCGGACGATTAAGGGCAGTCTTGGTTTGGAAATCTGTGCATCAATGAAGCCCGCCCAGATGCTTCCAAATCTTTCATCCTACGCCCCTGTCCCCCTGTCGACCAGACTAAAACCCGAACCCACCGGTGCAGCCTCAAGGATGGATGATAACTAGTCATGAAACAGTTTTCTGTTGGGTTCCAGTTCCCAATCTAACCACTGTGGTTAGTTAGCTCAGTTGCATTTTTTTGGGGTGCCTACCTACTAGTAACCTGCCAAAGGACTGATACTGTAGGTGGTCAGTGTATAGGAGAAGGGTCCGCTTCTCTAGACCCTTCTGGGATTTGAGGCTCCCACAACAAGGCCCATAGGCCGAGTGGAGGGGCCAAGATTCTGGAAGCATCTCAAAACAGACTCTTCACTTGGGTAAAGAAACTGATAAGATTCTTGAGAATTTTTTGAAAAATGGGAGATGGATGAAAAAATTCATAAGGTCCTATTGACATTTGACTGAGATCATACACGGGTTGTGAGAACCTCTGTAATGCTTATGTCTCAAAATCAAGCTAAACTAAGACAATGAAAATCTAGCCAGCTCTTTATGTAGTACAAACAGCCGTTACCTAAGTAAAAGCCATCTAATTGCCTGGTAGTTACCTATTTTCATAACCTATCTACCTACATATAAGACCCTCTTCTTACAGAACAGGTTACCAAGATGAAACCAGATATTAACTCAGTCAAGATTCATCCGCAACTGAGTCATAAGGAGCATCCAGTGGATGATGCCCTGGTGGCCCATGGACATAGGAGTCCAGAGAAGTAGGTCCAGGCTTCTACAACTGGATGCATCAACAACACCGAATAATGTAGTCTTTAGTGGGTTCAGGTTGTTCCTATAATTGCAACACTGAATGTTTATTTAGATAATTTTATAGCCATTGGGAATGGCATCGCCATGGATAATCTTGGTGCTTGCCAATCGTCAGGATTAGCCATGGTTTAGCCACAACCAATGAACCACATCCAAATTCAACATTTTTGAGCACTGTATCTTTTCTTAAAATATTTGGATGAATGACCTAACTTTTAACCTACTATGAAGTTATACTTCATATGACATGATACTTCATACTTGAATCGTACACATTGGTTACTACCTACTATGGTTAAAATTACAATCAGTAACCAATGTCATATTGGTTACTTCACCTTTCAACATTCCCATGAATGAGTGTACAAAGTTCAGGATCTTCAAAATAAAACCTTTGTTTCCCCTACCCCTCCAACAAAGAAGTGTAGTTCCAAGTCAAAAATGAAAGGTACTATCTACAATTGTGTTTGTTTGCATTGGGTGACGCATGTTGTATAAATTTCCTAGAGTGATATCGGACAAGTATTATTTTTTTGCTCAAATTGCGAAGTCCCCATGTTTTGTTTGATGTTAAAGATCCCCGATGTAGTTTCCAATAGCCCACCTTTTGTCCCATATTCCTTGCCCAAAGTCATGCTCTTTCAGCCTATGTTGGTGGGCCAAACAGAAGCCCTAAGTCAAAAGGTTTGAAACTCCCACTTTGTAATGGGCCAATCCACAAGGCTCTTAACACACAAAAATAACTACTTAAATAGAAGTTTGGATGCACCACAACCAATTGAATAGATGGTAAATAAAAGGTTTTTGGAGGGCTTTGAAGTGTTATTTTCTACATTTGGAACACCTTGGAAACCTATCTTCCTTGGTATAATATTGGTTTGGATTGTTATTTAAAAGGACATTCAAAGATTTGTTGGCAAAATTATGGACTTAATATCTAAGCTACAGATATCTAAGCTCCAAATGCTCCATGGCATCGTCAGGGTGTCTCCCTCACAGTTGCGTGCTGTATGGGTGTGTTCTTCACAGTATGCCAGATGGGTTACCCATGGCCCCCATGATCACCCGGCACGCAGGAGCACCAATTTGGATGAACAGTCACTAAATTGGATTTTTATTTTCATTGGGTTCATGTCCATTTGTTAACTACCATGATTAGCACTGTGACATTTTTTTGGTGCTGACCCTTTTGTCCTTAATTTTATTTACCCTTTTTTTTTAAGAAAAAAATGTTTGCCCTTAACTTTGACCTCACCTACCTACTATCCCCATCTTGCCCTACACTAACTTAGAACCCACCACTCATAGGCACATCTTGACCTCCCCAACTACCTACTTAATATACCTTCAAGCTCCTTACCTACCTACCTTAAATGACCTACTATCTCCCCCCCCCACTTGCCTGCCTATCTACCTACCACCTAATACTCACCTAGTTACTTACTACCCACTTTTCTATCTACCTATTATTGACTGACATAGGTACTTACTTGTCCCCACTTACCTAGCCCCATCTACTTGCCTATTTGTTGCTCCAACCAAGCTTATAGTCGCTAAAGATGATGTAGAAACTAAACATAGGTATTGCAAAGAACTTTTCATCAACCACTATCCACAGCCCCCATGAAAAGATTAAGCAAACCCTGGCTGTTGATATTGCTCTTGAGGTTAGTCATGATTTTCACACGGGTTTGCCTCTACTTTGTCCCATTTAATGCATAATGTACAATTAAGGATATTTAATTTTCTTGGCTAAATGAACAGAGGTGTTTTTCAAAGGCTAACGAGATGTGCCAAACTTTTATGAGACTACATGTTTCTTGCAAACCACTCTCTTGATGATAAATAAATTAAGGCATGAAATATTTAGGTAGGATTTAGAGTTTTGCTTTAATTAGACATATATGGAGCAAGGTCAATTAATTTGTCCTTTGAAAAGGTGGGAACAAATATATATATAAAAAATAAGAGTAATAATTCCTCTATGCTTCATTTAGGGTTTTTAGTTTCATTTGGTTTCATTTTTTTCCATAATTAGTTACTCTTCATATTAAAAAAATAATTGTCATTTGTATACAATTGTTTGTTTATTAAATTGTGACAATGCATATAGGGTCGAAGGTGTGTGTTGGTATGGAAGATTAGTGTTTGTAGACATGTGAGAATAATGCACATCATTTATCATTAGTATGTGGGATAATGAAGGTAATGTGTGTTTAAGCTTTAATATAAAAGTAGAGGTTTTTACATTGAATTTGTAATGATTGGGCTTCATTAAGAAAAGTTAGGTATTATAATTGCAATTTGAAGAGGCACACTGAAGGTTGGGTCTTTCTTGAGGGATAGTAAAGAAAATTTTCAATACAATTAGTAATAATTATTTTTCCTCTATGAAGGGTTTTTTATTTCATGAGGTTTCAAAAAAATTCCATAATTAACTCCTCGTGAGTTTTTTGAAAAATAAAATAAAATGACATTTGCACATGATTGTTTGTTTATTAAATAAATTGTGGCAATGCGCATACCACTTAAAGGGTTTAGGTTGTGTATTGGTATCAATATTAGGGTTTGTAAACATGTAAAAGAAATACATGTTTAACCATGTTCAAACTTTAATCCTATTTTAACATTGGTTCATTTCTTGTACTAGGGACACATCTTGAAAGGTTATAAACATGGGGCAAACACCAAAGTCTCAAAGTATAATACTCCAAAACCCTTCGAGATCACCATTTTCAAATGTGGACTTGGTGTGAAAGAACGGTGGGCAACATGGAGGTACATACAAGATTTCCATTAAAGGTGCATATATACCACATGCACATGTTCACGAGTTCCTCAAAGGTGAACAAGATGATTTGTGTACCTTCATGGAATGGAACATACACAAAAATGTGCCATAACAAAAGGATATCAAAAATTCAACAACTACCACCTTGGGTATACTTGATAAATGTCATATTCCATGCCCTTGCTATTTATTATCTCTATGTCAATGTATTTCACAAAAATAGGTTAGGTTTTGCAATCAAATGAATGTTTTGTTAATATGAATGTGGGTATGATTTAGATTACCATTGAGGAAACCCAAACTGTGTTAAATCAATTTATAAAACAAGGTTCTTCAATACATTATCAATCAAATGGTTATACATATGATCAAAGGTCGTGGATATATCCTTTTACCATTATGTAAACACCTAAACAAATGGTGAACCTACACACAGCCGACATGATCATAAATCCATGGTTTGCATGTCACAATATGTTCCATGAATATCCCAAGCTTTAAAGTATCACATTTGGACCTAGCTGATTTTGGAATACATTATCAAACAAATATATGATAAACCAAAGCAGTTTGGTGGGTATGGGTGAATGTGGGAGAAGCCATGATCAATAATGATATTATTAAGGAACAAAACATGTATATTTGAACCAAAAATACAAGATTGAAAGTTCCAACATTTGCATCACAAAAATTTGACCAAATCCAAATTCAAATTTGGGCATTCACTCACCTAGAGGATGTGTTTTATTTCCAAGATGTGAGTAAAGTTAATGAAAATCAACTGGCATTCACCATAGGAATCCAAACACTCATGTAACTATAATCCATGTTCTTGTGCAACCATAATCCAAGGTTATTTCAATGGATGCCACATTTGTTTAATGGCATGAAAATTCATTTGTTCACATTGATTGCATTTTATGCACATTAGACCAAAGAGCTAGTGGTTTGGATCATCGCAAGCCAAAAGTGTGGTGATGTTTAATGTTTTTTGGAGCACAAATATTATGAAACGTGCCCAAGTGGAAACCCTTTTTTTCATTGTTGATAATGCCCCATAAAAATTATAAGCAAATGGTGAGTCCTATTTCATCTCCATCTTCTTGTGTTTATTGATAGGTTTTAATGTGGGCATGTTTTGAATACTTTTCAAGTTGTTTATGCTTACATAATAATGTTGGTTTTTTTTAATGTGAGTCATGTGTGCATGCATAAGATTGTGTGTATGGTCAAGATAATGTGTTCATTTTGCTTTTACACATGGCATGTCTTGAAAGCATGGTGCTTATAGCCAATGGAGAAAATTGATGATATAAAGGTACAACATATAATATTTGATGACCTCCACATGGTCAGATACATGACCATCAAATCCTTCTAAAACCATTGTCTCCTTCAAGGGATGTGGGAGAAAGAAGGTGATTGAAATATTTGAATGACATAAGCCCAATGATTCATTGATTTGAAATTTAGGTTTACTATTGTCAAATTGATATGTGAATTCACTTTCAATATAAGGTCGTCATTCCTCATTATCATGCAAATCCAACTTTTTCATTCCTTTGGTTATTCCTTAAACAACATAACCTTTATCTTTTAGTGCATTGTGTGTGTTGTTGTAGAGTTGTGTATGGTTAATCTTTGAGAATTGTCACATTCCAACCAAAATACCCAAGCAAGCATAATTATAATGGGGATTGTCAAAGTGGTGGTTCTCACTTGAGATAAAAGGACTAAGAGGGCAATGAATTGATCAACTAGTGTGAAGGCTAATCACAACAATTGTACAACACTACATGCACATAGTGAAAATGAAAAAACAAGGTTTTATAAAAAGTAAGGTCATGGAACACATAATCAAACCAAGCATTGATAAGGTGTTAATTTCACACGCCCATTCTTTCCAATTGACTTTCAAAAGTGACGAGAATGATGGAGCTTAAATGGTTCAAAACCAACGACATCCCAATGTATTGATGTTATTAAGGATAATGTCATAAAATATTGTGGAACATGGTATGGAACCAATCATGAAGGTTTCCAAGCCATGTTTATGGACCCAACCTATTTGCAAGTTGATGATGGAACTTTGGATGATGAGAAGAATCAAGAGGTTAAAGTTGAAGAGCTAGGTGTTATGGACATTTGTGGGTTCATGACCATGATTGCCAACATCCCCAATCTAAACAATGACACAATAATTAGTAAGCTTGGAAGTTCGTTTTCTCCCATGGAAAGAACATTATTTCCATTATAGGACACAATGCAAGATTATTGATGGATGCAAAGAAGGCAAGGTCTAGTTGTGTGACCATGCCATGTCACTATTGAAAATTGTTGCTTCAAATATTTGGAACATTCATTTGACTTGGGCCAATGAATCATTGCATTGTGTGGATGACGCTTGGGTAACTCTATTAACCAAACAAGTATTTGGCATGAAACCATGTTCCAACATATGAACATTTGTAGAAAAAAAGATAATGAGTAAATAATGAAATGATTGCTCCACAATTTGTACCCCTCGAAATTAATATACACATTTTAATTTATGACCAATGTTTCCCATGTGTGTTGTGGAATGATCCCAACATGTTCAAAGTGCTAGACACTTATGCATGAATATCCATAACTAGAAGTGAATTTTATTTTCCAATAAACATTGCAATAATTGAATACAATATCGGGCATGTGGAATTTATAGTCAAAACCTTCAAAACACACAAGTTTGTGTAATAATGAAATAATGTGGGTATTACACAATTATATCGTAAGTACTTAATAGGCAAAAATAACACTTAAAAACAAAGGTATTGCAAGTTCAACCATGCATAATGAAAGTTTGCCCTTAACCTAATGTAAGTATATTATATTATTCGAGTTAACATGAACTTTGTTAAACATTTCTAAAAACTGCATCCTAAACCACCAAAACATTCCACCCATTTGGCCATTGGGCAAAAAACACCATTGGCCATTCCATTGTACCTAGGCATACCAATGGAATGACCCTTAGAATGTGATTGTAATGGCACATTAGTGGATGATACTCATTGTACGTAATTTTTTTCCAATTTGTGTACATAAAATTCAATCTTGTAACATGTATATGCATACATAGTAAACCTATTATAATATCTAGGTTACACATATTTAGTAGACCTACCTACATATGCCTAGGTCATAATATACCTAGTATTACCTATGTACACCTAGGTTAACTTAAGTAGGCCTAGGTTCTCTTAAGTTTAACTTAGGTCTACTAAGAGAACCTATGTTAATTTAAGTTAGCTTAAGTTGTTAAGAAGAAATGTTTATAATCACATGATGACAATTATTATTATATAAAAAGATGTGGTGCAATGGTTAATTAGGATTTCAACCCTCAATGTGAAAGTGAAGGGCTCAAGTTTTCACATTTGTAAACTATTTAACCACGCTAGGGTACTAGGTTGTCTAACTTGGTTAAGTTACCTAAGGTACCTAGCCTAAGCTAGGCACATAACAACACTAAACCACCTACATGTAGGGACCACATTACCTATTAGTTTACAAAGTGAACAAAATCATTAAATAATCATTATACAAAGGTGGTTGGGTGGAAAGTGTATAGAATTGTTGCCACACAACTTGTTTCCTAATGCATTTCATTGTGCATAAGTCTTAAACCACTATAGTGGTTTCATAATATTCCATCCAAAAATGGTTGGAATGTTGAATCGTTTAGGATGCAATTTCTAGTAGTGAAAAGTTTGTCACACACATATGTAGGTAATGCAAGTTTAACCATGAACAATTAAAGTTTGTATGATTACATGCAAATATTATTAGGGTCATCACTTACAAAATTAGAATTTTGCACATACATATGGGGGTATTGCATGTTCAACCATGCAAGGTGGGTTTTTGGTAATATATAGCTATAACAAAGTCAAACATATACAATGAGGGATATGAAGATCCAATGTGGGTATTGCAAGTTTAACTGTAAACATTGAAGGGAGAATTTGATGCAAGTATTGATGTGGTGTTGATAGAGGAAAATATTACAAGACATTTGGTAGTTGTTAGCTTGATTGCCCCATCAAGGCCTACCCATCAACCATGTGATGTGGGCATCAACCGATAATGATATTGTACAAATAACAAGTAGGTACATATCCCTCACCCACTTACAGACTCATATGGTGGTTGATAATTTTTGAATGTACCCCAAATGTAAGTCAATTTGACATGGTCCCTTATTTGGTTTGACATTATTAAACTAAGCATCTTCTAGCTTGGTCTCCTCTTACTTGTCTCAAGATAATCTTGTAGTTCAACATCTATCATCCGTCTTTAATATAACATGCAATGTTATTTGATAATTTTAGTTGCCTAATGTCCTTCTCCTTTGGTGACTATGGGTTACTTGAACAATAAAATGTCCTTAATTGTGTAATCCCAAGCCAATTTATAGGGTTCATGTAGTCCCAAACTAGTTCCTGAATTGCCTTGCTCAATCACTCATTTATTCTCTAGTTATTCTTAGATAATTGACTTCAAGGTCAAGTTGTCAATCTGCAGGTTACAATCTTGGATTAAATTCCATTTGAATGAAGATTCATGAATCACCTAAATGGATAAATTGAAATGGATGAATTTAATATACATATATGAAAGTATTTAGATGAATTTCGTTTCAATTGGATTGAAATCAACCCCCTAAATGGATATAAATAAGTAGATGATCTTGTTCCAATAGAGAAAGAAAAATCAATTAAATTGATGAAATCAACCCATATCAATCATCCATTAGTGAAGAGAAATTGACTTAGCATATATTGACTAAATTAATCCAACTCATTGAAATATATTGGTTGAATGAAATTGGTTGAATAGACTTAAATTGATAAAATAGAGATAGGTGAATATAGCCATAAATCTAAATATGATTGTATACAGATTTCCAATCATGTAGATTTGAAGTTGAAGTCTCAATGAAATTTTTTAGTGGGTTTAGACATGGATATATATTGTTATCCATGGATGTCTTTGCAATGTGGGTACTACAATCTTCAACAACCACTTGTAATGGCAACCCCTTCATCGTAGGTCCATACTTGAAATTGTCTCATTTGATTCAAACACACTAACTAAACAGCCGAAAGCATTACAGTATAGCACAGGAGCAACTTCAACACCTGTCTATTGAAATTTTGATTAATTTAAAAGATTTTGTGTCGAAAATATATATTCTTGAATATTCCAAAAGATTATATATTTTCCTTCACAAAAATTGGTTCTTGGAAAAAATGCAATTTTTGAAATTTTCATCATTTCTACAAATGACATAATTAATGTGGAACTGCCTTGAAGGACTACTGTGTGCCATTTTAACATGGGAAGGCTATGTATGCAAGGCAAGCAAAGGCAAGTAGGCATGTATGGTAAGTAGGATATGCAAGCAACTTAGTGGCAAAATTCCATTGGAAAATAGGTATAGAAATTCAGTAGAAGGTCATTCATTCTTGGTAACAGGTTCCATTTGCCTTAGTTTTTTGAAGTGAGAGTACTACTAGGCTGTCACCTATTTGACCACATGGCTAATACTAGTGTACGTACCTAGGACAAAGAAATTGAGGAAGATTTGTGTCCTTTGCATAGCAGACAGCTAAGGGTATATAATAAAAGCCATGTCTGCTTTGACCCCCTTCCAACAAATTGGTTCTCCTTAAAAGAAACAAGAAAGTGCCAAGAATAGGCCAAAACCCTAAACCAATCTTTTTGGTTAACTTCTGAACAGTACAAATATCCCATCCCATCCTCAGACTAAAATGCCTTCACCCAACGCCTACACTGGTACCAGCCCTGGATGAATGAAAGACAGACAGGCCTGGCTTTGTGTGCATGGGTACGTCTATTGTGAACACCTAGGTGGCCTAGATTAAATAGGTTGCACCCCCCCCCTGCCCTTTTGTGGAGGTTTTTGGTAGGTTAAATATAGCCCTTTATTAGAGGCCTAACTCAAGTAGGGGACGGTACCCATGTAGGTTGGTGCTGGTTCAGCACTGACTCCCAACTCCTTTCGGGATAATTTCGGGCATGGCAACTGTAAAAAAACCATGCTTGTTCATGGGTGGTTCATTAGGGATGGGTGGAATGGTGGTTCATAGGTGGGTCAAATGCAACATTCCCCACCCCCTCCTCCCCCTCTTCATCCCCATTAAAAAAAAAGGTTGGGGTGGGGGGGGGGGGGGGGGGGGGGAGAAACACCCCCCCATTTAGAAGGGGGTGGTTTTTGTGCGCGCCCCCCCCCCTTTTCCCTCTGGGGGGGGGGGGGAGGTAAGCCGGGGGGGGGCCCCCCCCCCCCT
>Ga0116231_10010204_pt1 | contig 15287 bp, 10 predicted proteins | sample S1TSphgellanicum_2_FD_89695 | JGI IMG/M metagenome (GOLD analysis project Ga0116231, IMG submission 89695) | Host-associated microbial communities from peat moss isolated from Minnesota, USA - S1T2_Fd - Sphagnum magellanicum MG | ecosystem: Host-associated > Plants > Peat moss > Unclassified...
ATTGAAAAGAGGTTCAGAGATGGTGAGAGTTTTGATAGATGTGGTGGCGGAGTCACCATTTGGGGGACCGCAGGCAGGTGTAGCAGCAGGTCCCCCTTCTGTTAACGTGATGGCTGCGCTAAAATTGCTGCTTCCCAGCAGCGGCATCGTTGTGGCCATTGTCTACAGCCTATGCAGCAGGCGGAGCCTGTCAGCATCAACCACCCTTTCTTCTATTCCCTCTTCAAAATCCTCAACAGGATCAGCCGAGCATGTTACTGCAAGCACCGGTTGGCCCACACCACAACTCAGCTACGCTCATAGAGCTGGATATCAACTTGGACAATCTTAGAGCTCTAGTATACAAATTTGTGTAGTACACTTTCTCTAAGTTCATTCTCCTGTTGCTGGCAGCAAACGAAGAGGCGGGAACTCCTAACACCACAGTTGTTCAAGAGTTTCTGCCAGCTGAGGCATCGATCATCAGCACTGAAATCTCTGCCAGCGCCAACAATGAAACAGTTTCGGGAAGCACTTCGGTGACAAATGCCTCTGTTGCAGCTGCTATTTTGACTGTAGCAAATAGCGTGGTGCAAGCAGTGCTTTACTTCATACTTTAGTCTTGAACTCAGGGATCACTCTCTTTATTCCCAGCATAGGAATTTCTTGTTAACTGACTCAAGAAAGTTTTGATCCCAAACCATGGGAAAGGTGTTTAGTCTATGTTGGTTTAATCTTATGACAATGAAACATAGGCCGTCAACATTTAACACTATTTTTCCAAGGCCACAATAAGTTACCACAACACCACCTCTCTTATTTTTGGACACCCATTAAATACTTATCTCAGAAGAAAATGCAAAAGATGCGTACTTCAAATCACCATAAAAGCACAATTTGCTATAACCAAATTAAAAAGTTGCTGGATAAGTGTTTTTTGTGAGAGGATTAAATGGTACACTGAGATAAAAAGTGCCAAGGAAGCCATCTCAATCATCTGGTGATTTGCTCCAACTGCAGCCAAAATGGTAGGGACTGGCACACCAGTACTATCTGTGGAGCCTTCATTAGCTGAGCTGCTGGTGAGTAGATTGTTCATCAGGATCCCAGCTTCCAGCAGCTGTGCATCACCTCTGCTTGGAACTCCTAGCCCATCTTGATTAGCTGCTCAGCAACACAGCCAGATCTTGAAACACAACGTTATCATCATATGACATAAGAACCAATTTGCCAATACAGTTTAATGAACTGAAAACTAAGAACCAATGAAGGGGACATGATGCCAAGGAGGCAAATCTAAGAAAGGGGCATTAGCCTCAACAAAAAGGTTGGAAACCAACACAAAAATCAGACTGGAAATCATAGTGCCTGTAGCCCAATGTTCTACATGTTGCACCATGCCTTAAATGCCCATATTTTGGCAAAGAGCTTTACCTTGATTTATCTGCATATAGGTATGCTATGGAAATACTCCTGTCTGAGCCAAGGAACTAAAACTGTTTGACATGATGAACAAACCCAAACACATTGTACACCCCATGTAATTTCACATCTTTTTAGTAGAAATCTCTTACGACCAGACTTATAGCTGCTTACTTTGTATTGCACTTGATCCTAGAACTCCTCTCAAAGTGCAACCTGGAACTTGAAGATTGATCATCTCCCAACATCACAGGTCCGGGGAGTGTAGAGGAGCTTGGAATCAAGCAACTGAGCACTTTGCCTGTTCAATGCTTAGTCCAGCAAATCCTACTGTATACCAATGAAGGAAGCAAGTTAATTCAAATATTGCCAGTCTCAAAGGCAATTGTAGTCTTGCTAGGCACCATAATATCAAAGACCACGAGGAGAGGGAGAAAAGAAGCTTGTAACTCGTGTATTATTTTCATACTTGTAGACTCCACAGTTCCTACTGGTGAAGAAGAAACTAGATGCCCACCATTTGGGGATGCAGATGAAAAGGACCTCCAAATGCTGAAGGCTACTGTGATGATGATAACGAAGATAATCCCCACCTTCATCACCAATATTATGCCATCAGCAGAGAAAGCAGCTGATGCTGCTATGACTACCTGTGGAGGGGACTTGGCAACTGCATCAGTGAACGACAACAACCAACATATCTCTTGGCTTTTCCTGAACTTTGTTATGAGCCTGATGGTGGAATGAACATAAGCTCAAATTAGCTTCTGAGAACTGGTTGGATTGATCAGCTCAAACATTGTGTAGCCATCACAGGCACATCAAAATGAAAGTGATTGTTTGTAGATTGCTCATCCTATTTATATTTCCAGGTATTTCCTCATTGGACATGTGTGACATAAAATACATACTTGGGCAGAGCAAACATGTTGAACAAAAGATGCATATGGATGGGGATGTTGTCAAAATTACTAGCCTAATAAGATTTTATTGCTAATGAGTATAATCCCTCTTTGGCTTTCCAATGATGGAAATTTGTGCATATACAATGCCCTCCAAACATCCTATGAAGTTTCTTGTTGGGCATCTGGGTGCTTGATTACATTGGCGGGGTTGGGTTGCAAGGGGTTGTTCTATCAATCCAACCTTGTAAACCCACTTATTTCTGAGAAGCAAAATTTGCTTCTTTTCCAAAACTGTCCCACAAGCTTGCACACAAACCCATTCCAAGGAAATCCCACGAGAAAATTTACAAAAAAATAGGGCAATAACTAATAACACAATAAATTCCAAACATGTTCCACAACCGCACATGGACCCATTTCAAACAAATCACATGGGAAAATCCCCAAACAAATCACACGGAAAATTCACCAAAAAAAACTTGGGCTTATCATAAGGAGGACAAGAGAACCCTTTTCCATCACAGTCTGTCACTGTGTAACATGTCTTAACACTAAGTGCCAGCCTGCAAACAAGTAGATTCTCTTGGGGAACTGCAAGTTATTATGTTTCTAAATGAGAAATTGCTTTTCCATTGATTTGTCCATACCTGGCATATCTTTCAAGCTCCTTTCTTGTTTGTGAAATGCATTTGTTTGACATTGTTGCTTTGTTGGCTATCAAAAGATTTTTACAGTATCCTGTGAAGTGGCATTCTTGCTGCAGTTGGGAGTATTGATGTTCAAGCTGTGGCTATTTTGTGATGGTCAATCTCTAAATGTTGACGTAGAATGTCTTCCAGTACTTGATGTGGGCTTCATTGTTATGGATTCAAAGTGACTAAAGGTTTTGGGTGAAGCTATGATCCAGAAACCATCTTGCTTACAGGGACAAGGTGGAGTAGGTGGTTATATAAGAATGTTTGGTTACAAAATTTTCCATCAATTGAGGATCATCGAAGCATGTGGTTAAGCTCAAATCTTCAAATTGATAACCCAAGCAATTGTCCCAAAGCAAAAAATTAGTCGTAGCTTTAAAGTAGAATCTAGTTGGGAATTCCTTTCTCATCTCATTTTTATTTTTTCACTTTTTGAGGCCATTATCAATAGTCAGTTTTACGCATTTTTGAGGTTTTGTAGTTCTAAAGTTTTCTTTGTTTCTCAAATGGTCAGTCTTATCATCCTTCTAAAGAACAAAGGCCACCTTCTAAAGATTTTGTTAAAGAGGACTAGAGGGTTGTTCAATAATGGGAATTTTCTTTTTAGGATTTTTAGAAGTCAGAATCTGTGAAATGATTTTCTATAGAGTCCTGTAAGTGTGGAACTTTTTAAAGCCCGCTTAGTCCTTGTTTGTCTTTTTCCCTGTTGTCAGGTATTCCATGTTTTTTCTTCTTTTTCCCCCATTGCTTTTCTTTATGTTTCTTCCCCTTCTATGTTGTTAGTTGCGATTTAGTTTCATGGCTAAGTCCTCCCTTCACTTCCAGACTTGCAACAGAAACTCACCACATAGGTTAGTAATTACACTAACTTACATGCACTTTAAGGAGCCAATGAAGTTAATGGGGAAGGTGGGATAGATAAGTTGTTTTCATACATGCTATCATTTATGGTTTTTGAACAAATGAAAGACTGTCACTTTTGATCACTTTTGGTCCTTCTTCTTAGTTCTAAAAATCCTTATGTGGAAGTCTTTCTTTGACTTCCAAGGAAAAGTTTTAACCTTGTTTTGGCTTTCTAATTTGTGAGTATAGAGATTTCTTGATTCTCATGAGAGTTATTTGTCTCCATGGGTTATTGTTAAGAATTTCAGGTCTAAAAAATCAAAATGTTTTTCCTTGCTAAAGGTTGAAGAAAAACAATAAAATTTTAAAATGATATAACATGTTATGTAATTGCCCAAACACGCCATGCTGCAGCAAAAACAAGCCCTAATTTAAAAGACCTTTTAAGTGCCAATCGCTTAGGGAAAAAATGTAAAAAAGAAACACCATAGCCAAAACAAAAGTCATTAATACTATATTTGAAATTTGAGAAACACTTAGAGATCCACACTTACGGGTGTTATAGTTTAACTTTTTGCAACTGACAATTTATTTGTTCTAAGTTTCAAGATGAAAGATTTTGAACTTGAAAACATATTTTTCAACATATTGAAATTATGCACACCTATTTGCATATTTTCATGAGTGATATTATTATCACATAGTGTATGATACACCATACCTATCAATCCTTAATCTTGAAATTTTGTATGCAAAATTTGTTTGTGGGCTTCTTTGAAAAGAAAAGGAAGAATTTGAGTTCAAATCCTTCCCTCTTGAAGGGTAGAGTTGACTGTAGCCCTTCATTATGAAGGCAACCCTGAACAACCCTTCCAATTCCAGGCCTATGCATGAATTTTTAGGACAAGTTTCACCCTTTGATTGCAAGTATATAGGTATTAAGTTTAAATGGATATATGTTTGATCTTTTTAGAAGGTTTTTTTGTTTGTTATAGGGTGGCAATTCCCTAGGATCTCCAAACTTGATGAATTTTCATCAAAAGGAGAATATGTAAAAAGTTTCTGAAAGGTCTATCACACAAGGAACGAAAAGGCAAGGTTCAACCGTCTGCCATGCCAATCCCTATATGACTAGTGTTTTGGTCCACATAGTTGTAGATGGTTTATACTTATACCAGTGTTTTGTGGATATATCTTTTACCCAAATATACATGCTAGGTACAAATAGGGTATATTATTTACCCTAAAATATTTTCCTAAAATTAATATATTCTAATGAAGCATGTACCTAGTGGTATGTAACTCTGAAAAATTGTATTCTTTTAATAATTCTGGATTTATGTTTAAAATATCCATATCCAACTTGGATATGTTTTGGTATGTGAATAAAAACAATTAAGGTACATATGACCTGAACCTTAAACTTTAATAATTCCATTAATTAAATGAGGGTGATTCCTAAAGTTTTTTTCTTTGGTTTGCAATGAACCATTTTGACGGGTGCATCAAAACAAAAATAACCAAAAATAAAACAAAAACTTTGAAAGCTCCCCAAAATAGAAGTTTTTATGCAAAGATGTAATGCCTCACCTGTGGCCCACCTATATAGGTGAGAAGTTGAGAACTTTGGACAACCCATATAAATAAAAGTAAAGAATATTAACATATAATTAAAATACACATTTTAATCAAGGATGAATTAAACATTTCCTTACATTCTGACATTGGATATAGCCTTTGATAATTGTCTTAAAAATTTGAAAATATGATTTTTTTTTCATTTTTAATTGAATAAAAAAATGTACCCAATTTTTTACCTCAAAAATGATTATATGGTAGGGGGATACCCAAGCCCTACTCATCTATTAGAAAACTTTATTTTTATATACCCAAACCTTAACTTGATGAATTTTTTTGAATGTTAATATACCTTTCCCCAATGGATAAAAAAATTGAAAAGATATTACATGTCCTTCCACAAGAAATATTAAAAACATCATACATGCACAACACTGGTTAATACATACAGAAGGGTCATATTTACATAACAATTGAGCTAACCACCGGGGTTAGTTAAGGAATTGAAACCCAAAAAATAACTATTTCCTGACCAATCATCATCCATCCTTCATGGTGCATTGGTCGGTGCTAATTCACTGCACTTGGTTTTGCCATGTTCTTGTTGGAGTCCATCCATAGGACAAAAAAGTTTCAACACCCAAAACTATTTTCAACATGTACACCACCCACCCTACAAAATATGTGTAACAAGGTCAACACTCAAGTATTTGCAACAAGTCTTAGAAAAAAAAACCTTGTAAATAAAAAATCAAGGATGGGAACCCATCCATCAAAAGTACAAGACAAATGAGAACACAAGTAGACACAACACAAAGATAAAACAAAAGTAAACAATCACTCAAAATCAAGTGAAGACCCTATGCCAAGAACACTCATAATTACCAAATGAGAATCAACAATAACAACCATAACAGATCCTACCCTTTTGTTTGCTTGTTGGCAAATCATATGCCCCACCCAGCTTTTTCTGCCCCACCATCAACTACACAAACAAAAGCAAACTATTGTCACAAGTTAATTAACATTAAAGAGAGAATCTAAGGGGCTAACTGATAATACTAGTAAGGCCCTTTTTACACTAGTGCATGAAAGCCCATGACCATCAAAATAGAAAATCTATGATTGAAACAAACACCATTAAAGGGTTCAAGTTCATTTTATTCAAAGGTTGAAGGACCAAGGAATTGAGGAAATGTAAATGGATAAACAATTAGCATTAAGTGCACTATGGATAATGTCTCATGGTTTAATGGACTTGGTGTTTGAGATGAGTTGAACATCAAGTCCATTAGATCATGAGTTCAAAAAATTATGATTGGTCATAATTTGATGGTTCAAACTTTTATAAAAAAAACCTTTTTTAGAGGTGGGTCAAACATTCATTAGACCATGAGCCCAAAAAGCCATGATCGGTCTACAAAATTTTTGTCATAATTTTTTCTCAATTCTCTTAGAAATGTTTTTTAGAAGGTGGGTGCATAGTTCATTAGTTTGTGGGCCAAAATAACCATGATTGGTTGGATTTTTTACATTATTATTTTTTAAAGGTGGGCACAAAGTTTGTTGGCCATGTTCCAAAAAAAAGATGACTGATCACGTTTTTTAACATATATTTTTCTCAAATTTTTAAAATATCTTTTTAAAAGTTAATTAGCCCATTGGCCAAAATGGCCATGATTGGTTAAATATTTCTTCCATATTTTTTTCTCTTCTATGATCCATGGTGATCCTACTTGCTGAAATGCCAAAATAAAAAAAATGGAAAAAGGAAAACTTGGAAGGAAAGTGATGAAAAAACGAAAGGAGAAATTCTAAACCAGTAGTAAAAGAAAGTTCCATAGAATTGAAGTTAAAAATCCAAATTTACATAAACTAATTAATTGTTTTGTCTTCACTATAATATGTTGGTACCTCAATAATGTCTATTTTCACTTTACATTACACGTCACAACCTCCCTCCACACTTAAATGAATTCTGAATTTCCATGGGACTGCCTTTAGATTTGTTTTGAGGGCTCTTAGGCCCAACATTTTCCTAGTCATGGTCCTTCACCATAGCATTAAGAGCGCTTAATTTTTCCTAGTTGCTGCAACTAGGATCCTAAAGGTTTTCTAATGTTATGAGTGCACCATGTCGTTAGCACATGATCCCAGGAGAAGGGACGATTATAAGCAAGTGGGCCCTCTCCCATGTGTAAACTCTTTTGATACCCAGAAAAGCCTATGAAAGAAAGGTGTTGTTTCCATAATTTGGAAAGAGTTGAACATTAACCACAGGTAATGTAGTAATATCACCCCAAAAATCAGGAGTTTCAAATAGTAATTATGATATGTTCAACACCACATTAGACATTTTTTTCCCCAAAAGGTTCACATTCAACAAACCACTTTAAAATGTTGCAAACAACATATGTATGTGTATATATATGAATATGTACAAGGCTTTGATATTAGACATAACTATTGAATTATTTAGTGGAAAAGGGCAAGTGTTCCATGGGGGGCAATCAAGGGCTTCTTGATATGATACCAAATCCTGATTTTTATTTGCAAACAAATTGAACAAAAAGCTTAAAGTGGTGGTCTGTGCCAAGTGGGTTCCAAAGTCAATTTGACACAATGAGTTTCTCTTCTTGCAATCTGGAACTTTGGAAGCAGAACCAAACAGTTCCTGGTTGGTCACACTGCACACGTCCTACCATTTCTACAGCTCCTTTGCGGTATGTGTTACAAGTAATTCTCTTATAGTGTGAGAAACATGTTTAACACCCAACGTATGTTGGACAAAATAGTTATATCCTACATCTACATCTTTGTGCATCCTGTAGCTTGTCATTTGACCTACAAAAAAGGTTCCTAGTCACACTAGCAATAGAAGGGTATTCGATATGTCCATCCACCTTTTACAGTCAGACTTTTTAACATTTTAGTTGGTCGACATCTAAGACATCTCATGATTGTATATTAAAAACCCATCACTTATACCAAATGGATCTAGCACATGTTTGTACAACCTTCTATGTGTCAGTATACTTTACCCTGTGTCAGTTTCGTCATTAAATAATCCTTAAAATAGTGAAATGAATTTTTTTTAAAAATTTGAAGTTGAGGTGTTGAAAACCAATCTAATTATTGTAGCCTACAATGTGAATAATTTTATTCCTCCTGTGAGGATATCATAGTAGATCATGAAAAATAATAATTTCAAATTTGTGAAAACTAAATGAATTCTTTGTTTTGTCCATGTGTAAATTAACCCTAGGCTGTGGTAGTATAACTTTTCCCATTTGTCTCAAATTTGGGGTAGGGAAAGACTTCAAGGTGGGGGATTATTTAACCAAAATGAGGAGCCTAGGACAAAGTGGTTCTTTGCTAATCATGTACACTTTCAAAACTAGACCATCACATCAACATTAATGTTCTGACATTACAAAACACAAATTGCTTCAATTCAATGATAAACTCATTCATCATTGTATAAATATAGGTGATACATGGACTTCTCATTAAATTCTCCTAAGATTCAAGATAAAGATGATTGGTTCCTACTTGGGTTTTGTATCCCACTTCTTTCCAAGGGGATGATATGCATGTACATCTAATAGTTCTACATTTTGCTTTGCCCTTGTAATTTTTTTGAAGTCAGGTAAACTGGCCCATCAACTATTGATTACTTGCGTATGACCAAACACTTTGGTAGATCTTTCTCAAATTTTCTCCATTTTGAGTGATTTAAAATGTTATAGAAGAACCTTCTCAAGCTCTACAAATCATCTTTGAAATGCAAAGCCAAAGGACTAGCCAAAAAAGGGTAGGAAAGAAAATATATATTTTAAAATTCCAAAACATTTTTTTTTCATTTTTTTTCATTTTGACCCTTCCTATTTTCAAACCTGATAACTTTCTTATTTCTTACTCTTTTTAAACAATTTAAAATGTTATAGGAGCGCCAATTGAAGTTTTACAAATCATTTTTGAACTCCAATAGCAACAAAGCAACATACAATGAGTTTTTTGGAATGTTCAGGAAATCATCCTTTGTAATGGTAGGTGGATTGTTTTTTTTTAAATTCTTGACCCCCTCTACTTTGGGGGGCCGTAACTTTCTTAGTTCTATTATGTTTTTGAAGATTTTTAGTGTGTTAAATGCATCAATAAAAGGGGTTCAAGCTTTTTGGGGACACCAAAAACAATGGAGCCCTCCCCTCAAATTCAGCCTACTTTGAGTGCTTAAATGTTCAATCACGAATCAGTTTACCTTAAAGTGAAAAAAAAAGGGTAGCAATTTCACTTGAACTCCATTGGGTTTCAATCCATTAAATTTTTGAGGTCTCAAAATGGGTTATACTAATGAGGCATCAGCACCTGATATTTTTTTTGGGGGGAAAAATTAGCATTTTTTCGAGCCAAAATGGGGTGACTCAACCACCTAGGTTTATTTTAGACCATTAGATTGGGCCAAAATCATTGGCAATCGATAACTTTCGATGTGACAGAAGTCATTTTGTTGAAAGTTAAAGTTTTAGTAGCCACCTTTGTGAAACAGTTTGGCCATTAGATGCCAAAATATGATTATCTTCCTTGGCAATGATGTTCATCGTGTTTGTGTTTTGTAGCATTCTAGACCCATTTGCTCGCCATTACTACCCTACTGTGAATCTATGTTGCCACTAATTTCTCTTTCAAATTTGTGGTTGTTGTCACTTAAATCTAGTCTTTCGATGAGTTTGTTTGAGTTGTAAGTTGCAAGCATTTAACTTGGCAAGTGCCAACGGACACTCGCCAACCCACCAATGAAGATTCCAAGCCTCCAAGTTTCAACAAATAAATGTTGTCACCATCAAGCTTGTTAGTAACTACCTCAAGGTATGATCATCGTTATGTATAAAAATTATGATCATGCCTTTGTAACATTGTGCATTCTTGCATTTTAGTGTAGCAATTTTAAGGATTTGGTGTACATGAATTTTGTGTTTTGTTACAAACAATTGGTGTTGCATTTCATTTCTAGTGTTTATAGTAAGTACTTTTGTGTTGCACTCTACTGTTGCATTTTAATTTTGGTGTTTATTGTAAGTATTTTGATGCACTTTGCTTTGTGCTTTTGAGTTTCTTCCAATTGTATCCAGGTTTAATTTGTTGCTCACATTTGTTGTAACATATTTTTTGCACAAGTTATTTTCTTATTTTTGTGATGAGGGTTGGTCCTAGGTTCAAGTACATTGTTACATTGGGGAATTTTGGTTCAATTTTGGATTGTGACGATGTTGCGACGTTAAATTTCAAATACTAGCATTTTTTTCGTTCTAGTCCTTTGGATGTCAATGTTTGTTTTTCTAATGATGTTTCTAGTGATGGTTTATATACACTACACCTCCAACAAAAATTTTGAACATGCTTTTGGTTGAACAATTGTTGCAAATGTCTATCATTATGCGTAAATGTAAGTGTCCATCCCATATTTCAAAAGGATTTCCAAGAGCTTCCTCTTTTGGCATTGTTGCAATTATTTCAATTTTAATTGTTGATCTCCTTAAAAAAAAATTTACAAATATTTTTGAAAAAGGAGTGGGAACTCAACCAAGTGTTTTTGGATGTCTAGGTGTAATCAGGGTTGGGGTACAACAATAGGAACCATGACACCCATTTGTCCTATATCCCGAGTCTTAAAACTTAGCAAAATTAATGTTCTAAAATGCTAAACAATGAAAGGGGAATATAATGTATGTTTAAGCTTTCAACCAATAAATGTTATAATGAATGATTCAAATCAATTGAACAAATTTTGAATGTCTTGTTCATGTATAAACCAAAAAGGAATGCAAGACTACTTCGACATTTCAAAATGACATACTTTCATTTAGAATGCCAAAACTTTATTAAAAACAACAAATAATGTCCTTTATTTTGCACCCATGTTTGCTATACTTCTTTCCACATTTTTGGAATAAAAATTTTTAATTAACAAAAGTAATTTGATTGTCCTTATTAACACATCTGTTTTATGAAAAAAATCAAGATTCTAGCATCAATTCCACAAAATTTGGTGATTTATCATACAAAAAAATTATGCCATCATATAAAACATATTTTATTCTATTTAAAGTTTAAATATGGAGCAATTTGAACAAATATTGCTAGTCATGTTGAGTCCGTTTTGATATAATTGCGTAGTGGGACATAGTTCTTGAGCCATCTTCTGAGACATTTACAGACATGTTTTAATCATCCAAATCATGAAAAATCACCACCATTATAATCAAAAAGTATGTGAGTATCTTATGAAAAAAGAAAATGTACCAAATAAATTATTTCGTAAATGTAATGGTCATTCAAAATAATGTCTTGAAAGTGATTTTGTGTACCCCAACCGTGATTGCACCTATTTGGGCTATCAAACTTCCATGGGTTGAAACAATTATTGGTCCTAAGGAGAAGATGACCCAAGTAAAATGTAAAATTTGCAGTGAGGTTGAGAAAAGAAAAAAAATGTTAGTTCCTAAATTTGATGGATTACAAAAACATGCAGGTTGTTGAAAAGGAACATTTGCATGTTTGAGGGCAGCTATTGGTCAATACTACATTAGCAACATTAGCCAACATGTTAAGAATGAGTAGCAATATGCTATGTTTCATGGGCGAGCTTTTGTGGCTCAACAAGTTACAAAATGGAGATCATGAAGAGCATAAAAAAAATTGTAAATAGTTTGTCATGATTTTCCATTTATTGAAGTAGGGAGGCCTATCACAAACTTTGAGGTTTGTTTGATTTTTTAGAAGTACTAAACAACCCTCGAAAACATTAAATAGACACAATTGGTTGGAGCATGGCTGAAGCTATGCATGAACTTATGTTGCAAGCCACTCGCTTAGCAGTGCAGAAAGCCCAGTTCATTTTTTGTGTCTTGTGACGAAATGACCACGATTGATAATCAATCATAGATTTCATCGCTGCTTCAGTTGTGAACATGTCAAGCAAGCCATAATAGTTGCCAAAGAATGTGCGGAGGACAAGTGTCAGCTACATTCAATTCAATCAGGCACTTTAAAGACTTGTGGTTGCTGTGCAGGTTTATCATATAGAAGTACTACGGTAGCTTTGTGCTTCTTCTGTTTGGCTAGCAATCATGGCCAATGTGGTAGCTTTGTGCTTCTTCTGGTTGCCCAGCAACCATGGCCGATGTGGTAGCTTTGTGCTTCTTATGGTTTCCCAGCAATGATGACGGATGTGGTAGCTTTGTCCTTCATCTGGTTACCCAGCAATCATGACCTAAGTAGCTGACTTGACTGGAGTACTGTGTCAGTAGTTTGAGAATTGTACATAGTAGCTTTTGCTAAACCTTGGTATAATTTGCATATTATACGTGTGGTTCATTTTATAATTTGCCTATGTTTGAGCATGAAGAAATTCAAGAAAGATCAGTGTCCTGAAAGGTTTTGTTTGATTAGATTGGTTTCAGAACTGGATACATTGCTGGCTGCAGAGATGGATAGTTATGCTTTGGCAAACAATGTGCATTCAGTAGATATATTGTGCATGGATATAGAATTTATGTGAAGGCAAAGCCTGCAACTAAGGTAATTTCAGAAATTTGTCTGAGTGTCATGACAGTGGGACAATTGTTGTGGCAGTTGCTTGGGAGTCAGTACCTTCTAATGAAAGTTTAGTGGCAGTGCACCTTGCAAGTTTTGGGATGGTGACTATGGCATTATAATGTTGTGAAACTGCTGGTTAAAGCTGTTGTAACATGCTGCTCTCCTTTGTATCAGGTCTTGGCTGTTTTGCTTGCCCTGTGGAATTGCTGTCTATTGGTATTCATCCACATGTGTGAGTGTGATACTTTTTCTGGGGGATGGGTTGGGTAATTCAAACTTCAGCTGTACAATATTCTCTGTATCTACATCACAAGGAAGAGCTGTCTCACAGTCACAGTATCCATAGTATTTTGTACCTCCTGTCAGAGTTACAGATTTATAAATGACATCACAATGTGAGTTTCAAATCAGGAAAGTTGGGCATACATGTTATCAAGACAGGGTAAGGGTTTGTAGTACCACCAAGTGTAGCTCCAGAGAGGGAAAGCGCAAGTCAAGGCTCTTTGAAGGCTGATTTTAGCTGAATGTGCAAAGTCACACATGAGGAGATAGGATTGTGTTCCTGAGTGAAAGACATAGAGGGTGTGTGCCATCTCTGTTCAGTAAGCAACCTAGTCTAGTCATGAAACTTTGGAGAGCCCGAGAGCTAATTTAAGGTTATTAAAGAAGGGGGGAGAAGGAAAGAAGGGATGTTGTGCTAGTTGTGTGCCTGATCATCCACATAAGCTTCTACTGGAGGAGATAGCAAAGGAGCTCTAGAAACATGAGCTTCTTTGCCACAAAGCCTGATGAAGATGCTTCTTGAATATTTTGCTTTACAAGTTCTTTTGAGTTCTCTGCATCACATTGTGTTATATCCTCCCTCTTGATTTTCTTCAACAATTACATTCTCTAGCTCCTGAACTTTGATCTGTGCATTCAGGTGGGTAATCCTGTGTAATTTGCCTGGCTTGCCATTCACTTCACTTCTGTTTAATCAGTATTTTGGTCTGTATGGAACCCAGATCTTTCAGGTTGATACAGTTCTATTTCCTGGCTTTGCAATGACTATCAGCTTGTCATGTTCGAAATCTGCCAAGTATTATATGTGGCCAACTACTTTAGGAAAGATGGGATATGTTCTCAACAAGTTTACACAGGATACATTGCTGCTGTTTGTCATAGAAATGGAGGTTTCCATGAGAAAGATGGATACCTGTATCAGTGCAAGAAATAGCCATATTGAGATGGGTCCTGAATTTGGAAAGACTGTTTGAATACATTCAATGTTACATCAAGCATGAAGTGTCTTCACCATGTTGCAGTGAAGGCAGGTGAAGACAACTGAGCACATGCAGCTGTTTAATTCCACAGGCCACAGAATCTTTTCTCATGAATAAGAATCTGCACATTCCACACATGCAGGTGATAAATCCTGCAGTGCTCCTCTGGACAGCAGTCCTAAAATGGGAAAATTTAACTTCATAGTCTCAAAGAGTGAGAGAAACAACACTTACAACGCAAACTATGTTCCAGATATATTTCCTTCCCCAGCACCTGAGATTGGCATCAGTTAGAAAACATTGTACTGGGATTTTCTCCTTGAAGGTGAGAAAGTATGCAGTAAGTTACACCCCCCTCAAATGTGAAAGAAACAATACAAGCTTGAGATGGGCTTTGTTGATAAATCTTCCTGCACTGTAGAGAGGAAAGTTTAAAACTGTACTTCTGTGTTGTGAACCTCTCATTGGCGAAACCTTAGAAGTCATAATTCTTTAATGGTAGAACCCAAGCCACTGCATTTGAGAATGGTAGCTACTTTAGCAAGCAAATAGTGTGTCAAACAATCTCTGCTTCATCTTGCAATACAAAATTATGCTTTGCATATGCTATATCTTTGGAATGTAGATTTTTGCATTCTGTTATATTCTTTGAAAGTTAACTGGCAGCAAAAATGTTTGTCCAAGCTCAAAGTTGCCATGAGGTTAGCCATTATCAAGCTTCTAATAATAGCATCATGAAGTCACATATGCACAATGGAATGAGTAGGTTCAATTTGGCACGAGCATAAAATCAATGATAATTGAACTATGAGAGTGGTTGTTGCTCCACTGAGATAATGTTCTAGAGTTGCCAGGTAAGGCTCTAGATTTGATGAGGGAAGTAAGCACTTACTGCTATGAATGGAGTCCACCAGTGTGCAATCTCACACCCCTCAACAATCTCTACTTCAGACCAACCCTCCTTGTCTTGCTCCACACTTCCAGCTTCACAAGGCTTGGGCTTC
>Ga0116231_10010205_pt1 | contig 15284 bp, 11 predicted proteins | sample S1TSphgellanicum_2_FD_89695 | JGI IMG/M metagenome (GOLD analysis project Ga0116231, IMG submission 89695) | Host-associated microbial communities from peat moss isolated from Minnesota, USA - S1T2_Fd - Sphagnum magellanicum MG | ecosystem: Host-associated > Plants > Peat moss > Unclassified...
CACTATATCCACTAATGAGCCTCATTCCAGAAAGTGAAGGTACCAATTAGTGTTGGCTGCTTATTGAGTTTTCATCTGGTTATCCACCATGCTATCAACCCGGTTATTAATAACCTACCAACCATTTACTGATTTTTTGGATAATTGGTTAAATTGATAATAGCTTGGTATTGAAATTTCAAAATATGATACCTTACCTAGATGACCTAATTTTCATCCAGGTAGGTTATCAATATTAAAAAATTAATACAAAAAAAAATTTAAATAAAAAAATAACTTCAAAAAAAAAACCTATAATTTGTTAACAAGGTGTGAATACATTGGGAACAATCTGTGAACGCATTGAAAACTTGATGTCAACTTGGTGGGAACAACAAAGTCCAAAACACACCAAAAATTTGTCATTCCCTCTCAAAAGCAAAAAGTAAATTAGGGCTCTTGGATACATGGTGCAAAATTTTGTTTTTTTTAAGAACCTTTTTGTAGTGCATTTTTGCATAGGCTTAATACCTGTTTTTTATATATGATGTATTAAAACATGAGTTTCATGAGTGTATATGGTTATGTCCTAGTTACATTAGGTAAACTAGGGTAAGTTAGCTTAAAACTGATTCTAGTTTTGAGATGAATTCAAACATTTAACTTTTGAAAAAGTATAAGTAGATGAATGGGGTGTTTCAATTTAGTTTTCAAAAAATAGCAAGGTCATCCAAAGGCAATAACAAAGTGGAAGGGGGGAAGGGGGGGTGGGAGGAGGAAGGGGCAACTATGCATTGCAAGAAACCAAAGGCTCATGCCACCATCACCTAGTCACCTCAAACTCACCCGGACTTGCTAGGTTTGGGAAGCAAACCAAGCTTATGTGGTTCGTTGTAAGGTCACGATAAGGTAGGACCAGGGGTCAAATCTTGACCTTTCTTGCACCTCCTTCTTATTTTTATTTTTATATAATTTTCATCCATGTGGAAGGGCTTTCATCTTTAATTTGAACAAGATTGAGATTTTCATCCATTAATATCCTCTATTTAATTCTCACTTTTCATCCTTGTAGTTGGTTAGTCATCCATCCATTTTTGTTCATCTAGTAGTCGAACATGGGGTTAGTTGATGTATGAATGGGTTAATAATTGAACATTTAACCTAAGATTAAACACCAAATACTTAAAACCGTAAAACAGGACAAACTTTGAATGAAGCTAGCCTTCTAGTTCTAGACATTAAAAATAAATTTTAAGCACTTTCAAGATTTTTTAAAGGATTAATTGAGATTTTTTTGAAAATTCATATTTTTTCAATACCATGTTGAATTTGGGTATTGTTTGCACCATTGAGTTATTACCTACATGGAAAGTTTTAGGCTATTTGGAGATATAAAGTTTTGAAGGTATTTCGCAAGCATGGAAATTGTTGTGCACTAAACCTTTGCTCAACAGATTGACGACATTCAACTGCTATTGTTAGTAAGCATGAAAATTTACATATCACAAGTGATGGAGTGCTATGTTGTCAACTTTTCAATTTTCACTTCTATGTTGTGTTGTAAGTTTATTGTTGGGAACTTACAAAATACTATAAGAAATCACAATTTTTCATAAGATCAATTTGATTTAAGTGTTTGCTTCTTATTCAACATTTTAAACCTAGGATAATATCTCAGCCCTTCCTAAGAGCATGTGTAGTGGGTACCTATTTACTGGTTGAGCCCATAGCAATATACACCCATGCTCTTAGGGCCACTTTCCACCTAGGCCTATGTGATGACAGATTTTGGTGGGAGATTGCCTTTCCATTGCAATGGACCTCACAATTGTGATGACAATTTCATCACAACTTTGTAGGTCATGAGTTGATCAGGATTGTGAGGGTTGTGAGTCAATATATACATAAGCAATTATTGTTGTTTTTTCATGGGAACATTGATTTTTTTTATATTGAAGGGAACGAAACAGTTCCCATCTAAAATGTTCTAACATTCCCCACATAAATAACATGCACATTACATGACAAAGTCATTTTCCAATGGGAAGTGACCGGTGACTTCAACAAGATTTTCAGTCACTTTCCATTGCCTATTGTTGTCACAGTTTAAAATGTGCAAGTGCGACAACGGCCAAGCAAGGGAACTTGCCTCTTAAAAAGGGTTATAAGACGAGGTCCAAAATAGGCGACCAACGGTTTTGAAAACAAGGGTGTGTCTCACACTGTGGCCTTGCCAAATTTACATTAAAAAATATCCTAATGCAAAAGAAGAATTATGGAAATTCAAATATTTCACCACACAAAAATACAGTCTTCAAAAAATCTTGTAAAAGAACCAAAATCCTTCAAGATATTATAACTCTGTTACTAATTCAAGTTTCAAGACAAGCCAAAATATCATCTTTTAAAAATCCTCATATAAGAATAGACCTATTATTACCTAGGGGCCGAAATCCCTTAAGCTACTATATACTCTATAATGAATCTAAACACAATATCCTTGCCTTGTGGGCAATGCCAACAGAGACTACATGCAACCAACAAGGTGGTGCATGAAAGGGTTGTCAAATAAGGTCAAAAATAGGTGACCAAGATTTTGAAGATAAAGATTATGGTAATACCTTCGCCATTTCAACACATGTCCATTGAATAATTTATTTATTTTTCAAAATCAATTCAACAAATGGAATATTCCTAAATATTCAATATTATCCTTCACAATATTTTTTGATTTGGAAGAAATAATTTTTGAAAATTTCAACATTTCTGAAAATAATATAAGTACTATCGAATTGGCCAAGGTACCAGTATAGGCAGCCAACGAGATGGTGCATCATACATTCAAGGAGCCCTAGTTTTTTTCTTTGGGGGTGGGGGGGGGTGGGGGAGGAAATTTTCATTTTCCCCTCTGTCTAATTTGTTCCCACTATGTTTCCAATGAGTTCCCAATAGGTTCCCAATTTCTCAACATTTTCCGCAAAGTATTCCCAATAGCACCTCGCTTTTATCCCATATGCTTTGGCAAATGTTGTCCTTTCACCTAGCTTGTTTTCAAAAGCGTATCCGAACCCCAAGTTTCTCTCCAAGTCGTGGCACATAATTTATCGTCTAGGTTTCCTCTTTGGGTTTTAAGGTTTTAATTGTAAAGCCTGATTCCCTTCCCCCATTTCTCTGGTCTTCTTGCCGCCACACCAATGTAGGTCTCTGGCATGCAGTCTTTATGGACAGTAAAGCCCTATTGGTTGGCATATATCTTTTGCAATATCTATATATTGAGGGCCGCGTTAAATGGGTGTTGAATTAAATAGGGCTTCAGGGTCTAATTAAATAGAGCAATCCTATTGGTTAAGAGGCATGAATTGGACCCAAGGGCTTTAGATGAGGGTCCAAAGAGCAAAAAGTGGCAAATTGAGGTTAAACCTAAATGAAACTTGTGAAGGGAACATCGATGGGGGGCAAACCAAAGAAATAGAGTTCAAAGAAGAGCTCATAATTTGAAGAACCAAGGGGCATACCAAAGAAATAGAGTTCAAAGAAGAGCTCATGATTTGAAGAACCAAGGGGCATACCAAAGAAATAGAGTTCAAAGAAAAGCTCATGACTTGAAGAACCAAGATGAAAGCTTAGGTTCCAAGGCCAGATCCAACTCAAAGATTTAATTTGCTTCAAATTGGTTCATGTGAATTTGGACCTTGCACCCTCACCTAAAGTGGGCTTAAGATATAGTGTGCCAAAAAAGAGGTGTTATATATTTAAAGTAGTAATACTTTCTATCCCTATTCCAATAATTTTATATAAATCAATAATTACTCACAACCTTGATTGCATTGATCTACCCAAACCTAACTTAAACAACTTTAAACCTAGGTGAATCATAACATTTTGGAGTCTCTCTCATTAAACATCAACAGACAACCATATGACATTGCTACTCCCCTTCTCTCGAAAACCCCAAAAGTTTGCACAAGTAAGGAATCCGACCACAAAACCAAAATTTTAGGCATCAAAGAGTTATCAAGCTTCAACCCCAACCCAAGACAATTGATTTGTTGCATAATCCCATCCCAGAATGCCAACAAGGGTACTCATTTCCTCATATTCTCCAATTCCCACCTCATTCTACATAATGCCATCAAAGGTGTCACTCACGAATCCTCTGATGTTCTACATCATCTTCACCACCAGCCTATGACTTAAACTTCTAGACAATAGATTGTCACTCCAACTCAGTAGAAATTTCAAAAAATAGTGACATGCATCAAGAGCATTCCTTTCTTTTGCATCTTAACCTACAACAATCCTACCACCTCACAATTGAAATCCAGAGCCTGTAATATTTAGCTCTTCTTCCCTTATTTATGCATTTGTCACCTTCACTTAACAGAACTGTCATTCTTAAAAAAATTAGCAGCTCCTTATCCCAACAATCCCATCCACCAATTAGGATTTTGATCCCATAAGGTGTTATGAAAAACAAACACCAAAGCCACATAGCTAGCAAGCTCCTCCTCCAAACAAGGCGCCCATATTCTCCTCTTTAGATTAATGCACAACTTGCAAGCATAAAAGAAAAAAAACATACATACACTAATTTTAACAGAGCATGATCAGCATTCTCATGAACATGTTACATCTCACCATCAATTGCCGAATTAGGGCAAAAAGTGCTTAACCTTTTTAGGGTTCCTTTTAGGTCACAATAGGTGTTTATTATGCAATTTTCAAACCAATTGACCAAAAGTTACTGAATGTGTGCGTGATAGCCCAAGATTCAGATTGAGAGGTTTAGGGTACATAAGTATATTTATTTAGTTTCAACACCTTGTCATTGTAGTTGTGACCTTTTCTTGCAATGGGATTTGGATCTTGTGAAATATGAGCTAAAATTCCTTACACCTTGTAGAATAAAATACATGTTAAACATGATCGTACTATTAAGTAATGTGTTTTGTTTGTTCAAACTGATATCTCGCAAATTGTAAGGCTTTGAACCACATTCTTGATATTTCTGGAAAGCTCTCAATGAGTTGGGGTGCACTAGCTTGGTTTCATAGCATTTGGACTTACACTGTGAACATTATTGAAGATCAAACGATTTGTTCATTGAAAATTAATTTAAATCATAATTGTGAATTTCAAATGAATTCAAATGTGCCTTTGGTATTCTTGGAAAGATCTCAATGACTAAATTTAATGGAACTTATTTTTGTAAGTTTTGGACTTATGATGGGAGGGATATTGAATTTCAAGTGATTTTTGTCATTGAAAATTTAGTAAAAATCCAAAACATGAATGAAATTATTTTCAAGACTATGTTCACACTTAGGCCAACAACACATGGTACACTACCCTATCCATGAAGGAAGGCAATTTGTTTATTTGTCAAAGTTAATTATAATATAAATTCGACATTTATTGTGACCATCAATTTCACACAAGCAAAATAAAAAAAATCATGTGAAATCTAATAGGATTTTTTTTAAGTGCATACTAGGGATTAACCTACATGTTGTAGATGACAAAAAGACATTTTAAAATCTTTCATGCAACATGCAAATATCCTACTTTGAATTATTGTTTTGAACATTCATGTGCATCAAACAAGATACAACCATCAAGCAAGTATTTTTTTAAACTTTTGGTTGTGAGGATTTTGAATATATGTTTATTTGTTTCAAATTGTTGTTTGTTTGACTAGTGCCTTGTGGTTTTGTGATTGTTGTGTAAGAAATAATTTTTTTTACAACATGGGCTTTTATTTGATTATAATGGTGACAAATCCAAATCTTGTGAAGGAAATTTTGCTAGCTGTTGGGAATTATTATAAAGCAAGGCCATCTACCTTTGCATTGTCTACATTAGTCAAAAAATCATTGCTAACTATGAATGGTGAAAAATGCTTTAATCATCACCAAGTTTTTGCTCTTGCTTTTCACATTGAATTACTTAAGGTATTATCCATTTCCAATCATCAATGATATCCTTGCAATAAATATTGTCATGAAAAAATATTGAATGCATCTTATATTTGAAATATATTGTAACATGGACGATTAATATATTTGAGTTTAAAAAATGATCCAAAGGATGGACTTTATGAATTTATCAAAACTCTAAAGCAATTTTGGAATCTAGACTAAGATTGTTTGCAAATTCTTAGGAATAGAACTTCCACATCATTCCATACACGATGAAAACAAGGTTACTTATACATGCATTATTGACTAAGGAGTATATTTCATCCTTCAATGTCTATTTTCTTTGAATTGTTCTTGAGAAATTAAAAATCTCATTTGAAAGAATTTCATATAAGGTTGATATCACATGGTTGTGCCCTTGTATAAAACAACCATTTGAAAGATCTTAGGATTGTGGGGTGTGTAGGAGCTATTGTTTTTGTACGCTAGATTGGGCATCAAAAACCTCCAAGTTTCCAAATGATTATATTCCATTTAGTCAACAAAGTATGGAATGTATTCAGTTTCAAGTTGCCATTGCAACCATAACACAATAACATGTTTATGTGTCCTCTCTTGTCTATAAGTGTAATTTCATGTGATTTATTTCTAAATTTATCTTTCATAAATTCAATATTTAGATTTCCATGTAAACTACAAATGCATTGTGTAATTAGTAGGTTTTGAGACTTTTCTTTTGCAAATGTTAACACATTTTAATGATTAGAATACAATAATCACATTCTATTATGTGTTTAATTTTTTTATAAAAAATTTCGTTTTCATATTTGACAAATTTCACTATTTTTCGTACAATATTAATACTTAGTAGTGACAATTAAAACGGGTATGGTATAACATGAATTTAAAGGCAACTTGACCCACATCCATCTGAAATTATTGAAGTTTAAATCCTAGTATTTGATTAAACTATTTGATACTCCCAACGACCCACATGAAAAATATTTGGAGTCACCAACTTTTGGAAACATGTAATTATGTACACCTAAAGGGGTGTAACTTTGTAAGTTATTAAATGATCCCAATTAATGTCTAATGGTTACTTGTGGAAATGTATAATGATTTGTCAACAAAATTACAAAGTCTACTATATTAAGATTAGATATTTGGGAAGAAAAAGTACAAGATGGAGGGGGATTAATGGAATTGGAAGTCCATCATGAAATATGCATTATAATAATGGAAGTCATTTCCCACATGCTATTTAGTAACAATGACAAGAAAACACAACAAATGTTCATACAACTAAAAACCTTATTTGAAATCTTAAGACATCAAGTTAGTACAAATCCACTTTTTTTTATAACTGGATACAAGTATGCTTTCAAGTTTGTTATTTTATTGAAGCAAGTTGTAGAATTAATGTCATAAAAATCTAACATGTATGCAAATGCTTCCAATTTTATTATAACAATTAAATTTGGCTATAAGCATGATTTGCAAGATCGGCATTTTGCACTTGTTCAGGTGTAATGTATTGTCATATTGCAAATATATTTTAATGGACCTAAATTCTAGACCATATATATTTTTAGGATTTTTTGCATAAATTATATTAGAATTGCACAATAAACAATGTAAGCCCACATGTTAAGAACAAATGGTTAGAAATCTTGGCATAAGGCCAATCCATCATGAAGCTCCAACCTTGAAAAAAATTAGACTTTGATTATGTTACTAATATCATATTGAATTTCATTACAACATCCTTCCCACTATGAATAATAGAAAGATGGTGAACTTAGCACAAGAGGTTGACAAAACAATCAAACAAATAATCCAGATTTGACACAACTAAGCAAAAGTTAACAAAACTTCTTATGGAGATGACCTTTTGGGGTTGATGCTCACAAGTATGGATGGTGCAACGGTTGGAGATATGATTAAATGTCAATTCAACATTCAAGATATTTTTTTATGAATGTAAGGCCTTTTTCTTTGGTGGTTTTGAGACAATTTCTACATTCATAACATGGACCATATTGCTTCTTGTTGAATACTTGGAGTGGGAAGATCGTGCTCATAAAGAAATTTTTAAAGTTTGTGCCCCACTGTTGAGATGGATACTTCAAAACTCAACCAAATGAAAATGTGAGTCCATATTTCTAAACCTTGAATTCACATATTTGTACAAAAAAATTAAATATGTCCAATTTGATGTGAAGGATTTCACCCCATGTTTAACAATTGCATTTTTCCCTTAATATATGCATATTTTGATTAATATTAATCATCAAAGGTATGTTGGCTAAATTTAATTACCTTGCATGTCAAAGTCCATGAAGGATGATGCCCTTTTTGGATGACTATTTGACTTTCCCAATAGTTGAAAATATTTGACTCTTACATTATATCATATAAGGTGTTGTCAATCATTGAAATACACACCTTGGAGGGTTTGAAACTTCAACCAATACAATTCTAAAGTAATCACTTCAAAAAGTTGACCACAAAATATGCAAGTCATTAGCTTATTGGTTCAAAACTAATTAATAAACAATTATTGTGATTTTTATTTACATTCATTATTTATTCATTTATGACCAGGTGGGGATGATATTGAATGAAGTGCATCATTTATTCCCTATCCTACCAAGAATGGTAAGGGTGGCAACAAACAACACACAATTGGGAAACATTTTTGTGCTGAAGGGTTTAATATTACAAATCCCCACATTTCAAATCCATCAGAATCCTACACTTCAAGCTGAAGGCGTGATGGAATTCAATCCAAATAGGTTTGCAAAGGGTGTTTCAAAAGCTTGTCAAGATCCACAAGGTTTTATCCCATTCTCTTTTGGGCCCTGATATTGCATAGGCCAAAACCTTCCAATGTTGGAATCAAAACTCATAGTGGCCAAAGTGTTGTCATGCTTCCAACTTTTAGTTTCTCCAAATTACATCCACTATCCCCAATATTTAGGAATTTTATCTCCAAAGTTTGGTGTTCAACTACATGTGAAAACATTGCCACCTAATACTTCATCATAGATCTTAAAATAGACTCTAGCTTTTACAAATTATTACAACACCTATATTTATGTTTATCATTTATATAATATATATGTAATGTTTTGATGGCCTCTCCACAACCAAGTTCAACTTTATTCATGTTGGTGTAAGAAATTAATCATGAGGCACAACCAACTCCTAAAGCCATTGTTTTAAAAATATATATTCTTGATATCTTTTGGAAAAATATTTTGTTCTGTATAATTTTATGTTAAGGTTTACATTTTAAATTTTCAAAAAAAAGGGTGAGTAAATGAATTTTTTTTGTCAAAAGAACTAAGTATGAATCCTTTTACATCATAAATACACCAAATAAGCAACGGTACATCACTGTAAAAGTGCTTTTGAGTTATTTTATTCACCAAATTGATTTAAATTTGCAAAATATGTATGTCAATATATTGAAAAAAAATTGTATATAAAAAAATCCAATTATAATATTTTTAAAAATTGGATACAAAAAATTATGTAGCGGTTACAACTAGTTTGATACATGTGTGCAAAGTTGCACCCTAAACCACATAGTAATAAAATAAGACCAAAGGCACTTGGTTTTGTTCAATTGAAAAATGACTCATGGGATATTTCCTTCTTTTTTATTTTGAATGAATGACATTGAATTTGATGCATATTCATTTTGTTAAATGTTTCCATCTATGATTTTTTTTAAAATTTCTTCGTGTATGGCCATATGGAACATTTGCAATGTGTTCAATCATGTACATGATAGTTGTTTTCATTTTTTTATAATGTGTGAACAATATGACATAGCAAAATGACTACAAAAGAACAATGGACTAGTGTTTGGAAGTTGATGCAAGATTTCATATAAAGATTTTAATATGCATACATGGTGTAATGTATACACACGCCACTCACATGAATCATGTGAACTTGTACTAAATGAATATATCAATCATGTTAAATGTCATGCACAAGCATTTCATGTGTTATAACAGAGTTTTTAATTAGAATGTAGAAAGCCTTGGCAAATATTTTCACAAATTCATAGTACATGTCAAAGAACAGATAGGAAAACCAAAAGCATTATGTTGGAAGTAGAGAGACATGCTTATTGCAGGAACAAAATGATGTCAACGAGATTAAGAGCTTGGAATGCTAAAGAAGTCCAAAAAAGGGTGCATCAAAAAAAAATAAAAATTGTTGTGCCTTTTGCCTTCATTTGACCCACCACCCACCACTAGGACAATTGACAATTTCCACCATTCATTAATTATTTTTTTCAACATAAAGGGTTCAATAACACCATTTTTAAAATTTCAAATTTTCAATAATCAAATAATAAATATTATAATTTGGGTAAACTATTTATTTCACAATGGGTGAAAACATAATCAAAAGACCCAGGGTGTCAAAGTAAAAGTCCTTTCCCAAGGACTACAGATGACATGTGTCATTTTTGTGTTCGTTTATAACGTTAAAATTTATATTTTGGGTACCTTTTTTAACGCTGCATTTTATATATATAAATACATTTTTATTACAAATTGATTTCATATCATGTGTATTATGCATTTATGCTCTCTATAACATAAACATGAACAACTATTTTTAAAAGCACATTTTCAAAATCCATAATTTCAAGGTCAAAAATACTTTTGAACCAAATGTTTTAAAACCGATTAGAAAAAAAAATTCATCAATTCAAGTCCTTTTTTCCTTCTAATCATCAATGTTAAAATCCTCTCCAAATTTTAAAAGGAATGATGCACATTTGGTAGAAAAAAAACTTTTTCAAAAACAAGGATAGTCCACTTTTGAGGTTTGAATGCTTTCAACATGCAAAAACATTTTTGATTTGTGTTAAGCTTTGAACACGTAAACTTTACAATTAATGAAAAATATTTCAAAAATATTTATGACAATCCCAACAATTATGTTTCACTCATGATTTTTTAAACATATAAAAATGTTGTTTTAAGGAGCGTCCACTCACTTGGGTGGCTCCTTTGACTATATTTTTATCCAAACATACAATATTAATGAACTAGTAAGAATAATCATGAATTTTCATGAGGTTAGTTTGATTCCCTAATTTTATTGGTAGTGTCTTTCTTGAGATTTTATTTTTGTACGTTTTGAAAATTCTTCAATGTTGAACCATTCGTGTCCATTAATGAGCCTCACTCGGGAAAGTCAAGGTACCAATCAGTGTTGGCTGGTTTGATCCAATTGAGTTTTGATCTGGTTACCCACCCTGTTATCAACCCTGTTATTAATAACCTACTAGCCATTTACTGATTTGTTTGGATAATTAATTAAGTTGATAACCACATGGTATGGAAATTTCAAAATTTGATAACTCACTTGGATGAAAAATCAGGTCATCCAGGTAGGTTATCAATATTAAAACATTAATAAAAAAGTTTTTTTTAAAAAGTCGTTTTTAAAATAAACTTAAATTTATGTATAATATGTAGGTTAATTGATGGTTTTCAAATGATTATTTGATAACCTAGCCTTATGTGTACCCAATGGTTATTAGTAAAAAATAATTGAGTAAATTGATAACCAAATTTTTTGCTTTGATATTGATATTGATAACCTTAATCAGGTCCAAATAAATTTCAAAAGAAAAAAACCTACCATGTTCTAGGACTCATGTGATAAAACCTTGAGGAAAAATATGGTGCCAAAAAATTCCTAAAACTATTTTAAATGTAAAGTGTGGGGCTATTGGCAAACACATTTTGAACTTAAGGAATATGGTGAGAACACATTAATAATAAGGTGTGAACACATTGGGAACAATCTATGAACACATTAAGAACTTGATGTCAACTTGGTGGAAACAACAAAGTCCAAAACACACAAAAAGTTTTTGATCGCCTTTCAAAAGCAAAAAGTAAATTTGGGCTCACATATACATGGTGCAAAATTTTGTTTTTCTAAAACCTTTTTTGTCATGCAATTTTCCATAGACTAATACCTCCCTTTTATTGGCCTTGGTTAAAACAACGCCTGTATTATATCATGATTTTTTCAAGTGTATATGGTTATGTCCTAGTTACATCAAGTAAATTAGAGTAAGTTAACTTAAAACGGTATTTAGTTTTGAAGCGATTTCAAACATTTAAACTTTTGAAAAAGTATAAGTAGATGAATGGTGTGTTTCAATTTAGTTTTCAAAAAATAGGAAGGTCATCCAAAGGCAAACAACAAGATGGGGGTGAGGGTGGGGGGGAGGAGGAATGGGCAATGAGGCACTGCAAGAAATCAAAGGCTCAAGCCATCATCATCAGTGACATCAAATTCACTTGGACTTGCTAGGTTCGGGAAGCAAACCAAGCTCATGTGGTTCATTGTGAGGTCGTGATAATGTAGGATTAAGGGTCAAATCTTGACCTTTCTTGGAATTCCTTTTTATTTTTATTATATAATTTTCATCCATGTGGAAGGATTTTCATTTGTAATTTGAATGAGAATGGGATTTTTCATCCATTATGATCCTCTAATTAATTCTCCCTTTTCATCCATGTAATTGGTTAGTTATCCATTTTTTGAATTCATTTAATAATCGAACATGGGGGTTAATTAACACATGAATGGGCTAACAATTGAACATTCTACCTAAGATAAAACACTGAATACTTAAAACCCTAAGACCAAACAAACATTGAATAAATCTAACCTTGTAGTTCTGGACATTTAAAAATAAACTTAAAGTACTTTCAAGATTTCTTTTAGAATTAATTTGGATTTTTTTGAACATTCATATTTTTGAATACCATGTTGGATTTGGGTGTTGTTTGCACCATTGAGTTCTTACATAGGAGTAATACCAGCATGGGAAGTTTTAGGCTATCTGGAAACATAAAGTTCTGAAGGTATTTCATAAACATGGAAAGTGGTGTGCACTAAACCTTTGCTCGACAAATTGACGACATTCAAATGCTTGTGTTAGTAAGCACAAAAATTTACATATCACAAGTGGTGGAGTGTTATGTTGACAGCTTTCAATTTCACTTCTATGTTTGGTTGCAAGTTTATTGTTGGAAATTTTCAAAATATTATAAGAAATCACAACTTTTCATAAGGTCAATTTGATTTAGTGTTTGCATTGATTTTTTTTAAAAATCACTTTTACTAAAGTTTGAGCATGAAAGAATTTTTTATTAATAAATTCTAATGACAATGAATTTTCATTGGAGATGGTGTAGGTAGGACGAGAATAGGTTTTCATAGTATTTCATCTTACCATATTTCTTCCCACAATATGTTGAAATGAATTATTCTAACTCAAAATTTGTTATATAACTACCTAGAATGACATATTTATATAACAATCTTTTCTATGGTTGCAACTCTTGGATTGCTTGTTTTTATAAATTTTTATTGCATGCATCTTATGAGATCTCATTATTTTCTTTCTATTAGAAGCTTGTTATGTTTTTTTTTTGACAACATTCATGGCCTTTCTTTTCATTTTTATTTGTATAATGAAAAAGATGAAAACATATTTTATTTTGAAAAATTTGAGAATTTTTTCTTTTTTTTGTTTATTTTAATTTTATTATCGTAATCACAATTCCAAATACACATAGAAGTTTATTGTCACTCGTAATGCATAGCATCATGGAGCCCAAGTTTGATTAAAGTAATTTTTTGATCAAGTGTCAAACCAAACATATATAATCAAATTGGCAATAATAAATGATTAAAGTTTACTCAAATTGGCCTTTCTGATGCATTTAGTCAAGTCAGCAATCGTCAATGAAATCACTCCTTTGACCCCCGACCTGCCTACCACTCCCCAGAATAAAGGACAATCATGCTTCCCTTTGGCCTCCCTCCATTTTAAATTTATATACATGAAGGTAGCACTATGACAAAACAATATGGGATATGGAATAAGATTGAGGTGCTATAAGGGTTTTGGAGGAAAGTTGTGGGGGCCTTTGGGAACATGGTGGGAATACATTGGGAATATGAAAAAATCAAAATGTCGTCCCCAACAAAACAAAAAGGCCCCTGAAAAAAAAAATCCCCAAAAGTGCAGGTAGAACCACCTCATTGGTTGTATGAATTTTTATTTCAAAAACTGATTGTCAACATTTTTAACCTAGGCTAATGTCCCTTCCTAAGAGCAAGTGTAGTGAGTACCTATTACTGGTCGAGCCCATAACGATATACACCCATGCTCTTAGGGCTACTTTCCATTAGGCCTCTGTGATGACATATTTTGGTGGGACATTGCCTTTCCATTGAAATGGACCTCACAAATGTGATGACAATTTTGTCACAACTTTGCAGGTCATGAGTTGATCAGGATTGTGAGGGTTGTGACTCAATATGTGACTCAATAAATTTAAGCAATGATTTTGAGGGGGGGAGCGGGGGTGATTTTTCGTTTTTCCCTTTGTCTAATGTGTTCTCACTATATTCTCATCAAGTTTCTAGTGAGTTCCCAAAAGATTCCCAATTTCAACATTTTCCCCAAGACGTTCCCAATAGCACCTCACTTTTATCCCATATGCTTTGGCAAATGTTGTCCTCCTGGCATCTATATATAGGTGAGGCAAGTGAAAACTCTCCTTTACTTCAAAATAGAACCTTCTATTTTGAGGAGATTCCATAATTTCAGTTTTTTTTGGTTAGGGGCAATCAAGTTGGCACATTGCAAAAGAAACAAAAAAGTGAACATGGGAAGCACCCCCATCTAATTATTGCAAAGCACAATACCCTAGTACCTCACTTTTATCCCATATGCTTTGGCAAATGTTGTCCTCCTGGCACCTATATATAGGTGAGGCAAGTGAAAACTCTTCTTTACTTCAAAATAGAACCTTCTATTTTGGGGAGATTCCATAATTTCAGTTTTTTTTGGTTAGGGGCAATCAAGTTGGCACATTGCAAAAGAAACAAAAAAGTGAACGTGGGAAGCACCCCCATCTAATTATTGCAAAGCACAATACCCTAGTACCTTGGCCAACATTAGTTATATTATCTTCAGAAATGCTGAAATTTTAAAAAATTATTTCTTCCAAACCTCAAAATATTGTGAAGTACAAATGTGAATCCGTAAGGATATTTCTCTGTTGAAATGAATATTTCAAAATTATTCAACACACATGTGTTGAAATGGCCAAGGTACTAGGATCTACTACCAACCCACAAATACATAATCATATAAAGTTTACCGCTGAATCACCGATTCAGATTGATTTTATATCTGCATCACCGATTCTCTCACATATGTCATATTAACAGCCTTCTTTTTATTGGCGAAATATAGAAAGAAAAAGCGAAATTAAAAATTAAAAATGTGAAAATGAAGTGTAGTTTGAAAGTTTC
>Ga0116231_10010208_pt1 | contig 15278 bp, 11 predicted proteins | sample S1TSphgellanicum_2_FD_89695 | JGI IMG/M metagenome (GOLD analysis project Ga0116231, IMG submission 89695) | Host-associated microbial communities from peat moss isolated from Minnesota, USA - S1T2_Fd - Sphagnum magellanicum MG | ecosystem: Host-associated > Plants > Peat moss > Unclassified...
CAAACAAAAAACAAAAAACACACACCGGTATGAACAAAAGTGCCAGTCTCACACCTGTTCAGGGACCATCAACAGTAGTATGTATGATAGTGACTTAACTACCACAACTTCCCCACTGACTTCGGCAGCTCCCTACAGTGGGTAAAGGCTGATGACGAGCACCAACCTATGAACTGAGTTTCTGCTGCAATTCCAGAAGCAACGGGAAGACTCAGCCATACTACTGGCTAGCAACAGACCACAACAACAATGACAAGACAAAGAAACAAAGAAAGACAGAAAGGGAAAAGAAAAACTAAAGGAAACGACAAACAGGGAAAGACCATGAACAAGTGGGCTTACAAGAAGCTCCCCACTTACAAGACCCGAAGCAAAATCATCCTGAAAATGCCAAAAGTGGAAATTCCAAACAGGAATTTTTCTTTAAGAAGCAACCCTCTAGTTCTCTGTAGAAGAACTTTTAAAGGGTAGCCTTTTGCCTTCAGAAAGGCAATAAGACTGACCATCTGGAAGACCAAAAACTTCTTACAACTACAAAGTCTCAAGAATCTGTAAAATTGACTATTGATAACCCCCAGCTTCACAGTCATTGAGATGTTGGAATGAACATGAGGCATTCTAATCATTTCAATACCTGCATACTCTGGTTGAGAGTGTTTGCCAAAAATGTCACAGGATAAACCTTGAGGACTTTGTCTCACAGCTAGATCCAAGAAATTACAAGAGAAGCCTCTAGATGTACAACTCAACTCACAAGATGTTTTTGGGTATATGCCACTACCAAAAGAGTCCTGGTTAAGGTACATGAAGTTCACAAAATCTGGAAAATCAGGAACAAAAAGATCATCCACAAACCTACGATCCAGGGACAATCTATGAAGCACAACAGGACAAATTGATCCAACTCACAAAATGGAATTGTATAAACTGTGAAGCTTCATCAAGAGCTTCGTCTTCTGATGTATTCATTGGAAACTGACTATTCCAGTCCTGAGTGCTTGTTGAGCACAACCTGCAACGGATTTCAACACAGTGGAGATTTTCATCTTCTCCAGCAGTTTTGGTTTGTGGATGCAGCAAGCAGAGAAACTCTTCTACTACACCTCCAATTCATGACTGAGAAGAGGAGAACAAAAGCAGGAAACTCACCAACTGCAGAAACTCGATCCTGTTCTGGAGGAGCCACCAGAAGGCGGTTTGGCCATTTGGGCTGTTTGTCAACAGGAAGCCACCGAGCATTGGGACCCTCTGACAAGCATGGGCGCTGTTTTTGCTCCCAAGCAAACTCTGGGTCATATGTGCCTTGTCCACACACTTTTGGTTTTATCACTCGTGATCTGCAATTGATCATAATGGCAGGGGCAACAACACATAAGCATGAGGATAGGACAAGGAAGCTCTGCATTACACCTCATGGAATGCCACAACATAGGCTGTCCAATTGTTGCAGTAACAAAAGAGGAGCATGGTTTGATGTTTTTCTGTACCTAGATTTAAGGCAAGCTGAATCACTGGTTTTCTGCCAGATGGTGGTCCTACCACGCTGAGAGACTAAGTCCCAGCAGATTCTGTTAGCAAGTTCTGCAATCTCCTTCTCAACTTTTTCATCATCATGGGGCGCTCGGCCAGAGACTCCCCCCTGCAATTGATCTGGTGAAGACGTCCACACAAAGTAGCCTCCTGGTCGCAGGATCCTATCGATCTCCAAAATGGTTATGCTATCTGTGAATGTGATTCTCTCCACTACTCAGCTTCAAAAGACTGGATCGATCAGCAGCTGCTGCTGCTAGCTAGCTAGCTAGCTAACTAGTAGTAGAGGAGCAACAACAGTAATAAACACCTCAGAAACTTTAGCTCTTTCAACTAGCTCAGAAACACAAAATGGGAATTCTGCATCTGTGATCCTCAACAAGATCATTCAATGTGAATTGCAATTATGCATGATGTCAAGCTCTGATGGTCATGAAGTACATACCTTTGGACTTGAACTCAATTGCGCAGTGAACCATGTCAAAGGCAAAGCTTGGAACAGGCAACTGTTGAGAGGATGTCAGACTGCCCAACACAGCTGGAAGGCCACGTTCAAGTGCAATTTGTGCATTACCCCCATCAATTCGGTAAGGATCTACTGTCAGGGTAATCACATTGTGTGACACAAAGTGTGCAGCTAAGCTTCCAAAGCAGCAACCAACATCTAAAACTGTCCGAATCTGCAAGAAAACAAAATGTTGTGAAAACTGAGTACCAAGCACATGCAGAGATGTTGTCTCTGTTCATTGAAACACCATCAGAGTTGGGTATGGGAATTGTTGAAAGCTTTACAGATTTAAAGAAACCCACATAGTTGCATCAACTAGATTTGAACATAATTGAATTGTTTCAATACCTGACAGTGAGCTTGCATGAGCAGCAATCGTCTGCTGCATCAATTGTTACTATAAGATAACAGAGACATGATTGTAGCTTACTTTGAATCTAGGGGGAGAGAGAGAGAGAGAGTGAAAGACAGACAGACAGACAGACAGATGGGAAGACTAACCCCAGTCTTGCTGAAGACAGCATCATTGGCAAGACCAAGCATTACAGCAATTTGCTGAGTGTAATCGTCTGTGATCTGTGCCAACTCCCCTGTGAATGAAATTTGTGCTGATGATTCCACCAACATTGCTCTGCAGAATTGGACAGAGAATCATGTGATGAGATTCTTCTTCTTCTTTTTCCAAACTAAGAATGCACGCTTGCTCTGCTATTCCCTTTTTCTTCTTCTTCCAAACTAAGAATGCACACTCGCTCTGGAATGAATCCCTTTTTCCTCTTCATCTTCTTCTTCTTCTTGCACAAGTCTTAGAGAAGTGTCAAACAGGGGAGAAAGTGGGGGAAGGTGGTGATAGACTAATAAGATTGCAAAATGCTAACCTTTTCATCTTCCTCACTGCAGCTGTGGCATGCAGATGATTGTCCCCTGGTCTCTTCACATTGTGAAGCCAGACTGTGTCTTGACTGTCTGGCCATCTGAGAGGAAGTCGATAAGCTTTCGGGGGTGGGATCAAGCATCTCAGCATTGAGGAGGAGGATGCAGAAGAAGACAATTCTTCACAATGTCGTTGGAGCTCTTCTCCATTCTGGAATCCAGCTGCTAGGTTTGCTGTCACATTGTGACAGGGGACAAAATTCTCTGTACCCATTGCACAGATGGCCACTTCTCGAGCTCGCACTGTGCCTAAACCCATGATTCCACCAAAGGCAAGCTCTTGCAACACCGCTCTCTTCAGTGACTGGTATCTTTGCTGTGGGTAGGAGGAGAAAGCTGCAATGGGTCCTGACTGATGAATCCACGATGTTGTGGTGATGACAAAAACCACTCCCCCACCCATTGCACTCACCACACACAAGACCAGAAAAATCATGGAGAGTGACAGACATGGTGAAGAAGAAGAAGAAGAACCACGGTTGCTTGCAGCTGCATTGTTGCGAGAAGACAACGCTCCTGCTGCTGCTGATGACAGAGGGCTTGTTGTATATTGGAGTGGCAGAGGAGGAGGAAGAAGAGGAGGAGAAAGATCTTGGAAGAGCTGCTTGGTCCATAGCCGGATTGAGTGAGGAAGATACGAGAGAAGAAGCCCATCATGATGGGAATGAGTATGGGAGCTCACTCGCCATCGCTGTTGTCGTTCTTCTTCTTCATCTTGCTCCAACTCCTGACTCCTCTTGGGTGTTGTTTGATGAGAGAGATCAGCAGCAACCACGCGAACAGGCTTATCTGGAGTTCGAACTGATGATGCTCGCTGCAGAGGTCGAGACATCTTCTTCTTGTAGTTCTCTCCTCCTGTCCTCCTCCTTCTCTCTCTCTCTCTCTCTTCACCCACTGTTGTCTTTACTCTCCGCACCAAGAAGGCACTAGTGCTTCCATGAGGCCAAACTGACAAACAAAAACAAAACCCACAACACAACCAGTGAGAATGGACGACAACAACAACAGCATGACACTTGCTACGTCTGTTGTCAGTTCTTAGTGGATTGAGCTTCTTCTTCTATTGGGTATTATGGATAATCTTGAGCTTGAGCTTGAGCAAGAAAGAGAGCTTGAGCTTGAGCATGAAGCTTTTATCTACTACTTTCTCTTGCAGGCAAAAGAAGCTTCATGCTGTGAGAATGAAGCTGCATTGGGGTCGGGGACTCAACAATAGCAACGAAGAAAGAAACAACTGAAAAAGGACCCATCACAGTCCTTTGGAAGGAGGATGGATAACTGCATCATTTTCTACTTACATGAGTGTGGTTTTGCGACCAATTGCTGCAGCAGCCACTACAGAACATCGAAGGGTGATTAGATGTGCCGCTTGTCCTCCATTCATACGTTGAGCTTTCAACCCTAATTTAGGTATGTAAGAAGTACTCAGCTGGTTTGTTTGTTGTGGGTCCCCTTTTTTCCTTCAACAAAGTGGGGCCAGCCAGCATCATTAGTGTTTCCGGAAGAAGATTTCTGAGTTGGGCTTTTTTTCTTCCTTCTTCCTTGTCATATTGATTTTTTTCCTCTGTTGAAATTTTGCAACTCGTGAGATTTGTTGTTGAGATCTTTCTCTCTCTCTCTCTCTCTCTCTCTCGGAGATTTTTTGCAGCTTTCATTTTTCTGTACTTGCCACCTGGAAAAAAATGCTCCTCTCTTGAACACTAAATTTTGGGCGGGATTTTGGAAGACAAGTCTCTGGTTGGTATCCAGTGTTGTTGCTATGATGATGACCTCTGGACTATGTGGCGGTCATGGCCTTCTGCAAGCTTAGAACTTCTTATGGATCAGAAGAAGAGGGAGTGGTTTGGTTTTGGGTTCTTTCTAATCCTCTTTTTGAGGTGAATAACAAGCTTTTGTTGGATTGCAGGTGCGAGTGATGATCATGGTGGTGGGTTTTGAAAGGAATTCAGTACATGTTCTTTGTGCCGATTACTATGCAGGTCTTTGTGACAATGGAAAAATAGGAGGCCAGTTGGATTGGAAGGGGATATGATCATAATTTGCACAGATCTATCTCACAGCGCATTTTGTGTTGGAGTGCAAGACCTAACTGACAAACACACATTGCTCCACTTTGCAAACTAAAGAAAATATGGTAAAATGTTGTGTCTCTCTGAGTGCAGATCATAGTAGATTGCAGTGACCACAGCACAAGACATTGATGTTTTGCACTCTTTCAGACTTTGCAATATGGAATAGAGAAAAAACTGAAGGTTGCTTGTGTCCATTGCACCAAACTGTTGAAAGGAGGGACAAAACTCACAATGACCAAAGACCCCCTAAGGTGATTTTATGACCTCTTTTTTCTAGTACTCCCCACCTTCTCTACTTATGTCTTTGTGCTAGAAGTTCGTTTTACCTCTAGTTGTAAATTGGCCATGGGCTCGATTCCTCTCTCTCACTGCTAATTCATATTTAGCTAACAACTAACAACCTTTCTACTAATCCTCAAATCATCTCTCTCTCTCTCTGCTAACTTTTATCATGTTTAGCTGACGATTACATTCTGCTAATCCTGTGTTGGACCCATTCTCTCTTATGTCATTCAGTAAATTTTTGTACTATTTTTTCATATCCAATTACAATCGAGCTTTGTGTTTCAGATTCTGGAGTAGATATACCATTTGCTTAAGACTGATATATTATACTTGGGGCAAGAGACCTCACATGCTACTCTCTCTATTCATAAGCACTTTTTTGCATGTGAGGAACTTTGTTTCTCTAAATTTGCTTTGTCATGACAGTTTATAGAACCATCCTGCAGGAATGTTGAGAGTTGAAAGCTCAGGAAAGTAGGGCAGTAGTATGCTGTTTATATCTGCTTGATTCTTCCCAGATTTTCTTTGATGTTTTTTTGTTGTTGTTGTTGTTGTTGTTGTTTTTTGGCAGATTCAATCTCCAGCACATCATCCATCATGTTTATTCATCGTAACAACAAGCTGGATAGGGGTAACTTTCTTTTGTACCTGAACAGTGTTGGCTACATAAAGCTCAACATCTTCTCTGGTACTTGAAAAATTCTTTCCTTGAACATCATCTGATTTAACAGCAATTCATCTATTACAATAACTTCTGTTTCGATGCAATTTGATCTGATCTATGTCTTTGTACACCAAGCTCCCTTTTGCTTACAGGAGATTGGGCTAGATGAAACAAACATGATGGACAATGCTCTGCTTGGGTCATGGTTAGCTAGGAACCCGAACTCCCACCATTGGGTTCCTGTTAGTTCCCATAGCTGACCATCCCAGATAGCTTAGTTGTTGTTTTCACTACCTATCGATCTACTAAGTATGGAATACTCTTTTTGCACACAATGTGGTGCATGGTTGGACATTTTTTAGATCTCCCACACTGCGAGGTGTGTGATCAAGAATTTTGAGGTTTAGTTTTGTATGAACATTGGTTATGAATCTTAGAAATTGGTCATCTCTTGTCCAAAAACTTCAAGCTACATGGTCTAGATTTCAGTGGTGACACACATGAAGAATTACGAGGAAATGGGTATCGTTTGAAAATTGCGTGTTGTTGCATAGCCAAAGAAGATGCAACCATACAAACTTGAAATGTGATAATGATGACAAGATCACACAATTTGCACATATTTGCTACATGGTCACAAAATGATGAACTTTTGCTAAACTCTTTGAACACAAGATGTTGTTCTCGCTTTGTCCATGTAATTTTGCAATGCCAATTTCACATCCTTTTGGCTTATTTTATGTATTTTCAGAAAAAGTGCCTGGTGTTACACATAAGAGGATCTTTATTTTTTTTCCAATTTTTTGATATTGAAAATTAGCAGAATTTGCAGAAATTTTGAAATTTTAGTTCAATTTACACTAGAAAAACCATGTTTTCCAATTTCTTAGATTTAAAAAATGACAATATATGTCAAAAAGAAAAACACTAGTTATATATATGTGTAAAACTTATGTTTCAAAAAAAAAACACCAAAATTGGTGAAAGTTAAATTTATTTAGTAAGTGACAAATATAATGGAATCATTATCCCAATGCAATTTTTTTAAATACTAAATTTTTTATTGTAGTAATAGACCTGAATATATAAGACCCAAAACATATATGGTTAACAATAATCAATTTTATTTATGTTAAAAACTAGCAATCCTTATATTGTGGCATTTCAAAGCTTGAGAAATTCATTAAATACATTATAAAAAAAATTAGAATAGATCGATGATGATAAGAAATTATTGTACAAGCATAATGAAAACATAATGAACATGTGAAATTATAATGCAACTCCCAAAAACAATTATTTTCCCAAGTAAAAAACTTATTGCTTACAAGGATATTATGAGACATTGAAAAAGGGTTTGCATGGAAAAATAATATTCATAACAATGAATCAATTATAACATACATGTCTTGATGAAATATTTGTTGAGCCTATTAAAAAGGTCACAAAAATTATTATGCATTGACTTCAAAGTGTCGGCGTAAAATGTTTCATCTCCTTGTGATTTTGAGAATGGTTGCAAAATGTAACCTTCAATTTATGACAACAATTTATGAATGATATATTAAATTTTAGTATATTATCAAAATACATTTTCAAACAAGTTGCCTCCTTTTCATAGAATTAACTTGTTGGATATATGTATCATAATTCATCATACAATGAAGGTTAGGCAAAGGTTCAATCAACAAAGGATTCATTCTTCCAAGGGAATTTCTCCATACTAAGCAAATTTGCAAGCATTTACAAATCTTAAAAAACATTATGATGAAATTTGTTTTTATCACAACTTTTTTACACAATTTGGTATTTTGTGTGTGTGTGTACAACAAAATGTGTCCATATATGTAAAGTGATTTCATTTGATTTTGAGTGAATTCATCAATTGTAATGAATAGAAACCAATGAAGAAATAGTGAATTCATTGGTCTAGTGAATGGGGACTAATGAATTGCACCTATATTTTGTAATAATATATATAAACTTCAATGATTCTAACATAAAAATAGAATGTTCATTTTTTAATATTTTCATCTAAAAAGCTATAAAAGTCAAATTGATGGACCTTTAAAATGAAAATATATAATTTTAAAATCTTGTTGATTTTTATAAAATCTCAATTCCCAAGGTTTTGATAGAAAATGACATTTTTAAATTTTTTTTAGTAGTAATTTTGGAATTGATATTTTCCATATCTCCAATTTCATTTTGTGAAAATCTCATGAGGTTTAACATGTCATTAACATTTACAATGTTTTTAGTCTATAGCAAGATTTTTGTACATTACATGATATTTGTGTTTGATTCAATTTCACTTCACAATTGATAGCTCATTATAAGCAAAAATAGAATAGAAAAATACAAATTTCCTTGATATATAATATATATTCTTCTAGGAAATTAAACAAGAATTATGTTTATTTCAATAAAAAAAATTTAATCATAAAATAATTTAAAAGTCATAATCCATGCCAACTTAATGTTAAAGTTTATGCAATTCAAATTTATCATTTTTGTTCTAAATATGTTTTAATATTTTCATCTTTAAGAATTTTGGTTGGGTTTCCAATGTGTTCATTTAATCAACATAAGTTCAATATTCTGGGATGCATGTGATGAAAAATTTGATGACATGTAATGACCCCCAACATTACATCAAAACCTCAAAAAAATTGATTTGGTTTTTGTCCATGTCCATCAAAATGAGTTGCATGTTACATCATTCACCTAATGTTGTAATGTAATGAAATTTTGCAACCAAAGGCCATGGTTCAAAATGTCATCCATCGACCAATTTTTTGGTCATCCATGGCACAAAAGTTCATATTAGCTTGAAGGCAATTCTTTGTGAACTTTTTAGTTCTTTTAATCATATTGGTCTCTAGCTACTAACTAGATGTCCCATTGCAATTTATTGTGGTTTTTTTGGACAAATTGTGACATTAATTGCAAATAGTTTTAGTTGTCAATTATATATATTTTTTGTTATTGGAGTTTCAACATATGATTTAACTTCAAGCTATTGAGGTGTATGTTATGATGTCTCAACCTTCCATCATGAATTTAAACTAGAGATTGAAAAAAAAGGAAAAAATGAAGATGACATTGTTTTATAATATTACACAATTAACATCACACAACAATGTTTCAATGAACATGTTGCAACAATTATACCACTATAGTGGCTCTACATTCACAAGAGGGCAAGGACCGAGAAATAAAATAAAATACACAAATTTATGAGAATTATAATTGCCACACAAATTTTCTACAAATCCATAAACCCCAAATGATGTTTTTCAACTCTTTCCCAAATTATATACATTTCCTACTAGAACTTTTATTAGAAAAAACAAGATCTAAAATTACAACTCTTACTTTAGCCTAGATTTTTTTTTTCTTCTTTTAGGTCATCCCTTTGCATTATATATATATTTTAAAAATCCTACAACTACCACCTCCAAGCTCTTGTCACCAACCTTATTGCACTCCTCTTTTGTTTTTTCATGAGTTGTTCCTTGCAAGCTCATAAACAAACATAACATTTCTCCACTTTTTCAAATCATGTATGGCCTTCAATGTGCACAATTTGCAAAAAACAACACAAATTTCTTGAAACCCATTAAAACCTACATGATTCACTTTTGATGCACAATTTGTTATTGTTTGATCATCTTTATAGAGTTAGATTCTTGACTAAGTTTTTCACTCACATGAATTTTCCTTGAATCACAAATAGAAAATGAAATGGGCTTTGCTTTTACCACATTTATATTGGCTACATTTTGGTTGAAACTAGATGTTGGGGGATTCAAACACAATGGTGTTGTAGTGTGGGACATTTTGCCATGGGTGGATTGATCCATAGTTGTTTCGTTAAGAAGTTCACAGTTGCAACAACAAGCCTTTGGTCATGCTCAAAGAAGAAGAAGTTTGCAAATTGAACAAATCTAACAATGACGAAAACGAATTGTCATCATCTCCATCATGTTGTTAGTTGAGTTTGAAAACTTCTAATAAACATGAAGATACTAGTTTGATCCCTTCACAATCAACATCAAGAGCTACTCAAGCTATGCCACAAAATCAACCAAGACAAACACACACACAAGAGTTAGAGCTTTCCCACACCTTCAATTACATATACAAGACAACCACCTTCCCTCCACTTCAAGGTTTATGCCTTTGAGTTCATTAGTGTCATGACCATGTCTTTTGAAAAATATTTTGCACACCACCATTGAAATGACAAAAATCTCATCATTGAAATGTTGATAGCAATTTCACAAGGAGACGATCGATCTTGAAGATCAAACAATTGCTTGAATTGGCATCTTGAAGACAAGGCAACCTTGATTGTTATACTTACTTCTTTAAACAAAAAAGAACAATTGTCCATCAACAATTGCAAGATCTATTTCTTCCGTGCAAGTAATCATACTAATCAACAACTTAGCAAAGTTGGATGCTAGAGCTCAGTGACATCACCATGAACAAGAGCACGATAACAATGAGTCTATAATGGCAACCATGTGAAGCAACCAAAGGAGAACAATAGGAGAGATGTTTCAACATCTATAGAAACCAAAGCAAGATGACAAGGAGATGATTGATGTTGAAGGCAACAACAAGCAAGGAGGAGCTTATGAAGATGAATTGCAACCACAAAACATCCTTTGTAAAATTCTACTCAACCCTAAACCAAAACTGGCAAAAGAAAAACAAAAAAAAAAAAGGAACCAGCCAACAACAACAACACTAGTGCAAACTGCAAAACTAGTGATGCAAAAACAACCCAGTAGAGAATTGCATGGGAAATCTTTCTTTTTGCAGTTATAAAAGAGTTAGAAGGAGAGGAGAAGTAGAAGTAAGTGAGTGGGAGTGTGAAAGGGCAAGTGAAATGTTCAAAGGGTGAGATGAGATGAGATGAGATGAGATGAGATAAGATGTTGAATCCTTGCTGTTGAGGGTAATACATTGCTAACCGTATTTGCTGTTGCATGGCAACCATCCAGCTGCAAAGTCATGTGAATTCCACCCTTCTTCTTCTTCTTCTTCTTCCCCTTTTTGGGTCCTGGACAAGCAAGCCTCATTTCCTCAAAAGATCCAAGTCTGCAAACTCATAGCTTTCCTTAAACTCTACAGTTCTTGCAAGTACCCCATACATTGCACACAATAATATATTCACCACTTGGGGGGAGATGAAGAACATTTTTGTTTTAGTACAAGCTCTTGTTTTGGGAAGTTTGATCACAGCAGATGTGGTACTATGAAAGGATGAGGGGGACCAACTTGTGCATGCACTCCTTGTAGATTGCAAAAAATGGGGAATTTGGTTTTCTTTGGATGCTTGAAAACATCAGCATTCATTGGTGCATATGAGTTTTGCCCAAGTTTGCTTGCAGAGGATGTGTGTCCCTTCCTTGGCTTGCTCCTCCTCCTCTTCCCTGTAGCCCTTCTGTTGACTCTGACAAGCTTTTCTTTCAACCCTCTTTGTTTTGGGGGTTGACTTGGTTTTTCAAGCAGCAGCCCAATCCAGCAAGTGGGATCTTCTTGTTGTTGGAATCACCTTCAAGCAAAGCTTCCTTTTTTCTGGTATGTAAAATCTGCATGAAAAATGGGTGCTTTCAATGGTACCGAAGGACTTCAAATTGTATCAATTACCACATCCACTAAGGAGAGGAATTCATGCAATTGATTTGTTTTGCTGATGAAGAAGAAGAAGAAGAAGAAGAGTGACTGAGTGAGTGGCTTGTAATTAGGGCTTCAAAAATCCCAAGCCAGAGAGATAGATGGCAAGCACATTCAGTCCCCTTTCTACTCGAGGGGAATGTGATTGCCTCAGTATCTATCCCCTGGAGAATTTGTTAGAATCAAGAATGTCCAACATGATTGCTTTGGGAAGGTGATGAATCTGGATCTGCACTAGTGCAAAAGAGCACACAAGATTTTGCTGACAATAAGAATGTCGCCAAAGAAAGCAGCAACATCAGCAGCATCCCCAACAAAGAAGACAAGCCACTTGCCTCCAGAAACGCCAGCAATGCCATCCTCTTCCAAAAGACCCAAGACTGCAGTCCCAATTCCACATCAGATTCCAGGCTCAGGCTCAAAGCATGTGACTCCATGGCGACAAAGCCAGTCAAGTCCTGGATCATCCTCTTCTTCCCCCAAGGGCTCATCAGGAGCTGCAGCATTCCTTCGTCGCTATTCTCTCCCATCTGTTCGTCCCAAGACAGCAGGGAATGCTGGAGGTGTAGCCACAGACTTTGACATCTCTCGCTTCCCTCTACAACAACCAGTGGAGTATGGATCTCCACACCCATTGATTGCTCAGCCTTGTGAGCTTGATGGGTCCCTACCCAGTCCTGCAATCTTTCCCTCAGGTTCAGCTCCATCAGCTGGTCGTGTGCTCATGGACACTCGTGCCACCACACCTGCAATCATCCGATCCATGACAGTTGTGGGTACATTGAGTTCTCGACCATTGTCTCCACCACAAGGTGCATTTGGATCACCAGCTGCGAGAGCTGGGAGTCCCACCATCAACCCAGCTGTTGTGTTCCCTCCTGCAAGGATCCGATTCCCCCGGAATTTCACATCTTCACCTCCCAGTGCAAGAGAGCCCTGTGATGTGTTCCCAGAGAGAAGACCCTCCACAGCCAAGCTTGCTGAATGGAAATTCAGAAGATCCATCTTTGCTGATGAGTTCCATTTTGTGATGACTGAAAAGGGCTTGATACAACCTGCTGGATTGCCTTCCAGAAAACCGCTGTCTGAACCTGGGATTGCAGCTTGGGATCCTGAACAAACTGGCAGCTATCCGCCTCGACCCATTGACATGCTCATGTTCAACACCATCAAGTATCACCATTTGCAATTGATCCAAGTCGAGGACATGACTCCTGATGTGATGGCTCATAAACCTCAGCCTGAAACTGATGTGCAACCTGCTGAAGGACTTCCTGTCAAAGGTCTCTCATGGGTTGATGTCCAAGGCATACCTCATCGAATTGCACAACCTCTGGAGCTTTTTGATAACCCAGAGTTGGACCTTGTGCACCCATCCCTTGATATTCTAGAGGTGAATTCAATTCCTTCATCTTCCCCCAAAAATTACAAATCAATTCTCCACTTGCTTTTGCTTCCCCCTCCACCCCTCCCCCTGCTGTCTGTTTGTTGCTGTGTGATGACACTCCTTCAAATGGCCATAACTTATGTTTCAACTCTTAGATTTGGAAATCATCACGTGGAGAATGTGGAAAGCTTTTTGTTTTTGTTTTTTTTTTGTTTTTGGTCTGACTGGAGAAAAACAAATTGGTTTCCAAAAGGCACACAAGGCAGGGAAACAATTGCTTGCAAGATCGAAATGGTATGCAAATGATGGCAGTTTTACTTGGGTTCCTTGTGAAGTTGTGGACTATCATGAAGAATCTGACACATATACTATCAAATGGCTTTCAAGTGGCAAGCAGAAGAATGTGAGAAGGTAAAGAAGGAGTCCTCTTCTCGCACTAAGTCATTCTAGATACCCTTGTTGATGAATTCCAGTTCTTGCTTATTTCATTTCATACTAGAAGATGTACTGTAATGGGTATCTGCAAAAAAAGTTCTCTCTCTCTTGCTCTCTCATGGGATCATCACTTGATCAATAATACATGTGCTATGGTTTTTTGACTCTAGTGGTGATCATAACCCATTAAGGTCACACAGTAATTAGTATAAGCCAAAAAACAATTTCACCCATTTGTTGTTGCTCTTGTGCTCCTGTTGTTTGTGCAGGTTGAACATGGTGTTAGAAAAGGAACGAGAAGCAGGCTTTGTTGCACGTGTGATGACTGCCCGGGAGTTTCGCACCAAGATGGAAGCACAAATGGTACAAAAACTCAAAAACCCTAATCAGCTTTGTGAAGTAGTAGTCCTCTCTCTGTCTGTATAATTTGAGCTTTTGTTCAGTTTTAATTGTTTCTTGGTTGAACCAAAGTTTATTCTTGTTGCAAACTTGCAACACCCAAATCCTTGTGTACATACATACATACATTGACCCAACGTCAAGTGATCCCAAAAAACCAAAAAAAAAAAAACACTGTGATGTATGTAACTCAACAGGATCCTGGAAAAAATGTGCTCCAGAATTCTTCAACTCCTAATTCTCCTCAAGTGAATTGAATCTTTTGAGTTTGTGTAGTAAGAGAAGGAGGTATATTTGATTTCTCCAGATGGGTTGCTTCTTACAGCTCTTTCTTTATTGTTGTTTGTTGATGTTGGCTGGTGGCAGCGATATGTCAAGTATGTTGAAGACCTAGTCTTTGACAGTCCTGATCTAGTAGATGACAAGCTCAGAAAAAGACTGGAAGTGCGAGCTGGTTATGGATTGAGCTTGCGCTTTTCACAAACCATCACTGAGTTCATGGAAGAACTGAGAGCTGTGTATCACTGGGCTGTGAAGAAAACCATTTTGGACTATCGGTATGAGGTTGCTGATGAAGAGGAGCGCTCCCATTTCCTTGGATTGCAGATCTTTCCAGGGAAAGAAAAACAAGTCCCACCACCTCTGTGAGTGTGTTTTGTTTCTAGGCCTTTTTTCCTGTTAGTGAAATTCACAAATTTATTTACATGATGGAAATGGCTTTCATTCATGATTTTCATGGCAGTGGTGTCATTCGCTAATTTGTTGTTGCTAGCCATTTTTTAGGTTTTTGAGCATATATGTTGAATTGTGGGCTTTTGTTTTTGGTCATGACCATCAACATGATCCATTTGCAGTCAAGGATGTGCACCAGTTCCATACAGGAAACATGTCACATTTTTTACTCTGAGGGAAAGCATCGCGACAAGATTGTGTGTTGCGGAGGAAGCTTTCTTGTTTGCATTGAAGAGATATCACCATGAATTGGACATCAGTACTTCTGTGCTAATCAGCCCAGCTATGCACATTCAGCCCCGCCCTTGGACATTGCCCCATTTCCATAGCGAGCTTGAAACTTACATTCTGGACACTACAGACAATTATAAGAGCTTGTGTGTGTTTCTTCTCTGCCTCCAAAGAATTTTTTTCCCTCCTTTCTCTGTTGTTGCAAGGTCACATTTTTGGTGATGAATTTGCCTTTGATTTTTTACCCATCTGCTATTATGCTATTATAGATGTCAGGGTTGGGAGGTGGGTTTTGGGTGCGGATTTGTGGGGAGAGGGGGGGGGGGGGGTGGTGTTGGAACTTCCAGTAATGGAAAAATTTTTGTTTCCAGGGGAGATTTGGGAACTTTTGTTGTGGTTGTTGCAGCGGGG
>Ga0116231_10010209_pt1 | contig 15276 bp, 13 predicted proteins | sample S1TSphgellanicum_2_FD_89695 | JGI IMG/M metagenome (GOLD analysis project Ga0116231, IMG submission 89695) | Host-associated microbial communities from peat moss isolated from Minnesota, USA - S1T2_Fd - Sphagnum magellanicum MG | ecosystem: Host-associated > Plants > Peat moss > Unclassified...
AAGAATATTCTCGTTGCGATTAAGCCAGACTTAAGAAGGCATTCAAGAGAACTTTCTCGGGAGAAAAAAATTGGCTGATTGGCAACAAGCGGGATCGGGCGCCAGCGGGGGATTTGTGAGGGCGCGGCTTAACCATGTCACTTTGCCGGCGATGTGAGGGAGCGGGGCTTGTCACAGACGGATCGGTCGAACGGATCGTACGGGGTGCAGGCAGGTAGCATCGCGGCGGAGACGCGTCCGTTATGCTCCGTGGTCTATCGCAGCCGCGCGACCGCGGCACTTTCGGATTTTGATCTCTACCGGCTGGTGCAGGTCGCGCAGGCGCGCAACGAGACCGAGTCGATCACCGGGCTGATGCTGTATGATGATGGGCGGTTCTACCAATGGCTGGAAGGGCCGGTGGACAATGTCGCGCGGATCATGCGGCTGATCCGCACCGACCGGCGGCATACGGATATCGAGATTCTCAGCGACAAGCCGACCGCATCGCGGCAGTTTGGCGACTGGAAGATGCGCCTGGCGACGCGCGGCGTGCGCTCGATCCATTCCGGGCATAATGTGGTGGTGCCGAGCTCTCTGGAGCTCGAGGATATTCGGGCGCATCCGGAGCATGCGCCGGCGGTGCTGGCGGGGCTGTCCACGGCCGCGGGGGGCGCGCCGGCAGCGGCGGAATCGCTTTCGAACGGGCCGCTGAAGGGGCCGGCCGGGGCGCTGCTGAAAGACATCATCGTCACCGCGGTGCTGCCGGAGCTGGTGGCGCGGCGGGTGGTGGCGGAGCGCGCGAAACCCTGGCCGATCGACCAGCGGGCGCGCGCGCTGGCGGATTTGCTGGTGGGCGCGGAGGACAGCGCGGCGCTGGAATTGCTGCGCACGCTGCAGGACAGCGACGGGGCGATCAGGCATTTGTACGAGACGCTGCTGGAACCGGCGGCGCGGCGGCTGGGCGATCTGTGGGGCGCGGATTTGTGCAGCGAGCTGGATGTGAGCCTGGGGCTGGGGCATCTGCAGCGCGCGATCAGGGTGCTGAACGAGGAAGTGATGCAGCCGACGATCCCCCGGGGCCTGTACCTGCCGGCGGTGCTGATCGTGCCGGAGCCGGGCGAGGTGCATATGCTGAATTCGGTGCTGGATTCGGACGCGCTGCAGAATGCCGGCTGGGACCCGCTGATGGAGTTTCCCGCGAGCGACGAGGCGCTGCAGGATTTGATGGCGGATAGCTGGTTCGACGCGCTGGATTTGTCGCTGAGCCCGTCTTTCAGGCGCGAGGCCTGGCTGCCGAAGGTGACCAAGACCATCGCCCTGGCCCGGCATGCGTCCCGCAACCCGGCGCTCGTGGTGGTGGTGGGGGGACGGATTTTCGCCGAGGATACCGTGGCTGGCGCGCAGGTGGGGGCGGATGCGATTACGACGACGGCGCTGGCGACGGGTAAGGTGATCGAAAAGGGCATCGCGGCGCGGGCGAGGAAGTAAGAAGCGCTTTTTGAAAAAAGCGCTGCAAAAACTTTTGCGCGCGGGCCTGGGCACCTGCGGTGTCTTTAATCGCCACCGCTGGTGGCGATTAACGACACCGCAGGTGCCCAAGCCCGCCCGCAAAAGTTTTTTGGTTACTTTTTTTCAAAAAAGTAACTTCTTTTCTCACTTTTAATTGTTCGGCCCTATCCTGTCTTTGACGGTAAATTGCTTCGCCGCCTGCGGAAAAATCGGGATTTGCGCCTGCGGGGCGGTGGTGGCGCCGGGCGGGCCGGACCAGAGGCAGAGCGGGGTGGCGCGTTTGGTAGAGAGCGGAATCCAGACGGCGTTGTAACAGGCGAAGCGCGTGTAGCCGGCGGGGATGTTGGGGGCGGTTTGGATGGCGGCGATGTCGGCTGGCACGGCGCCGGCGAGGTTGCCGAGGTCCGCGAGTTTTGTTTTGGAATCGAACAGGATGTCGAGCGGCAGAAAATCGTCCAGCCAGGGGCCGGTGGCGACCAGAGCGGGGTGCGCGGCGGCGAGACGGCTGAAGGCGGCGAAGGAGCTGGTTTCGAAATTCAGCCAGAAATAGAGCCAGGGGCTGCAAAGCGGGCCGGCGAGGAGGGCGGCGGCCAGGGCGGCGCGGCGGGGCATGGTGGCGAGCGTGCCGGCCAGGCCAAGACCGGCGAGCGGGACGGCGATGGCAATGGCGGGGAAGATGAAACGGTATTCCTTATGCGCGATGACGGCGTGCGGGATGAGAATGGCGAGAATAACGAGGCCGGCGACCGGCAGATGCCGCGCGCCGCGCCAGCACAGGAACATGATCAACGGGAAGGCCCATAGCCAGTCCAGCAGCAGAATGATGATGTAGAAGCCGGGCGGGCTGGACCCGAGGGTTTCGGAAACGCGGAGATGGGCGTTGATGTAGATGTTGAGCCAGAAACTGCGGAACGGCTCGCCCCAGCTGTACCAGTCCAGCATGCCCGCGGCCAAGAGGGGCAGCGCGCCGGCGGCCAGCGCGGCCGGCCAGCGCCGCAGGTCGCGCCCGCACAAGGCGGCGCCGGCGAGGGCGGCGGCGGGGGCGAGTTGTTCGCGAAATACGATGGTCAGGCCGAGAAGAAACGCGGCGCCGGCGATGCGGCGGAGCTGGTGCGCGCCGCCGGCGCGGGAGGCGAGGTAGAGTGCGGGCACCAGGCAATCGGCGGCGAAAACCTCCTCCAGCGGGTGCGGCGCGAACAGCAGCAGGTCAGGAAACAGCGCCGCCAGCAGTCCGGCGGTCCAGGCGCCTTGGCTTCCGTAAAAATCCCCGCCCCATTTCGCGGCGGCCCAGACGATGGAGAGCGAGGCCGCGCAGAGCAACAGGCGGATGAGAATGAGGCCCGCGAGCGGGTTGGCCCAAAAGACATGCGCCAGCGCCATGGGTGCGGCGAGCAGCAGCGGGATGAGCCAGTTGCGCAGGCCGATCTGGTACTCCCACGGCACGTAGCCTTGGCCGAAGACCAGGCGGTGGGCCTGTTCCAGATATTGAAAGATTTCGTCGCGCGCGATGATGTTGGGGAAAGCGAGGGCGAGGACGGCGCGCAGCGCGAAGGCGGGGAGGGCTAGTTTGAGAAAGACGGCGTCGGCGTTACTGGACGGTGCGTCAGTAGCGCTTTCCTGGGAAAATGCGGTCCTCATACCGATCCGCTTTTTGTGGAAACATTATCGAAACGAATGACCTGGCACCAAAGCCGTGGATGCCAGCATGCGCTGGCATGACGTGGAGGGGGCGGTGGGTCATAGTTGTGGCGGGTTGAGATTAGTTTTGTTCCGTCGGGCGCCGGGGCACGATCAGTTTCATTTTGGCCGACTGGACCACTTTTCCGTCCTGATTCGTGGTGTTGATCAGCAGCAGCACCATGCCGCGGTCGGGCTTTGAGCGGGACGGGGTGATTTCCAGAATCTCGTATTCGCCGTGCAGGATGTCGCCGGGCCGCGTGGGCATCGGCCAGGAAATTTCGCCGCCGCCGCCAATAATCCCGCCGGCGAATTTGGGGCCGGAGGTGACGTTGAGGCGCATGGAAAACGCCGCGGTGTGCCACCCGCTGGCGGCCAGGCCGCCGAAAATGCTGGATTTCGCGGCCTCATGGTCCAGATGGAACGGCTGCGGATCGAATTTTTCGGCGAATGTCAGAATATCCTGCTCGGTGATCTGTTCCGCGGCGGAGGTGAATTTTTGGCCGACATGCAGGTCTTCCAGGTACAGCAGATCACTCATTGCAGTTTCCTTTTTTCAAGAGCCGCCCAGCCGAATTTCAGCATCGGCCCGGCGGCGAGCGCGAAATCGACGATCTCGTCCACCAGGCCCGGGCCGCGCATGGCGGCCATGGCGAGCGGCCGCCGCGTGACCCAGGATTTCAGTTTTAGCGCGTCGGCCATCTCCGGCGTTTCGGGCGCAAAACCTTTGGGCGGATTGATCAGCGCGTCCTCCCGCGAAACCGGAAGGTTTTTTACGGCTTTCTTCCAGCCGGCGAAATCGCCGGCAATGGCCTCGCGCAAGGCCTGCAGGGCCGGCGGCTCCGGCTGATAAAAACCGGCCGCCGTGAAACAATCTTTTGCGCCGACATGGATGTACAAAATGCCGGGCGACATTTTGCCGCCGTCGCGCGTCAGGGCGGCGCCGGCATTGGTCTTGTAGGGGCTTTTGTCGGCGGAAAACCGCACGTCGCGGTTCAGGCGGAAGATCGCGCGCTTCGGGTCGCCGGCGAAGGGCAGGCCCTTGGCGCTAAGCCTGGCGGCCACTTCAACGACAAGCGCCGAAAGCGGCGCGCGCACCTGCGTTTCGTAAACCTCGCGGTTGGCGTCGAACCAGGTTTTGGTCTGGTTTTCGGCCAGCCCGCGGAAGAAGGCGAAGGCGGCCGGGGCGAAGCCGGCAAAAGGCGGCGGCGGAAAATCTTCGGCGAGGCGGGCGGCGGACCGGCTCAAAGGTTTGCTCATGTTGGAATAAGTTTCGCACGCGTTTTGGCGCCGGGCAACGCCGACCCGTCAGGGGAAAATCGCGGGGCGCCCATGTGCCATGTCTTGTAGCGGCTCGCCCAAGGGCAAACATAACGGGGCATGTCGGCACTCAACCGGACCAAGGGCGCGCTCATCTTCCCGGACTATACCAACGCCGAGCGGGCGGTGGACCGGGCGATCCATTTCATCGGCGTGCCGCTCGGCGCTGTCGCCGGCCTGGTCATGTTCGCCGCCGCCGCTATGCACGGGGGCGGCACGCTGGTGGTGACCATCGGAATCTATGTCGCCGGCCTCATCGGCATGCTGACGGCCTCGGCGGCGTATCAGCTCACCCCCTCCAGCCTGAAAAAGGAGCGGCTGCGGCGGCTGGACCGGGCGATGATTTTCGTGATGATCGCCGGCACCTACACGCCGTTTTCCGCCAACGTGCTGCTGGGCCGCGGCGGCATCTGGCTGTGCGCCGTGCTGTGGACGCTGGCGGCGGTGGGCATTTTCATCACCCTGAAATATCCGCGGCGGTTCGAGCGGGCGATGATGGGGCTGTATCTGGCGATGGGCTGGATGCTGGTCGTGCTGCTGCACTACGCCTTCGCGCTGCTGCTGACCGTGAGCCTGGCGCTGCTGTTCGCCGGCGGCGTGGCGTACACGGTGGGGGCCGTGATCCAGTCGATTCCGCGGCTGAAATTTCATAATCCGATTTGGCATGGGCTGATACTGGTCGCGGCGTCGTGCCAGTATGAGGCGATTTGGTTGCAGCTTTTGGGGAAGTAAGCAGGTACTTTTTTTGAAAAAAAAGTACCCAAAAAAACTTTTGCATGGGGGCTTGTCCCCTCCGGTGTCTCTTTGATTGCCCCCGCTGGGGGCAATCAAAGAGACTCCGGAGGGGACAAGCCCCCATGCAAAAGTTTTTTGCGCGCTTTTTTTCAAAAAAGCGCTTCTTCCCCCCCACATTGCGTGCGAGCCACTTGACGGGTAGTTTGCACAAATCATGAGCAGTCGCTTGCCGTCCCTTATTCATCCCATAACCATCGGTTCGGGCCCTCGCGCGGTTGTTTTGGCTGATCCGGTGATCTTGGCGCCGTTGTCGGGGGTGACGGATTTGCCGTTCCGGGCGCTGGCGAAGGGGCTGGGGGCGCCGCTGGTGGTCTCCGAGATGATCGCGTCCTGGGCGATGGTGCGGGAGAATCGGAACACGATGCGCATGGCGGAGGTGGTGGCCGGCGGCGGGCCGTCTTCGGTCCAATTGGCGGGGTGCGAGCCGGCGGCGATGGCGGAGGCGGCGCGCATCGCGGTGGCGAACGGCGCGGATTTGATCGATATTAATTTTGGCTGCCCGGTGAAAAAAGTGGCGGTGGGGCAGAGCGCGGGCTCCGCGCTGATGCGCGATGAGGTTTTGGCGGAGAAGATTCTGGCCGCGACGGTGCGGGCCGTGGACGTGCCGGTGACGCTGAAAATGCGCATGGGGTGGGACCGCGATTCGCTGAACGCGCCGCGCCTGGCGCGCATCGCGGAAGAGTCCGGGATCGCGATGGTGACGGTGCATGGGCGGACGCGGCAGCAGTTTTACGAGGGCGTGGCGGATTGGGATTTTGTGGCCGAGGTGAAGGACGCGGTGAAGATACCGGTGATCGTGAATGGGGATATCACGAGCGAGGCAAAGGCGGCCGAGGCGCTGCGGCGGTCCGGCGCGGACGGCGTGATGATCGGGCGCGGTTCGTATGGGCGGCCATGGTTTCTGGCCCAGGTGGCGCATTTTCTAAAAACCGGGGAGCGGGTGGAGAGTCCGGCGCTGGCGGACCAAAAAGCGATTTTGGTGCGGCACTACGCGGCGATCCGGGCGCATTTTGGCGAGCAGGCGGGCGTGCGGCTGGCCAGGAAACACATCGCCTGGTATTCGCATGGGCTGCGCGGCTCGGCCGCGTTCCGGGCGGTGATGAACCGGCTGGACCAGTCCGCCGCGGTTCTGCGGCTGATCGATGAGTTTTTCGATCCGCTGATCGAGCAAAACTTTGTGCGTCAGGATGACGAGATGGCCCTGGCGGCATGAGCGGTTTTAAGCGGGCGTTCGGCATGGTGCGGCGCGCGCCGGCGCCGGCCAAGGTGAAAATCGACCATGCGCAGATTTTGGGGGCGCTGCCGATCGCGGTGGTGATGCTGGATGAAACGGATTCGTTTTTGTTCCTGAACTATGCGGCGGAGGAGTTTTTCGGCTCCTCCAGCGCGCGGCTGGTGGGGGCGCCGTTGACGGAGCTGCTGCACGCGGACCACCCGGTTTTTCTGCTGCTGGAACGGGCGCGGCGGGACGGGCTGACGGTGGCGGAGCATGATTTGGTGATGGAGGGCCAGAAACTGACGCGGCGGGAGGCTTCCGTGCAGGCGGCGCCGGCGCTGGATTTGCCGGGCTGCGTGGTGCTGACGCTGCAGGATTCCTCCGCGGCGCGCGCGCTGGACCAGCAGATGTCGGCGCGCAACGCGGCGCGCAGCATCACGGGGATGGCGGCGATTCTGGCGCATGAGGTGAAGAATCCGCTGTCCGGCATACGGGGGGCGGCGCAATTGCTGGAAACCAGCGCGCCGGCGGCGGACCGGGAATTGGCGGTGCTGATCCGGGACGAGGCGGACCGGATTCGCGCGATGGTCGAGCGGATGGAGACGTTTGGGGAGAAGAAGCTGGAGCGCCAGGCGGTGAATATTCACCGGGTGCTGGAGCATGTGAGGAAGCTGGCGGGGTCCGGGTTTGCGGCGCGGATCAAATTTATTGAGACGTACGATCCGTCGCTGCCGCATGTGCATGGCAATCGGGACCAGTTGATCCAGGTGTTGTTGAACCTGGTGAAGAATGCGGCGGAGGCGATCGCGGGGACGGAGCGGCCGGATGGCGAAATCCATCTGGCGACCGGGTTTCAGCACGGCGTGCGGCTTTCGGCCGCATCGGGCCGGGGGCGGGCGAATTTGCCGCTGTTTGTTTCGGTGCGGGATAACGGGCCTGGGATTCCGGAGGATATTCGGCGGCATTTGTTCGAGCCGTTCATCAGCACGAAAGCCACGGGCAGCGGGCTGGGGCTGGCGCTGGTGGCGAAAATCGTGGCCGATCATGGCGGGCTGATCGACGTCGATAGCCGGCCGGGGCGCACGGAATTCCGGATCAATCTGCCGGTCTTCGAGGACCCGCATGAGAGCGATTTATTGTGAGTGAGATTTTATGACCACTTTGCCCACCGTGCTGATCGCCGATGACGACCGTTCCATCCGCACGGTGCTGACGCAGGCGCTGGGGCGCTCCGGGTATCAGGTGCGGGCGACCAGTTCGGCGGCGACGCTGTGGCGGTGGGTGGAGGATGGCGAGGGCGATCTGGTGATCACCGACGTGATCATGCCGGATGAAAACGGGCTGGATTTGGTGCCGCGCATCCGCCGCATCCGCCCGGAACTGCCGGTGATCGTGATGAGCGCGCAGAGCACGCTGACCACCGCGGTGCAGGCGACGCAGCGCGGGGCGTTCGACTATCTGCCGAAACCCTTTGACCTCGCCGACCTGCTGGCGGTGGTGGACCGCGCCGTGAAGCAGCCGCTGCCGGCGGCGGCCGCGGCGCCGGTGGAAAAACACGCTGAGGAGGCGCTGCCGCTGATCGGGCGCAGCCCGGCGATGCAGGAGATTTATCGCGTCATCGCGCGGCTGACGACGACCGATCTGACCGTGATGGTGAATGGAGAAAGCGGCGCCGGCAAGGAACTGGTGGCGCGCGCGCTGCACGATTACGGCCGGCGCCGCGCCGGCCCGTTCGTTGCCATCAACATGGCTGCCATCCCGCGCGAGCTGATCGAATCCGAGCTGTTCGGCCACGAACGCGGCGCGTTTACCGGCGCCACCAACCGGCATGTCGGCCGGTTTGAGCAGGCCAATGGCGGTACGCTGTTCCTGGACGAAATCGGCGACATGCCGCCGGAGGCGCAGACCCGGCTGCTGCGTGTGCTGCAGGAAGGCGAATTCACCACCGTCGGCGGCCGCCAGCCGATCCGCGCCAATGCCCGCATCGTCGCCGCCACCCACCGCGACCTGCGCGCGCTGATCCGGGCGGGGCAGTTCCGCGAGGATTTGTTCTACCGCCTCAATGTCGTGCCGATCCGTCTGCCGCCCTTGCGGGAGCGGCCGGATGATATTCCCGTCCTCGCGCAGCATTTCTTGAACAAGGCGCAGGCCGAGGGGCTGCCGGCCAAAACCATCGATGCGGGCGCGATGGCCATGCTGTCAGCCTATCGCTGGCCCGGCAATGTGCGCGAACTCGAAAACTTGATCCGCCGCCTCGCCGCCCTGGTGCCGCAATCGGTGATCACCGAGGCCATATTGGCGCCGGAACTGGCCGACTACGTGGCGGTGGAAGAAACCGCGCCGCCGCGCGGCGATGAGAGCGATACGATGGCGACTGTGGTGGAACGGCATGTGAGCCGCTTGCTGGCGGCGATCCGCGAAAGCGGCGAGGAAGGCGTGCTGTACGAACGCGCTTTGGCTGAACTGGAACGTCCCCTGATCCGGATGACGCTGGCGGAGACGCGCGGCAACCAAATCCGCGCCGCCGCTTTGCTGGGACTCAACCGCAACACGCTGCGCAAAAAAATCCGCGAGCACGGCATCGGGGTGCAGCGGCGTGTGGGGTAGGGAAGAAGAAAGCAAGAACTTCTTTTTTGAAAAAAAGAAGCAAAAAACTTTTGTTAATCTGGGCCACCGGCTTTTTCACTTGCACGGTTTAAGGAATCAAAGTTTTTTTTGCTTCTTTTTTGTTCACAAAAAAGAAGACTCTTCCCTCTAATGTCCACGATCTTCGACGAGCTTCCGGCCAACCGTTCCCGCGCCTCGATGACGCTGGATATCGTGCTGGGGCGCGTGTCCACGCTGCTGCTCGCCTCCACCGCGCTGGCGCTGGGCATCGCCACCTTCGCCATTCTTGCCGGCCGCGTGAAACTCACCATCCATTCCTCCTTTGCGGTCGGCTTGTCAGTCGCGGATTTCGCGGTTCTGCTGCTGCTCATCATCGTGCTGGTCGGCCGCGTCACGCGCGTGGTGCTGGAGCGCCGGCGCGGCGCCGCCGGCGCGCGGTTGCATGTGCGGCTGGTGTTTTTGTTCGGCGGCGTCGCCGCGGTGCCGGCCATTCTGGTCGCCATCTTCGCCACCGTGTTCTTCAACATCGGCATCCAGGCCTGGTTCAACCAGCGCGTCCAGTCCGCGCTCGACCAGTCCAGCCAGGTCGCGCAGGGCTATCTGGATGAGCATAACAACGACATCACCGTCGCCGCCCTCTCCATCGCCAACGACCTTTTTCAGAACGGCTCGATCTATCTCGGCGATTCCAGCGGCCTCGCCAATTTTCTGTCGCAGGAAGTCGGCATCCGGGGCCTGACCGAGGCCGCGATCATCGACCCCGTCACGCGCGAACAAATCGCCACCGCCGGCATCTATCTCGGCGGCATGGGCATCACCATGCCGAGCCCGTCGGACATCGCCGCCGCGCGCGGCGGCCGCGTGGTGGTGATCAGCGCGCCGGATGCGACGCTGGAACGCGCCATCGTGCAGCTCGACACCGCGCCGGCCTCGATGCTGCTCATCGAGCGGCCGGTGGATCCCACCATCCTGGATCACGTCCGCCGCACGCAGGAGGCGGTGGCCGAATACCAGCGCCTTTCGCAGAACCGCGGCGCGCTTGAAATTTCATTTGCGCTCATCTTCGCCACCGTCGCGCTGCTGGTGCTCTCGGCCGCGGTGCTCATCGGCCTGGTGCTCGCCAACCAGATCGCGCGGCCCATCGGCCATCTGATGCGCGCCGCCGAGCGGGTGCGCGAAGGCGACCTGGCCGTGCGGGTGCCCGAAGGCGCCAGCGGCGACGAAGTCGCCGGCCTCTCCCGCGCCTTCAACCGCATGACGGGCCAGCTGGAGGAACAGCACGCCGAGCTGATGGAGGCGTACCGGCAGCTCGATGAGCGGCGGCGGTTCACCGAAACCGTGCTGGCGGGCGTTTCGGCGGGCGTCATCGGGCTGGACGGCAAAGGCCGGATCGAGCTGCCCAACCGCGCCGCCGCGGAACTGCTGGGCGTCGATCTGCAGGGCAAAATCGGCCTGCCGCTTGCCGACATCGTGCCGGAATTTTCCGCCCTGCTGGCCGACGTCGCGGCCGCGCCCGAAAAGCCGGTGACGGCGGAGCTGGAGCACGGCCCGGCGATGGCCAAGCGCGTGCTGCTGGTGCGGATCGGCGCGGAATTCAAAGGCGACGCGCCGGACGGGTTCATCGTGACCTTCGATGATGTGACGGAGCTGCTCTCAGCCCAGCGCAAGGCGGCGTGGGCGGATGTGGCGCGGCGGATCGCGCATGAGATCAAGAACCCGCTGACGCCGATCCAGCTTTCGGCGGAACGGCTGAAGCGGCGCTTTGCCCGAGAAATTACGTCTGACGCCGAGGGGTTCACGCAGATGGCCGATACCATCGTGCGCCATGTCGGCGATATCGGGCGGATGGTGGACGAATTTTCCACCTTCGCGCGCATGCCGGCGCCGGTGATGCGGGCGGAATCGCTGGAACGCATCGCGCGCGAGGCGCTGGTGCTCCAGCGCGTCGCGGCGCCGCGGGTGAACTGGACGGTGGACGCCGCGCCGGATGTCTATGCGATCTGCGACCGCCGGCTGATCGGGCAGGCGATCACCAATCTGCTGCAGAACGCGGTGGACGCGGTGGCGATGCGCGAAGGCGCACACAAGATCAGGCTGGATATTTCGCAGGACGGGCCGGAGGCGATGATCGCCGTCACCGATGACGGCGTCGGCCTGCCCGCCACCGACCGGGCGAAATTGACGGAGCCCTACGTGACGCATAAGCCCAAGGGCACCGGCCTCGGCCTCGCGATCGTCCGCAAAATCATGGAAGACCATGGCGGCCGGCTGGAGCTGGAAACAGCGCCAGGCGGGGTGGGGGCGCGCGTCAGCCTGTATTTGCCCGCCGCCGCCAGGACGACCGAAAAAACCATGCCCAAAATTCCGATGGACCAGACCGCCAAATGACCGAGATTTTGATAGTCGATGACGAGCCCGATATCCGCATGCTGGTGGAGGCCATTTTACGGGACGAGGGTTTTGAGGCGCGCAGCGCCGGGACCAGCGACGAGGCGCTGGCCGCCTACCGCGCGCGCCGGCCGCATCTGGTGATCTTGGATGTCTGGCTGCAGGGTTCTAAGCTGGACGGCATCGGCATCCTGGAGGCGATGCACGCCGAGGAGCCGCGCATGCCGGTGGTGATGATTTCCGGCCACGGCACGATCGAGACCGCGGTCGCCGCGATCCAGCGCGGGGCCTATGATTTCATCGAAAAACCGTTCAATTCGGACCGGCTGCTGCTGGTGGTGCGGCGCGCGCTGGAAGCGGCGAAACTGGCGGCAGAGAACGCCGAATTGCGGCTGCGCGTGGGGCCGGAAACCACGCTGACCGGCGAGGGCAACGCCATCGTCGCGCTGCGCGCGGCGATCGACCGGGTGGCGCCGACCGGCTCGCGCGTGCTGATCGCGGGGGCGCCGGGTTCCGGCAAGGAGACTGTGGCGCGCATGATCCACGCCAAATCCCGCCGGTCGGACGGGCCGTTCGTGGCGCTGAACTGCGCCATTCTGGCGCCCGAAAAATTCGAGGTGGAACTTTTTGGCGTCGAATCCGGCATCGACACCAGGCGGCGGATCGGGGTGCTGGAGCGCGCGCATGGCGGCACGCTGCTGCTGGACGAGGTGTCCGAAATGCCGCTGGAAACGCAGGGCAAGATCGCGCGCGTGCTGCAGGACCAGAGTTTTGAGCGCGTCGGCGGCGGGTCTTCCTCGCGCGTGAAAGTGGACATCAGGGTGATCGCCACCACCGCCCGCGATCTCAGCGCCGCGATCGCCGGCGGGACTTTCCGTGAGGACCTTTATTACCGCCTGGCCGTGGTGCCGCTGCGCGTGCCGTCGCTGAAGGAACGGCGCGAGGACATCCCGGCGCTGGCGGCGGATTTTTTGCAGCGGGCGGCGGATGCTTCGGGGCTGCCGGCGCGGGCGCTGGCCTCGGACGCCATCGCCGCGCTGCAGGCGCATGACTGGCCCGGCAATGTTCGCCAATTGCGCAACATCATGGACTGGCTGATGATCATGCGCTCCGCCGAGACGGAGGTTTTTCGCGCGGAACACCTGCCCACGGAACTATCGGCGCACGCGCCGCGCGCTTTGGCCATCGACCCAGCGGCGGACGTGATGGCGCTGCCACTGCGCGAGGCGCGGGATGTTTTTGAGACGCAGTATTTGCAGGCTCAGCTATTGCGCCACGGCGGGAATATCTCCCGAACCGCGAATTTCGTCGGCATGGAACGCAGCGCGCTGCACCGCAAGCTGAAGCAGTTGGGAATCGGCGCGGAGGATCGAGCGGCGGTTTGAGGGAAGGAGTTACTTTTTTTCAAAAAAGCGCTTCTTTCATTATCACCCCGCCCAAAACACCCCCACGCCACCAAACGCGCGCACTGCCGTATCCGCCGTCAAAAACACCGCGCCTACCCGCATCGCCTGCGCCACCAGCAGCTTGTCAAACGGGTCCTTGTGCGCCCAGTCCAACGCGCCGGCCAGTTCCCCGTCCGCTGGTGTCATCACCAGCTCAAAAAACCCGTTCGCCGCAATCGTCGCTGCCGGTGAGCCGTCGAACACCAGTTTCCCCAGCCGCCGTTTGATCGCAATCTCCCAAACCGAAACGGCGCTGACAAAAACCTGATTGACCGGGTCGGCAATGACCCGCCGCGCCTCAGCGTTCAGCCGGCTTGCGCCGCTGTCCCACCATAAAAACGCATGCGTATCGAGCAGAAGCTTCACACATTCCCGTCGAACATATCGGTAATCGCCGGATCAACCGCGTCGAAATCATCCGCGATATATGTCACCTTCAGCGCATTGGCCGGCTTGCGCTCGGCACCGCGCACGCCAATCGGCACCAGCTTCGCGCATGGCACCCCGTTTTTCGAAATCACGATCTCTTCGCCGGCGGCCGCTTGGTCCACGAGGCTGGAGAGCCGCGTTTTTGCATCATAGAGGCTGACATGCGTGTCCATTCGTCACCTCTACGCAGTTTGGTCAACCTGGTCAAGTCAGACATTTGGCATAGGTCCGGAGGGTGGGGTGCGAAGGCGCACCCCACCCTACAGGGCCCGCATGAGGGACTCGAATTCTTGGATTGTCAGGGTCTCGGCGCGGCGGTCGGGGGCGATGTTGGCTTTTTTGAGGAGGGCTTCGCCGCCGATGGGTTTCAGGGCGCCGCGGAGCATTTTTCGGCGTTGGCCGAAGGCCGCGGCGGTCAGGCGTTCCATGGCGGATTTTTGCTCCGGCGGGGGCTGGGCCGGTTTGGGGACAAGCCGGACGATGGCGGATTCGACTTTTGGCGGGGGCCAGAACGCGGTGGGGGGAAGCATGAAGGCGATGTCAACCTCGCAGAGCCATTGCGAGATGACCGAAAGGCGGCCGTAGGCGGGGGTGTTGGGCGCGGCGATGATGCGTTCCGCGACTTCGCGTTGGAACATGAGGGTGAAGCACGTAAAATCTTGCGCCTGGCCGAGCCATTTGATGAGCAGGGCTGTGCCGGCATTGTAGGGCAGGTTGGCGACGATCGCGCGGGGGGCCGGCGTGAGGGCTGCCAGGTCGAGTTTTAGGGCGTCGGCCTGGCGCACGGTGAGGCGGGTGGGATAGGCGGCGGCCAGCGGGGCGAGGGCGGCGATGGCCCTTGGATCGACTTCGACGGCCGTCACGTGCGCCGCGCTGGAGGCCAGCAGGGCGCGTGTCAGGCCGCCGGGGCCGGGGCCGATTTCGATGACGTGCTGTCCCGTCAGGTCGCCGGCGGCGCGGGCGATGCGGGCGAGCAGGTTGGAATCGAGCAGAAAATGCTGGCCGAGTTTCTTGTCGGGTTTCAGGCCGGCCTGCGTGATGACGTCGCGCAGGGGGGGAAGCGCTGAAAATTCATCTGGCATGGCGGTTGTTTGCCTGGGCTGGGGCGTGGCAACAAGGTTTTGTGGACGCCGAGGTTTCATCGCCGCCGAAAGCGCGCCGTCTGGTGGATGGCTGGGTGCTGCACGCGCCGGAAAAACTGCGCGCGCTGGTGCGGGCGGACGAGGTCTGGTTGGCGATTCTGGCGGCGGTGGTCGGCGCCCTGTCCGGCTGCGGCGTGGCGGCGATCAACGCGATCACGGCGATGATGCACACCAAACTCTTCGCGCTGCCGATCGGCCAGGGGCTTTCGGAATCGGTGAAAGTGGCGCCGCTGCGGGCGCTGGCGGTGCCGGCTTTGGGCGGGGTGGTGCTGGGATTTTCGTTCTGGCTGCTCGGCAAACTACGCCCAAAGCCGCTGATCGACCCGGTGGAGGCCAATGCGCTGTTTGGCGGCCGGGTCTCGCTGGTGGATAGCGTGATCGTGGCGGCGCAGACCACCTGGTCGAACGGCGTCGGCGCGTCGGTGGGGATGGAGGCGGGGTATGCGCAATTGGGGGCGGGGATCGCGTCGCGGCTGGGGCGCAGTTTCCGGCTGCGGCGGAACGATCTGCGGGTGCTGGTGGGGTGCGGCACGGCGGCGGCGATCGGCGGGGCGTTTGACGCGCCGCTCTGCGGGGCGTTTTACGGGATCGAGCTGATCATCGGGGTCTATTCGATCACCACGCTGCCGTTCGTGGTGATCGCGGCGGTGGCGGGCACGCTGACGGTGGAAGTGCTGACCGGCGGCACGCCGCCGCTGGCGGTGACGCTGCCGGCCAGCGTGCCGGGCAGCGTGTACCCGATGATTCTGCTGCTGGGCGTGTGCGC
>Ga0116231_10010211_pt1 | contig 15275 bp, 8 predicted proteins | sample S1TSphgellanicum_2_FD_89695 | JGI IMG/M metagenome (GOLD analysis project Ga0116231, IMG submission 89695) | Host-associated microbial communities from peat moss isolated from Minnesota, USA - S1T2_Fd - Sphagnum magellanicum MG | ecosystem: Host-associated > Plants > Peat moss > Unclassified...
ATGCCGTGGCGGGCGTCGTCAATATCGTCTTGAAGCAGCATCTGTCCGGGCTCACGGCAAGCGTCGGTTCAGGCATCAGCGGCTACGGCGACGGGGGCACAGCCGACCTAGCGCTCAGCCTTGGCGAGAACCTCGACCACGGGAATTTTGCGCTCAGCGCCGCGTGGACACGCCGGGATCCCATCGTGCAGTATTCGCGTGCTTGGGCGCGCGACCCCATCGACACCGCGACGGTCGCTCCGGACGGTTCGCTCGCGATCACGCGCGGGAGTCCGGCCAGCCTGAGCGGCAATGCCGTGACCGCCAGCGGAAGCATCGGACCGTCCACGGGGAATTACGACACGTCGCTGGAGTCGTACTTGCGTGGCGGGCTCGACCGGACCGCTCTGAACGCGATCGGTCGCTATGAGCTTTCGGATCGGCTGTCCGCCTTTTCGGAACTGAGCTACAGCGACAAGGTCTCAGAGACGCAGCTTCCGCCCCAGATCCTCGGGCTTGGCGGTACTCCGAAGAATCCCGATGGCTTCGTCATTCCTGCGGACAATCCTTACAACCCTTACGGGCAGGCTGTTACCTTGCAACGCGTGCTGGGCGAAGTCGGAAACCTCGACACGCGCAGCGATACCGAAGTTTTCCGTGTCGTCGCGGGGCTCGAGGGACGGTTCTCCCCGGACACGAATTGGTCGCTGAGCTACAACCACGGCGAGAGCCGGACCGGCTACGATACGAACAACTCGGTCAATCTGACGCGCGCCCTCGACACGGTCAGCAATAACCCCTCACGGTGTCTTGCGAGCCAGGGCTGCGTGCCGGCCGATTACTTTGGCGCCGGCAGCCTATCGCCCGCCGCCGCTTCGTTTATTCGTTACACCGATGTGACCACGTCGGAGTATCTCGAAACCGTCGCGCAGGCGAGCCTGACCCAAGATTTTCACGTGCTACGCGATCTTCAATGGGTGGCGACCGCGGATGCCGAATATCGCAAGGAGTACGGTCAAACCATACCCTCTTCGGTCGTACTGGCCGGCGACCAAGCGGGCGGCGCTAGTGCTGTGACCGAAGGCGGCTACGATACCCGCGAAGTCGCCGTCGACCTCGATCTGCCTCTCTTGCGCGACCGCCGGATTGCCAAATCCCTGGCGGCCGAGCTGAGCGGACGCTACGTCAGCACGAGTTTGTTCGGCAATTTCCCCGTGTGGAAACTGGCACTTGCTTGGGCGCCGGTTCCGGGGCTGCGATTTCGCGGCGGCCTAGGCACGGCGCGACGCGTGCCGGCAATCACCGAGGCGTTCGCCGGTAGCACGACCAGCCTGCTCGAGATCAGCGATCCGTGTGACGCGACCAATGGACTCGTGGCGAACTCGGTAGTTGCGGCCAACTGCCGATCGCTCGGTCTGCCCGCAACGTTTCGTCAGTCATCGCCACTGATTCAAGTTGCGAGCGGGGGTAACGAGGACCTGAAACCCGAGTCATCACGAAGCTACAATCTCGGCGTGCAGACCGAACCGGGCCTGCTTGGCCCAGTCATAGTCTCAGTCGATTATTACAAGATCACGGTGAGTAATGCGATCGATTCGCTGACCGACGCGGATCCGAACTACATTCCCAATCAATGCTTCCTGAGCGTGAATCTCTCGAGTCCCCTGTGTTCATTGATCACGCGGACCCCGGCCGGCCCGAGCGTCGGACAGATCTCACGCATCTACGCGCCCGATCAAAACATTGGCGGTATCGCCACCGATGGCATCGATGTCGGACTGAACTACCGGTTCGAACGGCCGGCCGTTGGAACGTTTCGGATCGATTGGAACAGCGCGTATTTGCTCGACTATCTGGTTCAAGAGGTTCCCGGCAGTGCATTTATCCAAGAAGCCGGTACCTTCCCGAACGTCACGGACGCCGGCGGATTGCCGCGCCTGAAGAGCTTACTGTCGCTGGAATTCGAACGATCGGGTTGGTCGGCCGGCTGGAGCGTCAGGTATATCGGCCCCGCCAGCGTTCTGGGTCTGACGTCAGGGTCTCCTTTCAGCCGAGCCCCCGGCATTTTCTATCATGACCTCAACGCCGGATGGCGCGCCGGGAAATTCGATTTCGACTTCGGCATCGACAACATTCTCGATCAAAAGCCACCGACCCTCATCGATGGTGTGTCCAACACGAATCTCAATACCTACGACGTGGTCGGTCGATACTTCCATCTACGCGCAATGCTTCAATGGTGATGCCCGAAGGCGCGAGATAGTCGTGAACCGCGGCGCACACGGCGAGGTTGCCACAGCGCCTCACACACCGCCTGGGCGGGCGAAGCCGACAAAAAGGGGGCTACCTTTCGGTAGCCCCCAAGCTATCCAAGCGGCACCCCGACCGGAGCCGGGTGCTCCAGGCTTAGAGTTTGGCCTGCCCAAAGTCGAAGAAGTCGAAGAGATCGTCCAAGGCTGGCGAGTTGAGCGGCACGTACGGATTTTCCGGCAGCGAGACCGGGTTCGGGAAGTTGTCCCGGCTACGCTGCGTCACCGGTGCCAGGCGCCAATTACGCTCGATGAACTTCAGCAGCGACACATGGTCCGCGTAGCGGTGTGAAATGTAGCCCTGAGTCTTCAAGTGTGGCGCAACGACGATCATCGGAATGCGCGTGCCGTCGCCGAAGAAGTCCACCGGCTGCACATAGCCCGAGTCGTAGTAGCCGCCGCCCTCGTCTTCGGTAATGAAGATGGCCGTGTCCGCCGCATAGGGCGATGCCTGCACCTGGTCCACGATTTTCTTCACGAAGCCCTCGAACAGGTCGAGTTTCGACGAGGAGGGATGGCCGTCGACCAAGCCGCTCGGCTTGACGAAGGACACCGCGGGCAAAGTGTTGTTGCTGATGTCAGCGTAGAGATCGACCGTGTCCTGCAGATGCCCCGCCACCTTGTTCGGATCCGACATGATCGACGTGTCGTATTGGAACGGATTGCAGATGGTGCAGTACTCGTCCGACGTCGGCCCCGGAATGCCGTAGTTCAGCTGATACGGGTCGTTGACATAGTTGTTCCACATGTCGCCGTAGTATTTCCACGAGACATTGGCGTCAATCAGGCTGTCACCGATGCTGCGCGTCGAGGACGGCGGTATCGTGAACGGCGTGTTGTTCGCATTCGTATCCGTGAAGGCGTTCTTGCCGTTGCCGAAGTAGCCCGGGTTGTAGTTGTTGAGCAGATAGTAGTGGCCGCGCTCGCAGCGGGGATCGATCTGAACCGCGCGGAGGTACTCGAGGATGGGTTTGACACCCGGTTGTTGCGGGTCCGAGCAGTCGCTATATGAGCCGCCGCCATACACCGAAGAACCGTAGCCCCCGCCGCCATAACCGTCCTGGCTGTACCAGTTGTTGGTGCCGGTAGCAGGGTTCGGATTTTCGACTTCGTTCACAATACCGGCGTTCGGCGTGCCCGCAAATACGGTCGTACCGTTCGGCGGAGCCGCCGGACGCCCGTTGGCGTCGCTGAACCAGATCGCATCGCCGTGACCCAGCATGATGTGGTTCGCGCCGGTGCCCCCGTTCACGGACTGATGGAAGTTGTCGCTCATGGCGTAGTTGTCGGCCAGGAACTTCAGATAGGGTACATCGCCCTGTTGAACGTTATAAAACCCCAGCGCGGCGGAACCCTCGCCGGTGGTGGCATTCGTGAACGGCTGCGGCTGTGCCAGGCCATTGGTGCCGGCGCCAACACTCACCTCGACCCAGGAGAACAGCTTCGAATCGCAGCCTGACGGATTCCGCCAAGATGCGTGCTCGACACTGCAATCGAGTTGTTGCCACATTTGATAGAAGCGGTGAACCGGGCTGGCAGAGTAGTCCGTGTAAGACAACGCGGTCGGGCTGCTGGTCGTGGTGCTGTTCGTCAGCTGGTAGGGGCCTGGCAGAAGATTATTGACATTCGGAATGCGCGTGTCCGGCACGCCGCCGTTCAGGATCGTGCCGCCGGCGGCCAGAGATTGGTAATAGCTCAGGCCGTTCGCATCGGTCGCATTGGGCAAACCCGTTTCAGTGATTTGCGCAAGATAGACCGCCTCTTGCGCGCAGGCGGCTGCCGCGGCGCCGGTGGCCCCAAAGCAGCTGGCGCTCGGCGTGAAATACCCCTCGGGACCCTGCGCACCACCGGTCAACGGAGCCGGCAAGGCATTGCCGGGAAACGGCTGTTTGACGGGATTCAACAAGAAAGTATCCGTCGGGCCGACATCGCTCGCCGCAAGCTGCTCCGCTTTGTCGAAGCGCGGGCCGGGAATCGCGTTGTTATTCGCATCCAATGCGATGATGTGTTCGCTCAAAAGGTTGTGCACCGTCTGGCCCGGCTTGGGCTTGTAGGTCGCGAACACGTGATCGAAACTGCGGTTCTCACCGATGATGACGATGACGTGCTTGATCGGGGATACGGGGTTGCCCAGCGTCCCTGGGCTCGGGAGATCGCCAGGTGCTGTGACGGTTTGGGCAGCCGCTACGAGGACCGGGCCAACGGCCAATTGCAGCACAGCAAGCGATATCGCTGCCTGCCTGGCGCCATGCAGCGTGCCTGCGACGATTTCTCGAATTCTCATGTAGAACCTCCCAGAGTGTTGGGGTCGCCGAGTGCCTGCGACCGTTGTTGTTGGGCAAAGGGTCGCAGGCCGACGTTGCCTTGATGTGTTCACTAGATGAACATTTCATATCACCAGGCGGACGCCAAACCTCCACCATGCGAACGATCCGGCGCGATGGGCCCCTTGCACGGCGCCTTGCAATACCGCAGAGGCGGCGTTTGCCGCCGGGCTAATTCGTCCGCGCGGGTCGCAGCGGATTAGCGACACGCGCGGCGCGCTCGTCTTCGTAGTTTTGTGGGGCTGGATTGGCAGCCGTATGGTCTTCGGCTTGGGATTGCGGGGATGTATACAGTGCTGCCTCGACTGTCTGGGCGGGCGATGGCGATGGGCGCGCCGGGGCAGGCAGAGACGTTGCCACGGACTGACTTTTGTGCGCCGCGGACGGTGCCTGCATCGGCAATGCATCGGGCCCGTGCCACGGAGCGACGCGCACAGCGACAACACCGATTGCAGCCAAAAAGCAGACGGCCGCCAGGGCGGCAATGAGCGCGCGGTGGTTCATTGGATTCTTGTTCGAATGCGATGCCGACCAGCTGCGCACACTAAGGCGCCATGATGAAGTTTTGTTGACGGTCGCGGAGCCTCTGGGAATTGCGCGACGCGCTCAGCGCGGCTCGACTCGGATGGTTCCCATCATCCCACCATCCTCGTGTTCGAGCAGATGGCAGTGATACACGAACGTGCCGACGGTATTGGGATCCCGAAAGTCCATGCGCAGACGCACGCTCGGGTAGGTCAAGGAATTCGCGCGATAATACGGCACGTTGACCGTGTCGCGCAGAAACGGCTCATTCACCGGAACCCCCGACCAGTCGCGCAGCATGAAGTGCAGCTGGTGGATGTGAAAAGCGTGCAACTCCGTGGAGCGATTTTCGATGATCCAATCCTCGACATCGCCCTGTTTGACCACGATGTTCGGGACCTCGGAGTTTGGGTCGAAGGCCGCGGGAGTCTGCCCGTCCACGGTAATGAAGAACGTCGTGGCGCTGTTCGGATTGCTGGGATCTTCGAGCTTCTCGGAAAAATAAAGCCTGCGTACGCGTACCGGAGTGACGTCTCCCAACCAGGGCCGGGTGGATGCGGGCAGAGGCTCGCTCGATGCGGGCAGCGTCGACTGAGGTTCGGGTGCATCCGCCATCGCCGTGAGCGTCGCGAGCGCGCGATTCGGGTCGTTCTCACCGCCTTGCCCGGTATCGACTGCGCGTGTCACGAGCAGCCCCGGCACGCCGAGCGGCGGACCGGTCACGATGAATTCCACGCGCGCGCCGGGGGGCACCCCAATATGGTCGACCCAGGTAACCGCGGTGGAATCGGCCGCTGTGGTCTTGATGGGAACCCCATCGATCGCCACGACTCCGAGTCGCTGCGGCGCGCGCTGCTGCAGGACCGCGAGGTTCAGATAAGTGACCGCGGAGGCATTCAGCACTCGCCAAAGCTGACGTTCGCCTGGTCGCATCGTAATCGTCGCCGTCGGATAGTCTGGATACGGGACGGGAACGAAGTTGATCGACAAGTCCTTCGCGGGTTTGCCGAAGCCCGTGCCGTTATTCGCCGCATCCCCATCCCGGTCGAGCAACATCTTGGGCACGACCGGTTCCGATTTCGACGGCGGGGCATTCGGATTGACGAGGTCTTGGTCGCGGATCACGAGAACCCTCTCCGGCAATCCCGCCAAGTCCGGATTGGCGCGCTCGATACCCTCTATGATCATGGCGCCGGACGCACCGCCCTCGACCTGCCCGGTGCTGAAGCCATGGATATGCGGGTGGTACCAGTAGAGTCCCGGCGGCTCGTCGCGCGGGACTTGGAAGCGGTATTCGAACGCCGGGTCCGTCGGCTGTATCGAGGTCCTGAGCACATCGTCCTGATGGCAACGCGGCGGGACCGTGAGCCCATGAAAATGCAGGTTCGTCGACGTCGCTGTCATCAAGCCGCTGGTGCAGGGATCGGCCGATACTTTGCGTTTTGGTCGGCAAATCGCCTCCGTGTTCGAAGTCCGGCCGTCGCTGCGTAGCTGTAGCGCCGCGGTCGCGGCCGCAGTCAGCTCGTTCTTCAAGTGCAAGGTCAACAGGTCGCCAGGATGCAGGCGCAGTGTTGGCGATTGCGTGCCGTCCGGGAGCATGTAGCAATAGCGCGTGGTACCGTCCGCCTCACGATGGCTGCGAATCGACAGGTCAAGGTCCAGCACACCGTTTTGGCTGCGCAAGTCGCGGGGCTCGGGCACTGGGCTGCCAGGCAGCGGCCGCGGGCAAGGATCGGGTAGCTCAGGAGCCGCCGCATGCGACGCAAGGCTGCCACTTGCGAGGACCGCCGAGAGCATCGCTGCGGACGTACGAACAAGCAAATTTGTCGACATGTGGAGTCAGGTTCCGCGCGCTGTCCAGTGCCGGCTCGGCACGGCGAAGAGCTCAGGATATCTGCACAGTCGTGACTGGAATGTGACAAGCATGGCCAGGGGCCGCAGCGCATAGCTGTCACATTTTCATCGGAAACTGAGCAAGGAAAAATCGACAAACTCACGGAAGATAAAGAACACGGAGCCCACATCGATGTCGACAAAGTGCAGGCGGCCTAGGGCGCAAACCATTCTGTACGCGAGCGTCGCATTGAGTCTTCTGGCCACAAGCCTCGCCAGTGTGTCTGCCGCCAATCAAGCCGCATCCTCGCGGGGGTTTGTCGACGATCTCGGGCACGCCGTTGATGAGGGCAGTGCGCACAAGCCATTGCAGCTCGTCGTATTCGGGTACACGTCCTGCCCGGATGTCTGTCCATTGACGCTGGTCGCCGTGCATCGCGCACTGGTTGCTTTAGGTCCGCAAGCAGCCAAAATCGATCCCGTCTTCGTCACCGTCGACCCAGAGCGGGATACGCTCGCGGTATTGCATCAATACGTAGAGGCCTTCGACGGCCGCATTCGCGGCTATCGAGGTGACGCGGACACGCTCGCGCAATTCGCGGCTCGATTGCATGTGCGCTATTGGCGCGAATCCACCGGACCCAAGCCCGACGATTACGGCATGAGTCATACGGCGGCACTGTTCGTCTTGACGCCGGACGGCCGCGTCGCGGCGCGCATCGAGCAGTCGTCCAACCTCGAATTGCTGACATCGTCCCTGATAACGGCGATGCAGGACAACTTGCGTTAGACGATCGAGCGAGGACGTCTGTGATTCATTCGTCATTGCCTCATCGCCGCGACGTCCGCGCGTCGGCCAAGGGCGGGCTAATGTCGCAAAAATTTCACCGAACTTAAAAAATTTAACGTAACTCGCTCTGTAGGCTTTCGTCTCACGAGAATTTAAACCACCTCGGGAGACCTCCGTGATGAAGCCGTCCTTTTCGAGAACCGGTGTCATCTGCGCCACGACGGCGCTGACCGCACTCAACCTTATTGGCATAACCCCTGCACTCGCGATCGCCGTGCAGAACGAGCCCGCGATCACCCAGGAAACGGCGACCAGCTCCTTCGGCAGCGGCAACGACCCGGTGAATACCACCGGTGCGTACCACAGCGTCGCCGCAATGACTTCGTTGAGCGCCGCTACCAAGCTCGCGCTGATGCAGCAGAACATCAAGTACGTTTTCGTGATTTTTCAAGAAAACCGCTCCTTCGATCACTACTTCGGCACGTTCCCGGGTGTCAACGGCCTGTTCCAGACCTATCCGGGCGCGAGCCCGAGCGACCAGTACGCGCAGCCCGGCAACACCTTCAGCAGCTTCAAATCGACGATCGTGAACGTCGATGGCACGACCTCGACGGTGAGCCCGTTCCTCGTGCCACGCACGATCGTCAACAATGCCGGCGCGTCCGTGTCGATCTACCCGGAGAGCATCCTCTCGGTGGATCATGCCCACACCGGCTACATCAATGATTACCACGCCGACCGCGCCACCCGCTCCATCCCACAGAACGACGGCTACCCGCTCGATCAGGAAGGCTACTACTGGGCAACCGATTCGTCGGTCGCCCCGGCCACGATCTCGACTCCAGGCTCGACCATCTTCACCAAGAGCACGACCGCGCCGCCGACCGCGAACCCGAACCTGCAGACTAAGCAGAAGGGCGAGATCGTGATGGGCCACCTCGATTGCGACGGCATCCCGTTCCTGTGGCAGTACGCCGACCGCTTCACGGTATTCGACAACATGCACCAAACCGCCACTGGTCCGTCGACTCCGAACGCGATCGCGATGATCGGCGCGCAGACCGGTGACACGCAGTGGGTAAAGCATCCGAACAACTACGATAGCTACAGCAGCACGTCCGGCGCGGTGCACATTCAGTACTCGCTGCCGAACCTCACCGATGCGCCGCCCTACCCGGGCAGTGCTTCCGACACGGCCGCAATAAAGCCGCCTTACGGTCCCGACGAAAGCACGAATGGTAGTTCGACCACGGGCCCGTACACTCCGGACCCGGGCCAGGCGACGCTGACGTTCGCCTCGCTGCCGCTCTCGTTCATGGGCAGCCAAATCAACGCGATCCGCACGGCCGATCAGCACGCGGCCCAGGATCTGGTCGACGTCGTGCACGACATTCCGGTGATCGCGGCCCAGAATCCGAGCATCGCCTGGGGCTGGTATCAGCAGGGCGCGGGTAGCGAGTCCTTCGACAACACCGCCTTCGGAGATGACAACGCGGTCTACACCGCCGCGCCGGCGCACGCCTCCTACGTCGTCCATCACAACGGTCCGTTGTACTTCGGCTATGTGGGTGACAACACCACGGAGCAAGGGAATCTGCACGGTCTGACGCAGTTCTACACCGACGTCAGCAGCAGCAACCTGAACCCGAACGGTGGCGTCTATTACATCCGTGGCGGTTACTACAACAACCTCAAACAGGTTGCGGCGGATCCGAATCCCACCGTGCAGCAATTCTTCGCCGGCAACGACGATCACGGCTCGTACTCGGACTCCCAGATCTCCGAGTCGATGGTGGCAGCAACCGTCAACGCGATTGCCAGCAGTCCTTACTGGAGCCAGAGCGCGATCATCATCACGTACGACGAGTCGGATGGTTTCTACGACCATCAGCCCGAGCAGTTCCGTACCTACGGTCCGGATGGTCAGCCCGAGACCGGCGGTCCGCGCATTCCGCTGATCGTGATCTCACCGTACGGCGTCACGCACGGCGTCAGCCATGTATACAGCGAGCATTCGTCGGTGATCCGGTTCATCGAAGAGTTGAAGGGCCTCGTACCGCTTGCGAATCTGCCGGATGAGGCTTCCGCCGCTCAGAAGGGTGCGACGCTGTGCGCGACCCCGCCGACCTACAGCGGCAGCACAGTGGCGCCGACGCTGATCACTTCGGGCGGTATCAACACCGGCAAGGCCATCAATCCGTTCTGCACGCCATCGGGCCAGCCGCAGCCGAACCTCGGGCCGGCCGACCAGCTGACCGGTATGGGCGATCTGATGGAGGCGTTCGATAACGATCGTCTGCTAGGCAACGTCGCCACGATTCCGGCGAGCTACGTGATGATTCCGCAGTCGGTCGTGCAGACGCTGCCGCACTACTCCACGGTGGGCGCGTGCGCGAATCCGGCGCTTAACATCGTTCCCACGGATTACACCGGCGGTTACTCATCCGCTGCGTTCGATCCGACGGGTGCGCAGACGAAGGTGCCGGTCATCGACCCGCCGCCCGCGGACTTCAATCCGCGTCCGACGGTGAGCCTCGGCAGCCCCTACTACAACACGAGCGGCAACACGACCGCGGGATCGACGACGGGCACGGGCGGTCCTTGGAATAACTAAGGCCGATCGGACTGGCTGGACGGGCCCGAGGTCGCAAGACCTTGGGCCCGCTCGCAACTGCGCCAGGCCCGTCCTATGTCAAATGGTGTATTCGCATGATGAAGAGAGACATGATCGTTCGCGGATGTTTGGGTCTTTGGGGATGTTGGCTATTGGCGACCGCGGCGAGCGCCGAGGTGACGAGTCCCCCCGCCGCAGTAACGGTGCCGGGACCGACGCTTGCCGCCGTGCTCAAGGCCGGTGTCTTGCATTGTGGCGTGTTGATCGCCCCCGAAGATTGGAACAAGGAGGATCTGCACGGGGACCTGAGCGCGCTGCACCTCGAGCTGTGCAAGGCGGTCAGTGTCGCGGCAATGGGTGACAAGGCGAAGCTCGTCGTGACGCCCTATGCCTCCGAGCTGGAAGCCGAGCAGGGCTTGAGTCGCGGCGAGGTCGATGTGGCGATGGGTGTCACGCCCACGGCCTCGGCGACCTGGGCCTGGCAAATCGGCTTTGGTCCGCCGGAGTTTCTCGATGCATTGACGTTGCTGGTACATGCCGAGGTGCCGGGCACGACATTGAAGGATCTCGCGGGTCGCAAGGTTTGCGTTATCGAGGGTACGAGCAACGAGCGCCTGCTGCAGTCTCTCGCCGCCACCGGCCAAGCCGCCATCAAGGTGGCCGACTGGCAGGAGGAGGGTGAGATGGACGACGCCATGTCTACGCACTGGTGCGATGCCGTTGCGGCTTATACGTCGCGCTTGGTCCCCCTGCGTAACCAATACACCTCGCTCACGCGCGCGCGCCTGCTCGACCAGCCGATCGCCGTGACACCGGTCGCGCCCGCATATCGACTCAGCGATCCGCAATGGGGGTCGCTCGTGACGGCGACGATCACCGCACTGGTCACGGCCGAATCTCTGGGCCTCGATCATGCGAGCGTGACGGCGCAGGCGAAGAGCGGGGATCCGCGCATCCAGCATCTCGTCGGCACGGATTGGTCCGTTGCACGCGCCTTGGGGCTCATGCCGCGTAAGGATTGGGCGGCGCAAGTGGTGGCGGTGGTCGGCAATTACGGCGAAGTGTTCGCTCGCACGATTGGGGACGGCAGCGCGGCGCACATGCCACGGGGCGTCAATGCGCTCTGGACCCAGGGCGGTCTGATGTTTCCGGGGCCGCTGCAGTGAGCGCGGTTACTGTCCAAATGGCGATTTTCCTGATCTTCAATTGATACTTTTCCTAAGGAGTCCATCATGTACGTGAAGTCTCTTGCTCTTGCCGCCACGGCCGCGCTCGGCCTCGCCGTCGCCGCTGCGCCGGCTTCTGCGACGACCTACGATTTCGACCCGCTCAGCGGTCAGAGCTTCACGAACGGCGGCTCGCCGTCGACGCTGAGCCTGAACGGTGCAACCTTCAGTACGTCGAGCCCGGGCGTGACCTTCGGTTTTCTCGCGAGCAACGGTTCCTACTTGACGCTTGGCAACACCGTGTTGTCAGAGACCTCCGGCGTGGGCGATCCGCTCACGATCAGCTTCGCGCAGGCGCAGAGCGGCATCAGCTTCAACTATGCCGTGGAAGATGGCTTCGGTTTGAACGGAAACGATACACTGACGCTGACGACGAACACGGGCTTCAGTGAGAGCGTCACGCCCACCCTCTCGTCGAATCCCAATGCGCTGTTCCCCGAGGGTCTGTTTACGCTTGCCGGTGGTCAGCCATTCACGTCGGTCACGCTGACCGCGACTGACGGCGGCGGTGCTGAGACGCTCGCGATCGGCAACCTGGCTAGCACACCGGTGCCGCTGCCCGGCGCGTTGTTGCTGCTCGGCAGTGGCCTGCTCGGGCTCGGCGGTGTCGGCGTCGCGCGTCGCCGAGCCGACGTCTAAGCGGTCTCAACGAGCCACTCGCCCGTACGGCATGACTCTGAAAGGCCGCACCGCAGCGTCGCGGTGCGGCCTCGCGCTGTTCCGGGCAGCCGCGAACGCTTATCGCGGACGGTCGCGATTCTTGCCGAATACCATGATGATTCCCGCGGCGATAAGTTGCGCCCACCCCAGCCACGGATGCGCCACGCCGAGCGCGAGCCAAATGAGTCCCGAGAGCCAGAGGATTCCGGCCAGGATGATCCGGTCACGGCGCACGATCGACGCGGCGATCTCGGCGCGCAGCTGTTCGATGCCGACGCTTTCGACCGGCACTTTGAATTCCCCATCAGCCGCTTCGCGCACGACCGACTTGATGATTCTCGGCAGCAGTCGCACGGTCTCGACCGCATCGGGCAGTTGCGAGCGCAGACCGCGCAGCAGGTTGCGCGGACTCGCCCGCTCGCGCATCCATTGCCGCAGCACCGGCTGCGCCGTCTTCCAGAGATCCAAGTCGGGATATAGCTGGCGACCCAGTCCTTCGATGTTGAGCAGCGTCTTCTGCAGCAAGATCAGCTGCGGCTGCACGCGCATGTCGAAACGCCGCGCCGTCTCGAACAGGCGCAGCAGCACCTGCGCGAAGGAGATGTCCTTGAGCGGCTTGTTGAAGATCGGCTCGCAAACCGTGCGCACCGCCGACTCCAATTCGTCGATCCGCGTATTGCTGGGCACCCAGCCGGATTCCACGTGGAGGGCGGCAACCCGGCGGTAATCATGGTCGAAGAATGCCATGAAGTTCTCGGCGAGATAATGCTGATCGCGGAGCTCCAGGGTGCCGACGATGCCGAAATCGACGGCCGCATAGCGCGGGTTCTCCGGATCCTCGATTTGCACGAAGATGTTTCCGGGATGCATGTCGGCATGAAAGAAATTGTGGCGGAACACCTGTGTGAAGAAGATCTCGACGCCATCTTCGGCGAGCTTCGCGATATTCGTACCGCGCGCGCGGAGCTCGTCGACCCGGCTGATGATGATGCCGTGAATGCGTTCCATCACCATGACGTTGCTCCGACAATAGTCCCAGTAAACCTCGGGCACGTAGAGCAGTCGGGATCCCGTGAAATTCCGCTTCAGTTGCGAGGCGTTGCCGGCTTCACGCAGCAAGTCGAGCTCATCGAGTATGGTCTTGCGGTATTCGCTGACGACCTCTTTGGGGCGCAAACGTCTGCCTTCCGGCCAGTACTTGTCGGCGAGGTAGGCGAGGGCGTCGAGCACTTCCATGTCCCTTTCGATGATCTCGCGCATGCCCGGCCGTAGTATCTTGACGACGACGTCTTGACCGCTCTTGAGCGTCGCCGCATGGACTTGCGCGATCGAGGCCGCCGCCATCGGGGTCTGCTCGAAACTCGCAAAAATGTCCGCGAGCGGCCGGGCGAACGCGGCCTCCACGGTTGCGACGGCGATCGCGCTGTCGAACGGCGGGACCTTGTCTTGCAAGAGCGCGAGCTCGTCGGCGATGTCGACCGGCAGAAGATCCCGTCGCGTCGACAGCGCCTGACCGAACTTCACGAACACAGGACCGAGTTCCTCGAGCGCGAGTCGCAGTCGTTCGCCGCGACTGCGTCCGGTACTGCGCTGGAACCATGTCCAGGGCGACAAATAGAACAGAAAGCGGAACGGCCGGTAGAGATGCGTCTTGCGTACGTATTCGTCGAGACTATGGCGCACCAAGGCGCGTTGAATCTCGAGCAGACGCCCGATGACGCGCAGTCGCTTCACGCGCCACCCGGCAGGCGGCGCTCGAGACGCGCGAGGCGCGCCGCGACTCGATCCCCCGCCTCGCGCAGTTCGTCGACACCGCGCAAGAATTCGTCGAGCTCCGTGCGATTGACGAGGTCGCGGCTTTCCTCCTGCAAATATTCCGCGACGTTGGCCGCGGCGCTGCGCTGCGTGCGACGCAGCCAATTCAGGGAGTCGCGCGCCAACACGCCGATTCGCCGGGCCGGTATGTCGCCGACCCATCGAGACAGCTCCTCCTCGAGATCCGGCCGCGCCTCTTGCAGCAGCTCGCGAAACGCGGCGGCCACCTCCGCATCGCCGCGCACTTGCGCCGCAGCCTGGCCCGTCGGTCGCGCGCCGTTGGCAGTCATCAGCGACAACAAGGCGCCGGGTGAGCCCTCGATGGTCGCGTCTGCGGGTGAATCGTCGCCGCGCGCGAGCACGAGCTGCGTGCCGGAGCTCGTTGCGCGTAAGCGCATGACTCCTGTGACGTCGACCTGCAGAGACTTGCCGGCCAAACGCCGTATCAGGCTGCTGGCTCGGGACTGCGTGTGAATATTGCGGTTCAGAACGGCCTCCGCCGCCGCGAGCCAGACAGGAGTCGCCGCCATGTCAGATCTTGTAGCCGCGGTGCAGCGCCACGATCCCGCCGGTCAGATTGTGATAGCGCGCTTGCGCGAAACCAGCCTCTTTGAGCATCGAGAGCAAGGTCTCTTGATCCGGGTGCATGCGAATCGATTCAGCCAGATAGCGATAGCTGGCCGCATCGTTGGCGATCAGCGATCCGAGCCGCGGCAACACTTGGAACGAGTAGGCGTCGTAGATCGGCGCGAGTCCGGGCAGCGTCGGTTTGGAAAACTCGAGCACCAGCAGCTGGCCGCCGGGCTTGAGCACGCGGTACATGGACCGCAAGGCCGCCGGCTTGTCAGTGACGTTACGCAAGCCAAAGCCGATCGTCACGCAATCGAAGCGATTGTCCTCGAAGGGCAGGCGTTCGGCGTCCGCGACCACGCACTCGACGTTGGCCACGAGCCCCGCGTCCAGCAAGCGATCGCGGCCGCGCGCGAGCATCGCCGGATTGATGTCGGACAACACGACGCAACCCTGCGGCCCCACCTGGCGCAACAGGCCGAGGGTCAGATCGCCGGTCCCGCCCGCGACGTCGAGTGCGCTCTGACCGGCGCGCAAACCCGTGAGGCTCAGCGTGAACTGCTTCCAGAGTCGGTGCACGCCGAAGGACATCAAGTCGTTCATGATGTCGTATTTGCCCGCGACCGACGC
>Ga0116231_10010212_pt1 | contig 15271 bp, 9 predicted proteins | sample S1TSphgellanicum_2_FD_89695 | JGI IMG/M metagenome (GOLD analysis project Ga0116231, IMG submission 89695) | Host-associated microbial communities from peat moss isolated from Minnesota, USA - S1T2_Fd - Sphagnum magellanicum MG | ecosystem: Host-associated > Plants > Peat moss > Unclassified...
GAGGTGCAGGCGTGGGGGGGGGGGTGGGGGGGGGGGGCGGCTGTGGGAGAGCATTAGGTTTTGGATTTATATTCCCCCCCACCCTATTATTATCTAATTTGTAATATTCACATATTTTAGCCACCATATATATATAGGCATTCAATTTAAATACCTTATATTAATTTTAGTTTTTAGTTTTAGAAAAATTGGAGTTAGAAATTTTGGGAGCTAAAAGTAAAAATGAAACCATCAAATGTAATTGAAATGAAAAAAATTGCAATTTACAAACTTTTATTAGTCACAAATTAATCAAAATATTATTTCACAATTGAACCTACTCATCACCAACTTGCCCTCTCCATGTATGTGTGTTTTTATAACATTTTAACAATGTGTTCAAGGTTAAGTGCTAATGAAATGTTGATAAAATCATTGATCCAATGTTGTGATTGAACTAATATTTTAAATATTTAATTCACATGCTTTTAAAATATTTTAAAATATTAAATATTTACACATACCCTATATTAAATATAATTTTATTTCAAAAATACATATAACCCTATTTTTAAATTAATTAACTTACATCTTTTACTTGACAACCAATATATGGCATTATACATTTTTACTCACATATTTTCTATTTTTTTCAAGTAGTGTCCTAAGGTCCCACTTTATGTTCAATGCCCATCTATTGCCAATCTAACATTTAATTATTCCACATATGCAAACTCAAATTGTCATCAAGTTTACACCACTAGTTTATAAGCTTGGGACTTAAGCAACCCATGAAATTTGTAAGTTCTTGTATTCCACAATTGGGTTTTATTTAACTATATTGCAAACCCTACTTCACAAACATGGATAGTCATGAACTAGATTCATAATGACATTAATCTTGAATAAAAATGTTTTTGTTTTACACCCACCCAATGATTAAATAACAAATTTCTTCATCTCTAGACACCTAATATGAAATATGAAATTGGCCCTATTTTAGGTTCAAACCTTCACATTATCATCACTTCCAGGCAAAACATCTTCATTTTATTGTTGGAGTATAATATGTTGACCTAAAAATGTTTAGTACTAAGTGTAACAAAACAATTTTCCAACAACAATGTAGGTCCCCATTTATTTCCGAATTCCAACACCATGCACTTCACATTAGAATTAAAAATCATAATGAAGAAGACAAAAAAAAGTTGTCCAAAACACCCATTTCATCTCTATCATAAGGTTTGTGAAAAAGAACACCATGCCAAGTCATGAAAATTTGTTCCACATAAAAAGCTAAAACCAAAATAAAGAAGGTTCCATGGCAACATTGAATTTATAAACAACCAACCACCTCATAAATGTCATCATTCTTTAATGCACTTGTAAATTTTAACATACAACACACAAACATAAAACTAAAATGTGCACAAAGCCAAAAAAACAAAGCACCGCTCTTCTTTTTTGTTTTGTGTTTCCCAAATCATTTGTTCATAGTTTTTAGGAGTCAATTTCCATGTCATGTATTTTGGTAGTGTTCATGATGGTGATGCTTTGGTTTATTATTCTTTTTGAAAAATCACCATCTCCTTATTCTATTGAGCTCCACCTACTCATTCTTTTGAAACATCTTCTTCATTAACTTCCAGCAATATGAATACATTAACAACAAAATGTCCCAAAGATATAGCCTTGACAAATTGAATTGTAATATTGATTGTTATAAATTCAAAAACAAAGGTTGGTTGATCAAGTATTTCATGTTGGAAATCCTTTCTTCCATTTGATGTGCAAAGTGGATTTCAACTTAAAATACCCTCCACATTTGCATGTTTGCTTTTAAGACAATGACTAATTTTGAAATTTGGGAATCTTGTGGCATAAAAATCCACCTTCTTCTCTAACCATACAAATTGGAAAAAATCACCAACCACTCAAAAGGTTTGTGGTTACTCTTGACAAAAAAAAAATCTATTGCAAGAATTGGTGGAATTGCATGATGCCCAAAATGAATGTGTAGTACACTCACCTTCCATTAGGTGATACCTTTTTTGAACTAAGGTCATGCCTTTATTTGCATAGGCTATGACATGTTCTAGCTTGCCACTTTTATAACATAAAATTGTTCTCAGCTATTTTATCAACCAATCAACATCCAAGATAAACATTTTCAAAAAAATTAACCTAGTCAAATTGGCACTTTTAATAGTTTTTGCTTGAACGTGTCAAAAGAAATTTGGAACAAAGGAGTTCAATGAAAAATATGGTCCTTCTTAATTAAATCAAACAAAGGTCCAACAAGGTTGGCATGCCCCTTTATGATTTTTTTGTAATATCATCTAAGGCAAAAAGAAGGCTCTAACATTAATTATTGACATAGGAACATGGAAATTCAAGAGAGCTTATACCTTAGAAGGATCAAGATGGGATCCATGTTGATCAACCATGTGCCTCATAAAAGTTATCTCCCTTTCCCCAAAACAACATTTTCCCAAATTGAACTTCAAGTTGACAACTTTCAACCTTTCAAATATCAACTTCAAATGATCAAGATAATCACCCTCTCTTATTATGGACATTAACATCATCAACAAAAATCTTCAAAAACTAATTGGTGTAGTTTTTGAAAATTTTCACCATTGTCCAAAACAATATGTTTGTTGTGTCTTTCAATCCAAACATCACACTCCACCCAAAAAGACCAAATTTGGTAACAACTCCAATTTTTTTATATCATATTTTTCCATCCTAATCCGTGATAATCCTAATTTCAAATCTAATGTAGAAAACCATGTTGAGTTTTCAAGTTGAGTGTATACATGATCAATAAACAACATTGGAAAATAATCTTGTCTAGTTTGAGAATTCAAGGGCATGTACTCCCCACAAAACCTCTTGTTGCCATCCTTTTTATCGGAAGTGTAACATAACAAGCATACCTTGACGTGTTTTGCACATCTTTCCCAACTAAATTAATGCATGTATATTAGTATTAACTTCAATTCCTTCTCAAAAAGGAAGTCAAGTGTCATCCTACAAGATGGAAAACCATATGTATCTATGGAATATTTTCCTAATGCACGTATGCCAATTCACCCTTGTGCCATAAGTATATGTCTTCAAATTCCCTCAAAAGATCCCATAGTTGTAGTTGAATGAATTTAGGACTAACCTTGATCTTGGAGCAAATATCCATCATCTATTTTCCCCATTTTCAAACTTAGCAATGAGAGATGATTCAACATTTGTGGCTTGGATAGGAAAAACATGATCAGGAATTTAATATTTAATTTTATTATTATTTTCATTTTCATCCATTTAATCCAATATTGGCAATCAACTTTTCAATGAGTTGTCCATCCAACAACTTTTAATGTTGGTTCTATAAAATCAAATTCACTATCTACATGGGTGCCTCCTTCTACATTGTTTCATCCAACCCATGATCTGTCAAATCCTCCATGGGCAATTTCATGTTTTACAAGATCATTTACTAATCTTTATTTACATCGCTATTAGATCCAGTAATATTTCCAAACCAATTTATAAGTCATCATGTGGATCATTAAGTTTTGAAAGTTATGTTTGACCTAGATTTGACAAAGACAAACCTACCATGCTTCCATCTATTTGTTACATCATTTATTTAAGTTCATGGTCAAAAACTATTTTATAGCATGTTGATGTAGTGAGAGGGAACATCTCCACTTCTATGCTAAGCCCATTACATACTTAAATGACTTTTTATTTCACATAAACAACATCAATTTTCATCAAAAACTATAAACCCAACAACACATCGTAGTTGCTTCAATGTCCACAATTAGGAACACCATGTTATAGTTGATATTTCCCACTTCTATAGGAAGACCAATGATTTTCCCTATTGCCCTAGTAATTGTCCCAAAAACCATGTTGAAATTTCTAATTTTCGAAACCATATGCATAATGCCCAATTCTCAAACAATGCCTACTACAATTATAAACATTGAGGCCCGTGTATCTACAAGCCCCTCAATCAACCCATCCTAGATTTCCATAGTTAGATGCAAGGTTAATTTGTTCCGATAAGTTTTGTTTACACATACCCTTCTAATAGTAGGTGTCACAAAGATTGAAGCAACTTGAAATGCTTGCCACAATTCTTCATCCTTTAATCTCTTGGCAATTTTCACCAACCTTTCAAGATATACCAATTCTTTAAGCATGGTTAATATTATTTCCAAAGGATTGAAAGCAATTTTACCCTTTAAGAATTACAATATAATTTTGGATTTTGTAGGGTTTAATTCACATCTAAATTCTATTGATCCTTTGATGCCTTTGTCTTCATGGACTCCACCATTTTTGCCTCCTACATTAGTAAGAGGATTCCTTCTCTATGGAACTCTTGTTTCTAAAAAAATTTATTCCAAATAATTGGTTGAGCTCCATGAATGTAACCTTTTCATCATTTACCAATATTTCCAAGTAATGTTTAAGGCTAGAATTTTATGTTTTATGCCCCCCACAACACTTACACATTTTGGTCTTTTGATGAACTCAAGACATGCAAAAGCACTATGTCCCACTACATGGTGCAATTGACAACAATTCAAGTTGTTGGGATTTCCAAGTTGGGTTACTAGGTGAAAGCACATTACGAGGGGGGCACTTTGGGCACTTTCATGACATGTATGTAATGTAAAATTTGGAAAATGTGTTGCATTTAATTTTGGGCTTCACTTTTGATGTGGGCTTGATATTATGATTTTCATGAAGTTAATTATATCTATTATTATTTGAAAACAATAATTAAATGATTAAATTCAAGGAATAATGGGTATATTTATGGTATATGCAGTATAATAGAACCTATTTTTGTTTTTGAACTACACTCGGTTTCGCTTTGAATTAATTAGCCAAAAAAAATTTGAAATGAAAATTTAAAATGACCCACTTCATATATCTTATCATCTTCCATTTGAAAATGATAGTTTGTCAAAATGTTAATTTACCACATATGGTCATCGCCCCCAAAAACACCTATTTGTGATATGATGATTATTCAATTTTTCACATGGCTCACAAACTTATTCCAACCATATGGAATCACAATGTTTAATAGATACTACAAATTTGATAAAAACTAAAAATCATTTCAATCATTTTTTGAGTATATTTTCATTTTTTAGTATGTTGTGGTGTATATTATTTTGGCACAAATATATTCTAACATCACATCATATTAGATTTTTTAAATGTAGTTTTTTTGGAATTTGACTTATTTGAGTTTTGACCTAACATAATATGCAAAAAGATTGTGAAAATCCTTCATAATAATGACATGGTTGAAGTTCAAACATGGGACCCTTTAAAAAAATACAATGTCACAACAAATTTTCCCCCCCTTAGTGTGTTTTCACCCTACCTCCCTACTATATTCAATATCCTTGAAAAAATAATCAATATCTCATTCAAAACATGAATATGTGATTTGTTGATGTTTTTCTTCTAATAATTTCCACCTCCTTTTCATCTTTTAGAAGTTCAAAGGTAATTTCACCAATTTATAAAAAAACCTTCTCAACTTCAATGGCAACTATCAATAATTCATCCATATCCTTGTAAGTCTTTGAACACACAACTTATGAATTTTTGGCCTAAATCAAACCAAAAACCTCCTTCTTTTTACATTTGAAATTTTGCTTTTTACAAAAACATGTTCCAACCTATCATAGTACATTTGAACCCGTTATCAAGTTTCTTGCCTTATAACATCCATCTAATTTACCTACAATTTTTCTTCATCATAAACCCCATATTTAGCCAACATGAAGGCCTTCAAAGACTCCCAATCATATACCAATTTTTTTGCCTTCCTTCGTAAATTTAACCAAGTTATTTTGAAGAAATTATCCTCATCATCCTCCAACATTTTAATTACCATTTATAGCCATTATGCCCAATCAAAAACATCCTCCAAATTCTTTCCCCAAAAGACCTTATCCATGCCCTTGGGGTTGGCCATCACATTATGCTAAAAATTTCTTGCAACTTGCCAAAATTAAAACAACCTATCCTAAACAAAATTATTCTCCTTCAACTATCTACTTCAAGTTCTTTTACTTCTAAGTTGATTGCTTTCGATTTATTGTCATCTATTTTTGAAACTAACATATATGTCATTTCTTCTTACATATCTCCAACCTAACTTCCCATATATATCCTTGTTGAAAATCCAACACAAAAAGTGAAAATCCTTTCTAGATAATACAATCTTCAACAAGCAATCTCTAAGCCTAATCTTGTTATCTTATTCTAATTTATAAAATTGTGCATGACACACATTAATTTCAACTTTTGTAGGAATTCACATATCTCACAGTCTAGGAACTAATTGTTAATATTGCTTTCTAGGGCCTAACAAATTGTAGCTACATCTAGAAGAAATTTACTTGTTGGGAGTGGAAAATCAACAAATAAAAATTATGGGACTAGAAGTCCCAACACGACCAGTAAGATAAAGCAATAATTACATTTATTTAATTTCTAAAAAGGGAAGACCACCTTTGGAAATGCTCAAAAAACACATTGAAAACCTAAAAATGGATTATGCATGCATTGCTACCACTATTGTAACCATGTATACCATTTGCAAACTACTATTAAGCACTATAAACATGTTGCATCCTTCTTCCTAATTGGTCAAAGGGTCATTTACCTTCTTGCAACATGATTTCCATATAGAATAAACACAACCTACACAAACGCCTAGGCTAAAGAAATTTTAAAAAAAATGAAAGTGTAGGGTGGAAATCTCCACAAGTTTCCACATTGGTTTACTATCAAAAAACTCAAGTACAAATACAAACAAGTTTTTCCCCTCTCTCCAAACTTCCTCTAACACCTTTTTAAAGCCCACCCCGCCCAACACACACATGATGGGGGAGGGAGAATCCTCACAACGATTTCCACCCCATCGCACTAACCATATCTCTTCTTATTTTCTAACCACCCTCATAATCTTTTCCAAAGTTAATTCAAGTGAAATGACAAGGTACTTCCAACTTCCACCCTCTAAAACTAATTAAATCTAGTGGTTTCATTATCTAGGTAATTAGATAGTAGTAAATAACTTTACCTACCATGAATAATTAGAGATTACCATGATATTATTTAATTAATTAATCTTAAGTTGACTTGCCCACTAACATTATCCCCCCTTTACTTTGGATTTCATCCTTGAAATCTAGGTCAAGTAGTATGTTGCAAAGTTGGAGAAGATGAACTATTATTTATATGTTTGGAAAAGGGTGTGCAAAATTTTCCCATCACCATTTTAAATTTAGCAATAGTAAGTAGTTTAGGTGTAGGGGCATGGTAATGTACTACTTAGTTAAAAGGATTCATATTATTGCTATTATCATCTAAGCTTTCTAATGACTTGGGACTATTTGTCACTAGCACCTTGTTTGCATTGAAATTAGGGAAATTCTACTAATAAGCGATAAGTTGTCAAGTGTAGATTGCTTCATTCACCTCTTGAAGTGCCATGGTAGTATCCAACATGCCCTGCACACTAAAACTAAATTGTTGTTGACATTATTTTCAAGTGGTGTTCTTTTTCAACTTCCAAGCTACTACTTATGTTTAAATTAAAACATGGTCTCATACCTTTTCAATATGTTATTTGTCATAGTTGCACATTGAACATGTTTTTTTCATTTTCCCATTTAGGCCTATAGGTTGGTAATTATTATCTTTAAATGATTGTTATACTCATTTTATAATTCTACCACCTCTTTTTTTGTTTTATCCAAGCAAGTAAAAAGCTTCATAGTCTTCTCTTTGTATTCCTCTTCATGTAGTATCACTCAACTCCCACAAATGCCCTAACAACTTTTCTTTGGTGTTCCACTCAAACTCCAAGTTATTTTTGAAAGCAACTACCTCCCCAATTAGCTCCATGATCTCCTGCAATTAGGTTTACATGATTTGATTTTGTCTAACATGGCCTATAAACTACCAACCCGTTGAAGATTTTCCTCCTCTAGCGTTTATTGGTTGATAAACTTGTTTAAGGATTGGGTAAGGCTTTGATTTTGTCACCTTTCCTTTACCAAATGTTCTTCTAAAGTAGCAATTTGGCCTTGATATTACCTTACCATTTTTTCCACTTGCCACTACCTTTTAATGGTAATTTGTTTTTGGGTCAATGCATCTAGCTCGCCCACTACCACCTCAAGAACTATTGATTGTCATTCAATATGCTCAAAGATAGCTTGTAATGCACACCTTTTCCATTATGGTGGTAATCATTTTGGTAATACCTTTAGAGTTTAGATAGGCCTCCTTTAGAATTATCACACGACATTACTATAATTCATGGTTTTTTTATTGGGTTTTCTAGTTTAAAAAAACCTAAAAATGATATGCATAAAAAAACCCACCATGTGAATTTGGACAAGTTGATTTGAACCTACCAATGTGATTGGGTAGTCAATTTGGACTTTGTCATTTTGACTAATAAAGTGATTGATAGAGTGATTCACTATTTGATTAATAGACAATGGACTATTTGACTGTGTCAAATTTATACTCAAATTAAAATCATTTTTTGGATTATTATTTTAAAAAATTGATAGGTATAAGTAGGTAGATAGGTAATAAATAAATTTAGGTAAGTCAAAAAATGCACTTAGGTAGTAGGTGCTAACCTATTTAACATAACATAACTTCATCAAATTACCTTAATCTCACTTATTTATTCAGGCTTTCTATGTATGCACATAGGTTGCAAGTATAAGAAATTAAACCCCAACCTTTCATAATGATAAACCAAGTCCTTACCAATGGATTACACCATCAAAGGTGTTCAACATTTGTCAAGTTTTTAAATTCACATGTTTATTTCACATCACTAAACATAGTGGTTAAACCAAAGCAACAACTAATAATTTAAAATAATAGTTAAATGAAGTGGCTAAACCTAATGGTTTAATGTAGTGGTTAATTTTAATGGCTAAACCTTGGTTAAATTCAATGACTAAATTTAGTGGTTAAACATAATGACTACATTTAATTGATAAACATATGGCTGAACTTTGGCTAAACTTAGTGGCTAAATCTAATGATTAAACATAATGATTAAACCTTGGTTAAACATAGTGCCTAAACCTAGTTGATAAACTAATGGCTATATTTTGATTAAAATTAGTGGTTAAATTTAATGGCTAAATATAATGATTGAACCTTGGCTAAATATAGTGACTAAACCTAGTTGATAAACCTAATGGATGAACATAATGAGTAAATCTAGTGATTCAACCTAGGTTATACTTTGTGTTTAAATTTATATTAAATCTAATGGCCAAATATAATGGTTCAACTTAAACTAAACCTAATGCCAAATCTAATGGCTAAACATAATGGTTGCACTTAATAGCTAAAATTTGGGTAAATTTTAAATAAACCTAATGATTGAATTTAATGGCTATATTTAATGGCTACACTTAATGGTTAAACTTAGGTAGGTAAGTGGGTAGGTAAATAAGTAGGTTGTATGAAGATGAGAAAACATAAGTAGGTAAGCAAGTAAATAATGGGTGGGTGGGTAATAGATAAGTAAGTAGTTAGCTAAGTAAATAAGTGGGTGACCAAATAAGAAGTAGATACATAAAATAGTAAACCATGTTAAAGATTTCCACCCACCACCCCAACCATGTCTCTTCTTACTTTATAATCACCTTTTTAATCGTTTCCTAAGTTAACTCAAGTGAAGTGACAAGGTTTGCCACTTCCACCATCTATAATTAATTAAATATAATGGTTTCATTTTGTGGATAACTAAATAGAAAAATACTTTCAGCCATTACTAATAATTAAAGATTATTAAAATACCATATAGATTAACTAGTCTTAGGTTAACTTGCTCATTAACATTAATATAATTTTTTTCTTATTATCCTTTGATATTCAAGTTGATTGATCAAAGGGGCATGAGTTATGAAGGAAAACCTAAATTCATTGAATTGGGGGAGGGCCCATTGTCATCCATCAATTTAGTTTTCAACCAAATTATTACTTTTGTGAATAATTCAAAATGAATCACACCAACTGTAGTGTCTCCTAATTTTGCAATGATTAGACCAAATCCAACAATTTATATTGGGGTGAAAACACACTAGGCAACCCCCCAAATTATAGTCACACATATAATCTTTCTACAATTAATTTTTTTGGTAATGTATGAACATCACATTTTGGATTATTTTTACTTGTTTAAAGTATATTTGATTAGCTTTAGATTTCATTTAATCAACTATTTTGAAAAATTTGAATGTATGGAGTATATTTGTGACAAAATAATACACGTCACAAAGTTTGAAATTTTGAATATATATTTCAAAACTAGAGTTGTGGATGGAATTATTGGGTGAATTTTTTTATGGTGTATGATATTGATATACATCAATTAAATCTAGGACAATTTAGAAATTTAAAGTTATTGGGATGAAATTCCATTCAAAAAATGTGTTTTTTTACATTTGTTTAACAATGGATGCATAATAATATCATATTTTTAGGGAAAAAACCACTACCATATCAAAGAGTAGGAGATTTTATAGATGGGTATTGCATTATTTTTTCAATTTTATTTTTTTTGGTAATGTTTCATGAATCATAAACATGAGGCCCTATGGCCATTGAAAATTTGTAAATTATATATTATATGTACATTGATTTTATCCAATCCTCCTCATTTAACCATTGGATTAAAATGAACTTTGAGTTCAAAAATGTTGTTATGCAAATTCTAAAGTTTTTTACTTTTGTTTATAATAACCAAAGGATGTCATCAAGATTTTAGTTTATTGCATATTATAATACTTGTTATACATCTTATTTTTAAATCAAAAGTGGCTCACCTTTAGCATGCTTTCACCCCTTGAAACAAACCTCATAATTTTCAAAATGACAAAACTTAAATTGGATTCTTTTTATAACATGGTTTCATCAAGTCCAAAAACTCCAAATCAAATCATGTGATTCATGGTTTTGACTTTCTTGTCATCATCGTCCATTCAAGCTTGTAACTGTCATTTTGGCCTTTAATCACAAATCAAAATCATACATATTGTTTATTTCTTGAAACAACATCATGTAGCAAGTTATTGTTGTTTTCCTTCCATTATGGGTTTCAAAATCACAAAGTCAAAAGATACAAGAGAAATGTTTTGCCCATTTGAATTGTCCAATTGCCAATATAATTTTTCATCATAATCTTGGCATAACCTCTAGCTCACTAGTCGTGATGATTATCGAAATGTCTCCACCTTCAAAATTTTGTCACTCACTTACAACAAATCTTCAATCCTAGGAATGAATAAATGAACAAAGTGGTTAGGCAATATAATAGTTTTGGAAACCCAAATATCTCCAACTTTAGGTGTTCCTCTTGGTCTTTCGAATCTTGAAGTAGTGACATTACGCAAGGTAGGAAATGAAATAGAATCACCTTTAAAATTCAACCTTGGTTCTCCATCCCTTTGGTCCATGACACATCTTCACCCAAACTTGAACTCTTGTGATGAACCCACTATGTTATTTTTAAAACAATCTCCCCAACTTGTGCTTCAATGGGATCAAATTTAATAATATTGACAACCCCAAATCCCGTCAATCGTAATATTAACATTTTATAACTTGGTGCATTTAGACTTTTTAGATAATCAAACCCACATGCAATTTGTTGGTCATAAATCATTTGAGTAGTTATATCAATAATAATCTCTTCAACATTAAAACTTAACATGGTTCCTATAGGATGTATTTGTCTATTACCGCTAACATGTTTATTAAAGTCACAATACACAACCTTAATCCATTTAATTGACCAATTGTATAGCTTCAAAAAGAAACTTAATTTTGGTCATATACTATGCATAACATTTACAATAATATGTTGGTCATTCAACACATCAAGCAAAATGAAAATGCACAAACATGGATTCATATTCAATAAATATTGCAACATCACCACAACAATTATAATGCCACCTACCAACTATTATATTTTAGCATCTTCCCTTCTAACATTTATATTATGTATATTTGATATCATGCCTTTGTATTAGATCTTTCAATGTTCATTTGTTTTTTGAACCTCTAACCCGTCTTCCCATATGCACTTATAGCCTAGATTATAGATCCCAATCTATGTTCAATGCCCATCTACTACCAATATGAGAGCCAACAATTCCCCATACCCAAACTCAAATTATTATCATGTCTACATCACCTAGTTTGTAAGCTTGGGACATATGCAACCCATGAAATTTGTTTTTTCCTACTTTACTACAAACCCCACCTCACAAATAGGGATATCCATGAATTAGGTTTCTAACAACATTGATTTTGGATTAAAATGTTTATGTTTTACACCCACCTAATGATCAAATAACAAGTTTCATTTCTAGACATCTAATATGAAATATGAAAATGCACCTTTCTAAGGTTCAAACCTTCACATTCTCATCATTTCTATGTGAAACAACTTCGTTTTATTGTTAAAGTACAATATGTTGACCTAAAAATTGTCTACTAGGTGTAGCAGAACAATTTTCTAACAATAGCAATATAGATCCTCCAATCTTAAAACTTGCATTGACAATTTCCAAGACTACCGAAATTTTGCCATCCAACAAGCAAAAAAACACTACTTAGTTTTATGCAAATTTTTCATTCTTCCGATTTGTTCATCGTTGTCTTCTACTCCTCCATTTATCTTTTAATTATAGCACCATGCTCCTCACATTGGAATCAAACATCATAATTGGGAAGCCAATAAAACAAAAGTTTTTCATAACACCCTTTGATTTGCATCATAAGGTTTGTAAAATAAAAACACATTGCCAATTCATGAAAAATTGTTTCACAAAGAGAACAATAATCAAAACAAAGAAATCTCCGTGGTAGGTTACCATAGTTTTTATTGTGCGCCTCATGTTTTTGGGTGAATTTTTGCAATATGTTGACAATTTTTTTTTGAATTTTTTTTTTTGAGTGTAAATTCAAAAAAAACTTGTTAACATTTTGAAAATGTTCACAAAACTTTCAAAACTACAAAATTGGAGCAAACAAAAACCCCTGGAACTTGTGGGTGTCATAAATTCGCTTAGGCCTTAAAACAAAGCAATGGATGAACATGATGGTTGGCATTTGCAATCCAAAGAAAAGAAAATCTCAAATGGAATTTTTGGATTTGCCACACATTTTTTCTTGATGGTGAATTTCCACAAACCTCATATATAATTTGTGTATATTTTTTACACCAATGTTATAAGCCTTGTCTTTATACATACATAATTTAAAACGATAAAAATAAAATAAAATTGGTCATCATAGTAGGGCCACCTAATGATATTTTTGGCTTTAGAATAGAAGCTCCTAGATTCACATAAAAACTTACTCTTTTAGTGTAATTGGTGGGCATTTTTCCTTAGTTGTTTGTGGACACTTGTTTTTTTAAATGTTATATCTAGTGATTATCAATTTTGATAGATTCTTTGGTTTGAATTTCAAACATAAGGTTTTAAGTTTACATTCTTGTGACATCAAATCGACATCCTTTTGTTGAAACCAACACAAGAATTAGACTTCGAAGCTAGCCTGTGGTTATAACCATAATCTTGAAAAAAATTTCAATGCAAGTTGAGGTTCTTCAAATAAATAGATTGAACTTCTTAGAAAAGTTATTGAGTAGATTGAACTTTCTAAGTATTTTACTTATTTTAATTACTTGTCCAAGTTTGTACCTATGCATGCAATCCCTAATCTTAATTTGTTCTACAAAGTCTTCCTATTTATATAACATGCAATCTTGAGGAGTGTGTATTGTGTACATGGAATTGGACTTGGTTTTCAAATCAAGCCTCATCAAGGTTCTTGAATTTGAAAAAGTAATACCAAAACCAAAATGAAATGGTTTATAAATATTGATAACCGAGCTCAAACCCACACCATGAGAACCTTGCAAAAGGGGGGAAAAAAAATGTCAAAACTGAGATAAGAGGTTCTATTAAAATGGAAAAAAAGCCCACTAAAATGGTGCTTAGCCATGAGGCATCATAGGAAAAAAATAATCAAAGGAGGTCTTTATTAGTGTTGACCCATTATTGAGTTCTGACCCAATTATCAAGCTGATTATTAATAATATACCAATCAATTCTTGATTTTTTAAATAATTGATTAAATTGATAATCACTTGATATTGAATATTCAAAATCTAATAACCTACTTGGATGACCTGATTATCCTTGATATAGATTATCAATCTTTAAATAGTAACACACCAAAAAAAAAAAAAAAACCCTATAACGAGCAAGTTAACCGATGGTTATTAACTGGTTATTTGGCAACCTACCCTGATGCATTACCAACAAGTATGACTCAAATTGTTTTGATAACCTACCTGGCATTCAATTTTATTGATATTGATAACCTGTGTGGTCCCTGGCGGGGGGGGGGGAAAAAAAACTGACAGTTATTTTTCTAAAAAGAGCAATAACCGGTCAAAATAGGTCTTTATGCTCGGTAACATGGAACTGGACTGCCCTAATAAGTAACTTCCCCAAGTGACGCCTGAGCTTCAGTTCAGTCCAGTTCAGTCCAGTTCAGTCCAGTCCAGATGGCAACTATCATGGCGTGATGTTCTCCCAAGTGGCATCGAAACTATGGATGTACAGACCTACTACTAATATCCAGACCCACTTAACCAGCATGGTGAGCCATGGTGACACCCGGCCAGACACACTGCCACTTGAGGGAGGAGAGTTCCTTTTTGTCGTCATTGCCACCACCCTTTTGTTGCCAGGTGGTTGTTACCTCAGTGTGCTTTGCTTTTTGTTTACTACCTACCTACCTACCTACCTACTAGGCTAACAACCCACTTTGCTTGTGAGTAGTTAGTAGGTAAACCCAGGTAAGTAGGGAGGTAGTAAAAGCAGCCATTACATTTATTATTAATATAAAACTAGAAACATCTACTTACCTACTAATCACTAATTTTCCTACCTAATCTACCTATATAGGTATATACAGGACCTACTTCTTACAAAATGAGTTAAAAACAAGGGTGAAACATTAACCCAGGTTGAGGGTTCCACAACTGACTCATATAAAGGGGGGGGGGGGGGGGGTGGGGGTCCCGTTTAGGGGAGGGGTTGTTTTTTGGGGGGGTCTGGGTGTTCGTTTTTGGGCCCTGCGTTTTTTGCGTCTTTTGGGAAGTAATAGCCGTAGTCCATCGTCC
>Ga0116231_10010213_pt1 | contig 15269 bp, 8 predicted proteins | sample S1TSphgellanicum_2_FD_89695 | JGI IMG/M metagenome (GOLD analysis project Ga0116231, IMG submission 89695) | Host-associated microbial communities from peat moss isolated from Minnesota, USA - S1T2_Fd - Sphagnum magellanicum MG | ecosystem: Host-associated > Plants > Peat moss > Unclassified...
AGTCTGAACATTGGGCCACTCTGGTCACTCCAGAGTTCAACTTCAAGCTCCTCTGGCATGGCTTGACCTCAGAGTCAGAGCAGAAGAGCTGTTGCAAGAAGAGGCATTAGGGCCGGGCGTTATGGCGTCAGGGGTGAGAGTTGCCACGATCACCCGATTCTTTTCTGTGGATAAGAGGTCTGAAGAAAAAAAGGCTGCTGATAGAAAGTCTGCTCTAGCAAAGTGGCATGATGAGGAAAATGCTAGATTGGCTCGCAAGAAGGAGGTTGAGGTAGCTGCTGAAGCGAAAAGGCTTGCATCCAAAAGGCTTGCATCCAAAAGGCCTGTTGGCAGACCAAAGAAAGTCAGGCAGGCTCAGGCAGTTCTTGTAGGACAGGAAGGAGAGGAAGGGAATCTAGAAGATGGGGGTGAGGAACCACCTGCCAAGAAGAAGAAGGGTCCCTACACCAATTGGTTTGTGCTGGATCTTTGGAACTTCATCTTCGCTGCAGTCAAGAAGCATCGTAGAAACCTCTATGATGTTTTTTTTTCCCTCCAACGCAACAAGAAGCCAGGTCGATTAGGCAGCCCTTTTGACAAGCTAACCGTCCAAACGCTGAAAGGTTGGTTTGAGAAAAATGAGGAGGGGGTCTTTGTCCTGAAACGCAAGGTCACAGACTGCATTGCACTGCAGAATGCGAGGAAAGCTAACCACAAGCCTATACCGACGAGGATTTTCACAGAGTTCCCTAAAACATTTGAGTTGGCCTGCAAGACGCTCAAGGGTGTGAGGGATGCTGGGCAGCCATTGGACGGTGGGATCATCCAGGGAATCATGTAGGGTTGCATCCAACAGTCTGCCCCTAAGATGTTTCAACGGACGGTGACAGGCAAGGGCGGGGAAGATGTCAAGTTCTCGGTGTCAAAGACCTTTGGGAAGGCCTTTGTTCAGAAGCACCTGGGGTGGACGTGGAGGCGGGTCACCACAGCAGCGAGCAAGCTCCCGGAAGACTGGGAGAAGCAAAGTGATGAGACGACGTACAGGGTTGTTGCCCTTTGCAAGTTGCACAACATCCCCCCTGAGCTGGTTGTCAATTATGATCAGACCGCCATCTACGTGCGGCCCGCAGCAGAGCAGACTTATGAAACCAAGGGAATGAAGGCTGTTCGGAGTTTAGGAAAGGACGAAAAGAGGCAGATTACGGGGATGGTCAGTTCAGCTTCCAGTGGTAGCATGCTTCCATTGTAGCTCATTTTCCAGGGGAAGACCATAGCGGTGGTACCAAATCATGTTGAAGCCAGGGAAGCTGTCAAGAAGGGGTGTGATTTGACCAACTCGGAGAATCATTGGTCAAATCAAACCACCATGAAGCGGTTTGTGGAGAAGGTCTTGGACCCGTGGCGCGTCGAGAAGTGCAAGGAGCTGGGGTTGGATTCTTCCAAGCAGAAGATGGTGTGGCTCATAGATTGTTGGAAAGTTCACACGTCGGAGGAGTTCCGAAACTGGCTTAAGAAAAACCACCCCCTCGTCCACTATCTTTATGTGGCTGCAAACTGCACAAGCAAGCTCCAGCCAGCGGATGTAGTGTTGCAAAGACCTTTCAATCATGGTTTTCATAAGTAGTTTGAGAAGTGGCAGAATGAGTTGGTTGCTTCGCAGCTTGCTGAAGGGGTAAGACCTGAAGATGTAGAGTTGCAAGTAGGAATCAAGAAGCTGCGCGAGTTACTTATTGGCTGGCTCCTATCGTCATGGGGCGAGCTTTGCGAGCAAGTGGAGATGATCCAGAAAGGCTGGGCCTTGTGCAGACTGGGCAGCATTCACATTCCCTACTTCCAAGATGCAGCCATGGGGCAATGCCTGCAGAGCGGTCTACTTGCGGAGCTGGAAAACCCTGGGGATGAACCTCAAGTCACTGAGGACGAGCTAGAGAGTGGGGCTTTTAGGAGCGCAGGCATCGAGGAAATTCCGTTGGTGGCATCGGTGCAGGATGTGATGAGTGCTTGCTTGGAGGAGGAGTACACGCTCGAAGTTTTCAGATCTTTGAGCCGGCAAGATGATGAGTTGGTGGCAAAGTTGGAAGAGCTAGAGAACCTGGCAGACCTTGATGACGTACGGTAGATGATATTTTCGGATCGGATTTTTTGGTAATTTCTCACAATTTCTCGTGCGTCACAATAGATTTAATTTCTTCATTTCTCCATTTCTCCCTGCAGGCCCAATTTAGTTTCAAGTTTTTCTCCTTGGCCTGAAATAATTATTAAAAGATGAATTCCCTTGCCGCTACAGTAGTAGGGTGGGTCATTATTATTATTCACCAATCCACACTCACCCACGATTTGCAATTTATGAAACCATGTTGTATATTGAAAGACATAGGACAACTCAAAACAATCCTGACTATTGGTCTGAGCGCCTGGTCGCCTGGCTATTGGGGAAGGGACAGTAGCTACCATGGCTATTGTGGCCAACGCATCTAATAGTGATCGCCGAAATTATGTTTGCTGATTTACACTTCCACCTATTATACACTCAACTGCCTCCACTTCACATCATCATGATGATCCTTGGTACATTCATCCATGGATCATTGTAGTCTGTCTAGGATTGGATGTAAGATTGGATGCAACTTGCAAGCAAAGAAAAACTTTTGTGCACTTCTTTTATGATTGGGTGTGCCTAACTTCGTAGCAAGTTTTTAACTTTTTTTTTCCCCCACCCTTTTGATGACGACAATTAACTAGTTGATGGATGTAATTAACACTTGGTTCCAAGTTTTAATGAAATATCATTGTTCATTTGGTTGGGTATTTGCATTCAAGCGATGTTGCAACAACCCAATAACATTGTGGGACAATGGATCCCATGAAGGCACTGAGTTCTGTTGTTAGTCATTCATTGTTTTCCACTTGGGTGTGGCATTCCCTCACTTTGTGCGTGTGCTCAATGTACTCTTATTGGTACTGGTGGACAATGGTGAGTTTGTTGCAATCCTTGCATGCCTATGTAGGAATGAGTGTGTGTGTGTGTATGTGGGTGTAGGTTAGTTGTATATCGTATAATCATCAGGTCCCACCACACATGGTCTATAAGTGGACTGGTGGATGATTTATATATAACAATTTGATCACACCACAAGAAGAAATGAGTAGGTATTCTCTCCAAATCAACCCATTTTTTTTTGGTGAAATTTAGCCAGAAAGCGATAGGAAAAAGTGGTGGGTGATAGGGACATGTAAGAAAAAGAAAAAGGAAAAAGAGGGTCTAGTAGCCAGATCACCTCAGCCACTTCCAAAGGTGGAGCCATATTGCTTAATAGCCTAGCAAGTACATCACCATGAGGACTCTGCCCTCCTCTTCGCCTTTTTGCCATTTTGCACCAAAGGTGTTATATGATGTAGCCATCAACACCATCGAGACCACCCACTTGGCCACTTTTGGCTATGTTTTTACGGTTGGAATCACCACCAAGTTAAGCAATTAGGCTAGGTTTAATTGCCACCAAGTTTAGTGATTAGGTTAGGGTTAGTCATTAGTTAGTCTAGTTGTGCTTTGGTTTGTTTGTTTTTTTACTTGAAGTGCTTTGCTTTTGTTGTGTTTACTATTGTGTTTCTATTTCTTGAATTGTGAAATGAAAGAACTTGGAATCAGTAGCAAGGCTAACAACTAAGTCTAAACCAAACATGGTTTCATTTTTCTCGAGAGTAGGAATTCGTCGAACATAGAACCCCTTTGGTTGGTTTGTGATCCTATGTTGTTGCCATCTGATGGGGATGGCCCATTAGATACTCTTGGTTTACTTCTTCACTCTCCCGTGTTTTCAAATTCGCCTTCATTGTTTTCCTTTGAGGTTCTTTCTTCTAACTTGTTGCCATCTCCAATGTTGCTTTCTCCAACACTGCTTTTTTTCAAGTTGCCTTCTTTTAAGTTCCTGTTTTCTAAGTTGGTGCACTTTTCCAATTTTCTGCACTTTTCCAAGCTATTGCATTCTTCCTAGTTGTTGCCTTCTGCTGACTTGTTGCCTTTAGTCAAGCTGTTGTCTTCCAAGTTGCCTTTTCCAACCTTATTTGCTATAGCAGGACCTTGTCTTACCATGCCTTCTTTTAAGGTGCCTTTTCATCAACATTCTTTTATTATTCATGAACTTGATTCGGCCATTTCATTTCCTCTTACAACATTTGTCATGTCACCCATTAAACATCCTACTTCAAGTTTTAGTGTTCGTGTCGAGTCCCCCATGTCATCAGATAAGCATGCGGACTTGAATGATCTCCCAAATATTAAGTCAAACCCAAATTTGTTGTATCAATGTGCTTTGCCTCAAAAGCTCAAGAAATCATATGATTACACCTGCAAATTCCAACTTGAATGGGCTACAAAATTCCCATGGGCTAAAATAGTCCTTGTTGTTAATGGCATTTTACATAATGTTTGGTGTAGGGTTTACAACACTATTAACAGGAAGCCATTGTTGGTTGCTCCCAAATGGGATACCTTCATGTTTCATGAAGGTAGAAAGAAGGCGCACAAGGATTTGCCTTAACTTGGTGTGCAGGTAGGAAAGTGGTACATTAGTAAACTTGTAGACACAAAAAAAATTAGGCCTTGTACACTACCTAAGCACCCACTATTATGTTATAGCAAGTGAATAAAAATAATTGCTTGGAATTTGAAAGGAAGAAGGTTTAGTTTGCCACATTATTCTACATTTTGGAAGATGGTTGTCCTATGGTGGAGTATGAAAAAAGGACGACTTTGTACTCATTCACTGGTGTGCTTAAGAATCCCAAAATGCGTTGGTTAGATTCTTTAAGTTGGGTAATGGCAAAATTCATGTATGCCCAAGTCACTAGTGCAATTATGGATGTTGTTTCTATTGTTAATTATGTGGCCCTAACATGTGATGAGGTGAGTACAATGGGGAACTGGATTTCCATTCATGCATATCTAATGCAAAATTAGGTTAAAATTCCGATGTTGATTTCTCTACAAAGGGTTGTTGCTGGAACAGGGTTGACAACTTGACTGTTGTGATCATGGAGGCCTTGCAAAAGGCTAGAGGCTTGAGTTTAAAATCTGTAGCTCAAAAACTCCTTTGTTTTGGGGCTAATGGGATAAGCACATTCCAAGGAACCAAAATTGGGGTCACTCAGCAAATTAATATTAAATATGCACCATTTTTTATTGGTATTCATTACATGGTTCAAAGATGAAATTTGGTTTTCAAAGCCATGTCTTCCTTGGGAATAATGAATAGCATAAAAGATCTACTACAAACTTGTCATTCTTACTTTGCCCATAGCCCAAAGAGGCACTTGGAGTTCATTAAGTTTATTGAAATGATGGAAAAAAAGGGGCTAAAATTGTTCAAAAATGTGAAAACACGATCCAAATATCCTTGCTAAAGCCTCTAAAGAGGATTTTGTCAAAATATAGGCCTATGCTGACTAAAATGTACATAGATAACACAAATAATCAAGCAGCCAAGGTACGTTGGAGTAGGAACTTGTTGCGAGTTTTTTTCATTTGTATATTTGGTTTTTTTTCAAGATGGAACTAATTTTGAAATTTGGTTCTTATAGGCGAACTTTATCCTCGTTGATCCATACTACTTATTAGGAATGTGTTGTCTCCTCCCTTTGTTGGAGAACATTGATTTGCATAACAATGAGATGTTTTCATTTGTAATTTTGTGGCTGTAATAAAGATTTATTAGGGGCAGTTTTATACATTATACAATGATGGGTGTTAAGGGGGTAGGTTGAGTATGCGATTTTGGATGAACAAGGCAGTTAAGATAGGGATTAATCAAGGAGCTTTGTTATTTTGAATTTTGAATTTTTGTTGTTTGGATCATGATGATCTGATTTGGGATAATTCAAAAGGGGAGAGTTCTAGAGTTTGAGGGAGAGAGATTGACACAAAATAGGGAGTTTTAGAAAAGAGTAGGAGGAGCTAGAAGTATTGCAATAGAAAACCACAAATTATGTTTTGATATAACACATATTTTAAATGTTGTTTTGGATTTTTTTTCAACAAAACATGGGATCACATTGTAATTTGGATTCATGTTTTTAATAATACAGAAGAACATAGATTTCTACAATGAATTCTATGTTCATTTTTTGTGTGAATTTTCTAAAGTGTTAAATTATGATGAAAGGAATTGTAATTTTGTTTTTGGAGTTTTTTACAATGTATTCTGAAATGCAAATTCTAGTTATATGCAATAACCATGAATATGATGTTGGAATGAATTGTAATGTTAAGTTGAAATTTAAGATATAAATAGTGAACATATGCATGTGAAATGCAAATATGTTATTAGAATAATGTGAAATATTATATAAGAATTTAAATTTCACTTTTACCATTTGGTGACCATCTTATTAAAAAATAAAATTTGTTTTTTACTTCAATAATGGGAAGGTTTTCTACAAATTTTGTTGTGTAATGTAGATTAGAGTGTCATTATTCAATAACCTTTGAATTGTAATTCCAAAAATTCTCAACACAGGTCAATGCACCCCTATTCATTGTTAGGTTTTCAAAGATATCAATAGCATTATATGAAGCAATTTAGTTTGGGAAATCTCAACATGATAGAATAAAACAAAAAAAATAATCTACATTCATTAATAGATTAAATTATGTGTAATTTTTTTTTGTATCAAATGAATGGTTATGTATGATTCAAATTTTTTTGTGCATATCAATAATAAAATTTGATTTTAAAAAATTCTAAAATATAAGTTTGTAATAATGTGCATGTTCAATACACCTAACTAATATTTATATGTAGATTGAATTTTAGTTTACAACATATCAAATAATGATACATAATTAATAATTTTTGTAAGATTCTAATGTTTATTCATTTTTATAGACATGATATTTCAATATTTGCTTTAAATTGTAGTAAAAATTCATTAAACATTAAACTACATGTAAGCTTTATTTGTGTAAATGAATGTTTATGTATGATGTAAATTTTTTTTGTGCATGTAAATATTACAATTTAATTTCATAATAAAATTGAAAGAAATTATAAAATATGAGCTTGTAATAATGTATGTTCAATATATGTAATTTATTATTTCTTTGTAAATCAAATGTTAATTCACAACAAATCAAGTAATGATACAATGTAATTAATAATTTTGTGGAACTTTAATGTTTATTCATTTTTATACATATGATGTTTTAATATATTTTTTAATTACAATAAAATTTCATTAATTATTAAAAATAAAATTTGACGAAATTCTGAAATATAAATCAACTTAATAATGTGTATGTTCAATACATGCATAATTTGTTATTTCTATGTAAAATTAATTTTAGTTTACAACATATCAAGTAATGGTACTTAAATTAATATATTTTTAGAACATGTTCAATACATGTGTAATTCAGTATTTCCATGTAGATTCAATTTTAGTTTACAACATATCATGTAATGATACATATTTAATTTTTTTAGAATTTTAATTTTAGTTTTAATTTTGGCTATTAATTCCAACATTTTTTTCATTTTATCAGAGTTATTCATTTATGTATTTATGATTAAAATATAATAATTATTAAAATAACTAGTAAATCATTTCTGAAATTATATGTTGGTTAACACTACTATATTTTTAAATATTTATTATTTATTATTTATTATACTAGGTCATTTAATAGTTCCAACAAGTTAGATAAAAACATTCAGATAACTAACCTAGCCTAATTACTCGCTACAATATTATTATTAATGTTGTTGTTGTAATCATAGTCAATATTCATTATCATTACATTACAATAATTACTGCAATTAAAATATCATTTAAAATTTATTATTGAATATTTATAATTGAGCAAATTCTTTGTATTATGAAATGTCAATAAAGATTTATAGTGAATTTGGAATTTAAAAAATATTTAATGATAATTAATTATTTAATAGATGATTACATTTAATTGCTAATTTTTAAAAATTAAATAATCACCATATTATTTAATAAATGATGACAATATGTTTAATTTTTTAATTATACAACTATATAATTTTAACTGATCAAGTTTGTTCAATTGGTCCAATCTGAACTTGCTTATGCAACAATGGCTATTGATCATCAAATGTTGTGATTCAAGTTTAAGTTGGTAATAGATTTATTGATGACGTGCTGATTGATGGGGGATTTGCAATAAATATCATTATTGAGAATTTGAGAGTATAATTAGGTCTGTTAAAACCCAATCCAACACCTTATTATTTGCGTATGGTAGATCAAACCATAGGTGAAATTGGTGAAGTGGTGGATGTCCTAATTAGACAACAAAATGACTATGACTAGTATTGTTTAAAAAAATTGTTTCTCTGAGTTCTTTTAGCCCTTATATTTGCCTTCATAAATATTACAACTTACATTTTGATCTAGTAATAAGACCTAAAACCTTAATATACATGTAGTGTATTGAGGTACAAAGAAGGATGGACAAAACATCAAAGTATCAAATTGTACTTAATATCTATAGTATTAAGACTAAGAAATGAGGTTTTGTTAATAATTTACACCTCCTTGTCCAATTTGGATTATAGCTAGTTGATTTTAGTATGTCTTTTGGAATAATAATAATTTAAAAAAATCTAAACATGATATTGTGGTTATTTGATTGTGTTTGAAGATTGTTTTTTTCTTAAGATTCAAAGCTTCACATATTATAATCATTATCGGCTAGTGAACATTTGAGAAGATGAAGCCATTCTATGTGAAGAAGTTGTAGGAATGGAATATTTGTTGTTGTAAGTACCACATCAAGATGGATGAACTACATGTTGGGTGTAATAACATGTGAGCAATGAGTAAAGGAATCCATGATCAAGTAGGTTGTTAATGTGATAGTGAACATGTGTGTCAACATGAAGAGGAAGGTGGGGAAGGAGAGTGTTAAGCTTCAATTAAGTTGTATATTAGCCTTTTTAAACTTTGGGAAGAATTAGTATGCCACTCAACATACAAACATGTGAATTCATTAATCAATAATTGAATTTATTAATAGTTAATCAAATTCACTAATAGTTACAACATTAATAATAAATTCATTAATAGTTAATTCCAAACCTAAGCTAAGCATTTAAATTTTTTTACTAAACTATCTAACCCATTTAAACATTTCGTGCATCAACCTAAAGTGCAAGTATGAAGGTTTGAACCTTTCACCTTTTCTCACCCCCATGTTTAAAGAGTTTAAGTATTGAACCACTATTTAAATAAATGATATTTTTTTGTCATCACATATTATTATACACATTTTTAAAAACCTAGGCAATTATTAACAAATTTTGGTTATTTTACCATAAGCTATTTTAAATTATTATATCGTAAATTATTATTGGCTATTTTACATTACTTTACCATAGGCTATTGTTAGCTATTTTATCAAAAGCTATTGTTGGTTTTTTTAGGTTATTCACCATAGACTATTGTTAGCTATTATATTGCAAGCTATTGTTGGTCTTTTTAGGCTATTTATCATCGTTTATTGTTGGTTTTTTTAGGTTATTTACCATAGGTTATTTTTGGTTATTCTATCGTAGGCTATTATTGGCTATTCTAAACTATTAACTATAGGTTTAATTTTGGTTATTTTATTGTAGGTTATTGTAGGTTATTGGTGATTATTTATCATTAATTATTTTTAGTTATTCTATCATAGGTTATTATTAGATATTCTAGGCTATTTACCATAGGTTATTGTTGGATATTCTATCATAGGGTATTATTGATTGTTCTATCATAAATTATTAATAATTATTTTAGACTATTTATTGTAAGTTATTTCTGGCTATTATAAGCTAAATTATGGATATTTTATCGTAGGTTATTATTGGTTATTATTGGTTATTTAATTTTTTTTTAATCATAAGTTAATCTTGGTTATTGTTGATTATTTTATCATTGGCTATTATTGGTTATTTTATTGTAAACTTTTAATGGTTATTTTATTGTAAGCTATTATTGATTATTTTTGGTTATTTTTGGTTATTTAAAAGTATTATATTGTAGGCTATTGTTCATGGCTATTCTAAATTGTTGTAAGTGAAATTATTATTGGCTATGTTATCTTAGGCTATTTTTTCTTATTTTAAGTTACTATACCACAAATTATTTTTGGTTATTTTAAGTTATTTTATCGTAATTTATTTAAAGCTATTTTATTAAAACTATTATTAGTTATTTTAGATTATTTCACCTTGGAATATTCCACCTTATATTATTATATATACATTTTTAATATGTTATTCTTCAATTTCAGGTTATTTTAAGTTAATATTATACATTAGGATAAAATAACTTATAATAACATAGAGTAGAATGACCTTGAATGACCTTAAGTATAACCTCAAACAACATATGATAGTTCAAAGTAAAATAATTTAAGGTGTAAATTAATGTTAATTAAATAATTTAGCTTAAAGTAACCCATAGTGCAAAACTTAAAATAAGTTAGGGTATAAGTTAGGGTATAATAATTTATAATAATTTAAAGTAACTTAAAATAACATAGGGTATTTAAATAATATCTACAATAATAAATTATACCAACTAATAATGAAACATGATGTTTACATAATGATCCTATAGTGAAATAATTTCAACTAGGGTGAAATCACTAAGGCGTAATGAACTTATTTCATTTTAAAAATCCCATAATGATTTAGATCAGTGAATTGCACCCATTTTTGTCTTAGTGGAAATAACTAAACTTTTAAAATTTGGAAGACCCATTTATTATCAATTTGATTATTTAAAAATAATAACTTTAATTACAAATTTCATTATTTTTAAAAAAATTCACGTGTTACATATAAAGGTCAATTTCGAAATAAACGAATCGAAAACCAAATAGTATAACATCAAGGTATGTTAGGTTTTAACTCAAGGTATCTTTTTATGGCCATGGTTCACAAGAACACATTTCGAGTTTTGTAACTTGCCTTTATGACTATGTATTAATTAAAAGAGACATTTGTGACTAATGACTATTGAGTTGTTAAACCCATATCATTCGACCCATTTAGTCACAAATGACATATAATTGCAAAGCCCAATCATCTTATTAACTATGATTTTTTTTATAATATTAAAATTCCATGTCATCATTGACTTTGGTTTGACGTGTAAAGTGCATGCCATGTCCACCTAGTAGTTATACTCAACTAAAAGTTACAAAAGATGTTTTGATAGATGGATAACATGTGTCAAAAATCTATAAACACATGTTCAATTATGAATCATCACACATGAGCAAAAGTCAAGTCAACTTAGCCTAGGTAATTAGTTTAGCCAAAAGTCAACCTAATTTAATTTAGTTATCCTAGGTTACCTAACCTAAGTTAGGTGGCCGAGATTAAAAACAAACCTCAACCTAGGTAGGTTAAAACCTTTCTAGTTTCCCTTTCAAAAAATTTACAAAATAACAAGTTTATGAAAATATGGTGAAAGCCTATTGGATGAAAACAAGGTAAAAGGAGCCAGGGCCCAAGGTAAAAGTCCTTTTCCAAGGATTGCACATGACATGTGTCATTTTTATGTTGGTTTATAATTTTACATTTTGTATTTCAAATACCCAGTTTAACATTGCATGTTAGATATAAATACATTTTGAATAAAAATTTATTTTATATCATGTACATTATGCATTATGCCTTTTATCACATGAATATCAACAACTTTTGTTAAAGTCACATTTTCAAAATTAATATTTTTTAATGTCAAAAACATTTTTCAACCAAATGTGCTTAAATGATTCATAATTTTTTTTTCATCAATTCAAATTGTTTTGCCCTTTTAATCATCAATGCTAAAATCCTCTTCAATTTTCAAAAGGAATAGTGCACATTTGATAGAAAAAATGACGTTTGAAAAAAACAGGGGTTGTCCACTCTTGAGGTTTGAGTGTTTTGAACATGCAAAAACATTTTTGATTTGTGTCAAACTTTGAGCATGTAAACTTCACAATTAATGAAAAATATTCCAAATTTTTTAATGATGATCCAAATTATTATGTTTTCCATTGTGATTTTTCAAACATAAAAAAAAGCAATTTAAAAATGTGTCCACTCATTTGGGTGATTCCTTTGATTATGTTTTTACCCTATTCATGAAAGTTTTCTTTGAATGATATTGAAGGTTTTGGTGGGGATTTCACTTTTGTGAATTACAAAGCTTTTGATAAAGGTTTGCAATGTCCAAAATGGGCAAAGAAAGACCTTTTACAACAACGTTCAAAAGCATTACAAGTGAGGAGTGAGAACCATAATTGAAATGTTATGTACATAGATTTTCAATGAATAAGGTATTAAAAAACAATTGGTTGTTGACAAACCAAAGAAGCGTCATGGTGGGAGGTCAATAAAGGTTGTAACTGTAATATTATTTCCATAAGATATAAAGAAAGAGAATGAAGAACCTATTAAGGACATGAAGTAGTAAAAGAAAAGAGGATTGTCACCTAGAAAGGATAATGGGAAGCAGTCAAAAAGAGAGGATGTTACACAAATTGGTTTCAACTTCATTTGTGATCTCCCATATTGTTGTAATTAGAAAACATGGTAGCAATTCTACAACACTGCACTTTTTGAAAACATCATTAAAGAGGCCCAACATGTTAAATCCTTATGAAAAATTGAGTAGGGCATGCTTATGGGAGTGGTTCATTACAAGTGGTGATTTAAAACGAAACTATAAGGATGCAATGGAGGTTGGGATAACAATGAAATCCAAGAAAAAATCTATGTACACATTGGGGGACTATCTAAAAGTTTGTGACTCACTTGTTGTCATGTTACAAAAAATGAATGAAGTTGGATAACTGCTTTCAACTAACATTATGCAACCTATTATTTGTGGAATGATAGAATCTATAACACTTGAAATCTTGTAAAATAACCTTGGAGGGTTTATAGCCAAAAGATAATGGATTCATCAATTCATGAAACAATACATGAATTGGTCTTTCAAAATGGCCACAACAATAATAAATAAACTACCACCTAATTGGTTTGAACAAGGATGCAATATGGTTTATTAAATAACTAATTTAGTGAAGGCTTATAACATTCCTTGAACCCTTGTTGTTAATAGTGACTAGACATGTGTTCATCTCATCCCAATAACAAGAAAAAAAAATTGGGAGTGTAAAGGATCAAAACACATTCAAGTTTCAGGGGGTGAAAACAAAAAATAGATTACAATGTTTATATTTTGAAATGTAATGGTTTTTTACTTCACCCCCAAATTATGTTCACATGTACTATTTATCACTATTTGCCACCATTTAATGAAGGAATATACAATTGTGTGAATTCAAGTTGGGATCTTACCTTTAGTGAAAACTATTGCTTAACATTGGAAACAACAAAGCAATTCGTCCATAAGATCTTGTTGCCATACTTGGACATTCAAATTTGTCAATTAATATTGTAGGAAAGTTAGAAAATGGTGTTGTTGTTAAATCGTTGGTTTGTGCATAAGGTCTGTGCATTTTTTGGATTGGATGAAGGAAACACTTCTAGATATCTTGGTGATATTTATTTTAGTTAATTGCACCAATGTCTTTTAGCCAATAAATGTCAACATTCACTAAAACATGCATTCAAGGTACAATTCAATTCTTGGACTATTGTAGTCATCAAACAACGAGTTGAAGATGGCCAAAATTCACAAATTGATTCCAAAATGAGTAATTTAAGGCCTTACATTTGTGAATGGTTACATTGTGCATGGAAGCAAGTGTAAGGCATTAGAGGAAACCATTGTGAAAGGATGGGATAAAACAAGAATTATTAGGACATTCAAAAGTATATCTTAGCTTACTATAATGAAGGCAAATGCAACCACTTCCTTATTCAATGTCACACCGAACAATGAAAAACATAATGAAATAAAAATATAGACAAATCCAATAGAAGCAACATTGGCAATAATGGAAGAATGTTTACAACAAGCAAGTACAGTCGCAACATTAATTGTAACTACAAGTTATACACCTATTAGGAGGACAAGAGGACTAAAGTAGTTAGCTAGGAAACATAAAACATTCATATATAGGTAAAAGTTTCATGGCTTTGTGATGACTTTTATGAAAAACCTACAATTCTGGTTTTGAAAAGTAAATTAGAATTATCTTAGTTCCAGTTCAGTAGATGGCCTTGGGGGAATCAGCACCCACACACCATGGTAAAAACCAATATTAGGCGGGTATGGAACTCGTGTTCAGAGCTAGGCTAGGTATCAGTCAATTCTCTTGCAAAGAACTGACCAGGTATCATCCAAAGGTCATACCTGAGCTGATACCTGCTCTTGAGATTCTCACTTTACTGACAACCACTCATTTGAGAATCATCCTATGAATTTAAAAAATGCAAAATATGAGAATCGATCATGATATGAAAAAAACTCAAAGACGATTCTCAGGTTTTGAGGTCTAAGATAGGTGGCTACACCTTCTAGGGATAGATAATACACAAGCCTTTTATCTTTAGGATCACTAAAAAATTTTATGCACACATTAGGGAACATTAATGGCTTTCGTAAGATCCCTGAAATTTGAAACGTGAAGTTCTCCCTTGGGAGATGCATTCAAGTACAAAGATGAAATTTAAAAAGTTCTTTACTTTGAGAGAGAGAGAGAGAGAGAGAGAGAGAGTTGAGACTTGGATTCTAGTACTGAAAATACAATAAGGAACTGTTAGTCTCTAAATTGGATAAAAAATGGTGCATGCAATATAATTACAATTTACATGTTCTAATATACACAAGCAAGTTGATGATCAATCTTGTCTTATGATTCTTGTCAGTTCACTCCTATCTAGCTCATGATCACACTAGAGCTGCACATGGTGAGTTGCTGGTTTTGAAGTTAATCTTTTGCTTGCTTTTGGCTCTCCGTAAAAAAGATTCAAGAAAAATGCATTGCATTTGCACCAGCTTTACCTGCTGCTAGCTTATAGCTGTTTAGTAGCCAATGAACCCCAGGGCTAGTGGGTCATAAACCTAAACTCTAAACCTGGGCTAGCTAGCACTGTCATTCATTGTAGGCAACAGACAGAATCGACCATGTTGTTATACTCGTGAATCGCAGCTCAAATTGGAGTATTTGATGCAGCAGAAGTGATCAAAGGCACGAGCTTCAGCGCGATCCTTGACATATGTGAAATACAAGAATGTGTAGAGCAAAGAGCAGATTGCAGAGGGGATGACAATGACCCAGAACACGCCACGAGAGAGCGCACGTGCCTCAG
>Ga0116231_10010215_pt1 | contig 15268 bp, 5 predicted proteins | sample S1TSphgellanicum_2_FD_89695 | JGI IMG/M metagenome (GOLD analysis project Ga0116231, IMG submission 89695) | Host-associated microbial communities from peat moss isolated from Minnesota, USA - S1T2_Fd - Sphagnum magellanicum MG | ecosystem: Host-associated > Plants > Peat moss > Unclassified...
AACTCGAATCATTTCATTTGAACAAAATCTCAATAAGATATGAATTTTCAAAGTTTATGTTTTTGTAATGTTTAAAATGAAATATTTGATAAATAGAATGTAACGTAACATATTATCACAACAAGTGGGGTGGCTTGATGGTAAAGATGTTGGCCCTCGCTCCAAAGGTCAAGGGATCAAACCTCATGGGGTGTTGTGTGTGGTCAACAATGGTATGTTGATCGAATATTTTGTTATGAAATTTGTAAGCTTAGGTCCCTAGGTTGATTACGTGGCCTACCTATTTAGGTTAGGTTTTTAACCTAGCGTAGGTAGTGACACGTGTCAATAAATAATATGCTTTAATAATCATGAAATTATTAATAATATTATGTATTAAATAATTAAAATTTAACTAATTTCCATACTGGTTAGTTAATTAACTAACAAGTGAATGGTTTGATAAATTTGTATTTCACTTGAGAGTAACTTTGTTTCATTAGGTACTAGTGAAACAAGTCATGTCCGTAGCAACTGGTCCGCGTTCATTAGGGGGTTAAACAATTTCACTAAGTGAAAATGTCCAAATTCACTAAAAAATCTAGAGAAACCCAAAGTGAACAAGGACGCATTTGCTAGTAGTGTATTTGAATTTTCAAAGTTTATATTTTTGTAATGTTTAAAATGAAATATTTGATAAATAGAATGTATTGTAACATATTTCACAACAATTGGGTGGCTTGATGGTACGAGTGTTTGCTTTCATTATAAAAAACAAGGGATCAAATTTCACAAGTGGTGTGTGCGTAGTTAATAATGGTAAGTTGACCGAATATTCTCCTATTTAGTTATTTAAAGTAGGTGTTTAGGTTGATTACATGACTTACATACCTAGGTTAGGTTTTTAACCTAGCTTAGGTAATAACAAGTGTCAATAATTCATAAGCTGAAAATCATGAAATCATCAATAATATTATATATTAATTAATTAAAATTTAATTGATTTCCATGTTGCCTAGTTAATTAACTAGTAAATGAATGGCTTGGTAAATTTGTATTTCATTTGAGAGTAACCTTGTTTCACTAAGTATTAATGAACCAATTTCACTAAGGTGAAAATGTCCAAATTCACTCAAAATCTAGTGAAACCTATAATGAACTGGAATGCATTTTGTTTTAGTGGAAGGTCATATTTCACCATGGTAATAATGTCCAAATTCACTCAAAATCTAGTGAAACCTAGAATGAACTGGAATGCATTTTGTTTTAATCGAAGGTCATATTTCACCATGGTAATAATGTCCAAATTCACTCAAAATTTAATGAAACCCAAAGTGAATTAGAACACATTTTGGTGTAGTGAAAGGTCATGTCAACATTTGAATATGAACTTTTTATTTTCTTTCCAAAACCAAAAATCTCGTATGAAAAAAAAACAAAAGGAATATTAATGGTGTAGGACCATTAGGTACAAGAACATTAGAAGAACAACCAAAAGATCTCGAAAGAGGGAAGGATAGCCTTAAGAGGGAGGTTGGTGGGGAGACATGCATCAAAACAGACTTTAGAACTAATAAAATTTATTGCGTAAGAAGTTAGTTTTTAGGAGTATGCATTTGTAGCCATAGAAATAGGGGAGCAAATACAAACTAAAGAATGTAGAATTCATGAAGTTCAACGAGATCAAACTTAGCTTACATCAAAGTTGTAATAGCTAAAACAGACTTAAATTACATCAAATTTGTAATCACAACAACCACATGTGACATCAGAGTTGCAATCACAAGAGCAAATAACAACACATCATCAAACAATTGTATAGTTGTCAACATAGGCGCTAGAAAAACAACAACAAACTTTATATGTAATAGAGGATTAGACGTTGCTTCAATTTAAAGTACAACATCCACAGACAGAGCAAATTGTAATATAGATAGTTTAGACTATAGTGCAATTAGCATAGCATTAAATTTTTGATCATAGGATCAAAAACAACTTTAGATTTAGTTTTCTTAACAAAATTTTGATCCATAATTCCAATATATAATTTAGAGTACGAGTGGGGTAATGTTAAGGGAGTAGTTATTGATGGTAATAATTAGTTAATATATTTATACTTACTTAGTTATTGTTTTAGGAATTCCTAGTTAGATTATATAGTTTTTATCACCATTTCAATTTGAATAGAACATAAGACTGTTTTTTTTGAGGAATATCTTTGGAGAAGAAGAAGAGATGGTATCATTGTAAAATATTGAGTTTTGATGGAGCATGAAAAAAAACACTTTGATTTTTGGAAAAAGCTTCACTTCCATAATTAGAATTGTTGTTTTGATGTTTGTTACCATACTTTCATTACTAGATTTTAATTTTGAAACTAGATACAAGTAGATATGAAAGAACAAATTTTATTAGTACTAGTTTTATGACATGTTTTAGTCCATATTAGATCAAAATATAGGATTATAAATGATGTATTTACCATGTTTGATGTGACATTTGGTGTCAATTTTCTTCTTCCCATTGTAGAATAGAAATTTCATGATTGCAAACATGTGGTAAAAGTAGAAAGGATTCAGCTAGGCAATAAAGGTGGAGTAAATGCAACTTTAGGTATAGATCGAGAAAATTAGTAGTAGAAGGGGGGAAATACAATTTGATTATACAAGTTGCAAGAATGGTGTTAGATGCAAAAGGTTGAAAATGTGAATGAAAATAACAAATAACTTGAAATGGTATAAACAATGTAACTTGTGTTAATATGTGGCTACTTGGTATTGTCTCATTTCCTAGTGGGCACATGCCTTTTCATGGTGAATGGGTAGTGTATGGATCAACACATACCTCTTGGTGGGTCACTAGGTTTATAGTCAAGTATTATTTCAATTCCTAATGGGCACATGTTTCTTGGTGGTGAATGGGTAGAATATGGATTGGCAAATACCTATCAGTGGTTTATATGCCATTGATTTGGATTTAGTTTAAAATATTAAAAGGTTTAAATGTTGCAAAAATTCATATTAAGGAAATATGAAGTATAACTTGAAGTATTGCATAAACATTTCGTGTCTTGTATTTTCAAGATAAATTAACGTGAAATTATTCCATCATGTTTCTTTTGTTCAAATTTTTGCAACAATTTTATTGCCAATGTTCATTTGAGAGTTTATCCATTTGATTTATCATCCATTTTATAATCATGTAATATTGTTCATCCACGACACATGGTTGTATATTTTTCCACATCACCAAATATTCCATCCCATATGTTAAATAATATTTTGTTGACATTAGTGGGATATTCCTAAAAAGATTCACTTAGGTTCACTTGTTCATGCTCACATGTTCATCGCTCATGTTCACATGCTCATAAGATAGAATCCTTAGGCCCAATGCATGTTGATTATAATATCTTCGTTGACTAACCATTGAGGTGGCAAATTATTCCATGTTGCTCCCATTTGGCATAATTTCAATCAACAATTCTAAGTAGTTGTTTACATTTGGCCTTGGGTTTCACCATATTATTATAATGACAAGTGAAAACATGGTGCTTTCACACACCCCACACTTATACTTGAACAATATGACATGGTACAACCATAGATCTCAATCACTTACATAATTAACAAGTGTTCACATAGTCATAAGACCATGCTTGATCATCTTCACCAACCTTTTTGCCATCCAATTGCACTATGGGTGACAAGTGCCATGCGGTAATGATCAATGTCGTGCATCTTACATAGTTTTGAAAAAAAACTAACCCATCTTTTGTTGTGAATTTCAACACAAACTTTGGAACCCCAAACCTACAAACCACATTAATTTCCAACAATTGAACCATTGATGAATCTTTGTGAATCCTTCACAACGTTGGTTTTGGTATGAAAACACAATAATAAGATTTTATTTAATACTTAATTTTTTTTTAAAGTTCAAATTTGTGGGATTATTTTATATATGTGTGTGATGTAAGCTTATTGTTGATATTTGGTTCAAAAATGTATTTTTCCTTCAAAATCATAAATGTTCATATTTTTTCACAAAAAAATTCCATTTTTTTATATGCTAAAGAACATGGATGCATAATATACATGATGTAAGGTCAAGATGTAGTCAAATTTTTATTTATACTTAACACATGATTGAAATCTACATACAAAATTGCAAAGTTTAGCAATACAAATCAATGCAAGAAAGTCACAAGTTAAATGCAATATTTGAAAAGGAGTTTGACCTTGGCACCTCCTACCTTTATTTTTATGACTATGTCATCATTCTACCCACTTGGAAGAATGATCTATCACCAATAGTGTGTACTTGTTATTTCTTATGGTTTCAAGTAATTGTATAAAGAAAAACATAATAAAAGAGTTTGCACATAAGTATGTTTTATGACTTTTCAATATTTGACTTTATCACTCCACTTTCCTTCACTAGAACTTTGGCATTCAATGCATTCACATATCACCTCACCCACAACATGACAAAATGGGTGTTTAAAATAGAACAAGCCAAAGGAGATTTGAAAAAGAAAAAACTCAAATTTCACATTTAATTATACATGGGTTTGAGTAGATGAGATGGGCTGGTATTTTAAAAACATTTGCTCTCACCATTATGGGGTGATTATCAAGGATGTGGTGGCATCAGCTATCTAGAGGAGATGGACCATTTGTCATATTGATGTAGAAATTTTTTTTTTCAAATATATAATAATTGAAGAAGTTTCCATGCAAGAATCATTTGGATCCATTGTCACAACCCTAACTTGGGTCCATGACCAACTTCCAAAAATGACAACAAAAAACTAAACAACAATGTGATACACGATAATGAAAATACATTTCCACGTGAAATGAAAGTGTGTGGGAGTCAAAGGGAAGCACTCCAAAGACTCCTAAATGAAATCTTGTTTCTAGGATCATCTGGAATCCCAAGGTGTCTCACAAGTTTGGAACAAGGTTTAAGGGATCAAACCTTTCCAAATTATGCCCTTTTGAAACCATTGAAAAGGTTGTGGAAAGGAAAAAAATCTAGTATGGTCAAATTGAGAAAATTATATATGTAGAAGGAATTATGGTTAAGAGAAAGGTCAAAAATTATATTATCAAAACAACTCCCAACCATTATTTGATTGTTTGAGGGGTCAAACTACTTCCAATTGAAGATTGTGATACAAATTGGAAAGATATTTTCAACGGATAAAACTTTTCCATTGAAATCTTTTAAATCAAAATTCATTTGAAAAAGTTATGAACTTGCAAAAGAGTGGGATTCTTATTTGGTAGTTTTAGGATTCCCAAGTACCTCCACTTGAGTGTGATGGAAATTTATGCCATTTTGATGTAGTCCCTACCACCATTTACAAGGAAAGCAATGACTTCTCCTGAGTTTGGGCCATGATGTGTATTGTGAATTCATGTGAGTTGCATATTTCATTTGTGCACCAATTTGCATGGATTACTCTCTTTTTTGGTTTGTGCATATCAATTTCAACTTGAGCTCAAGATACTGTGTTCATCTTAGTCCCATCCCATAGCTCCTAAACAACCTTTGTGTCCTAATGAATGGAGCTAGGGAGCACTTTCAAATCTTTTGTAAACCAATATATATAATTCACCCCAATATCTTGTGACAAACCTTTAGGGGTGTGTCATCCTTGGTCTTAGAGAAAGATTGATTAGTTTATAGACCTTGGAGAGCCATGTTTATGGACTAAAACAAGTTTTTGTGCATGCATTGGATATTAATGTTTTTTAGTAATAAAGTTTGATTAAAAGCAATGCCAACTATAATTTGTGTATTATTGGTTAAGGGAGATCATTAGTTTGATGTTGTCATTTTATATGTTGATGATCAGAAAGCAACATGTTTAGAAGTTGAAAAGTTTGATGCAACAATATGTTGGTTTCAAGTTTTCTTATTTTGAACAAGATTTTTCTATTGTGAAAGGGTCTGCAAAACATACAATGAGGATTCAAAATGGAAAATAGTACCCTTGGTTCAACCTTAATGGAAGGATTACAAATACATTATTGGACATTCAAATATGAGAATGTCAATCACTTTTTATATTATCACTTCATAGGTATTTTAAGTTTCTTGATTGATTTTTGGCTAAATTTTTTGTTTGCCATTAGTTGTATAAGATAATATCTTGGAACACTCCAAGAAGCTCACCTAGCTATAGCAAAATGGATTTTAAGGTACTTTGAGGGGACAACATGCATGATGCTACAAAAACATTTATCTTCATGATGGTTTATTTGCAAAGTTTTGCCAAAAAGATAAATGAAAATACAAGAGAAAAAACTCAAGCCACAATTGCCAAATGTTATTTAAAAAGGGAATTATCACCAGACTTTTATACTTCATTTTTAATAAGTAGTTTAAAATTATAAATATAATGCAAGATTATTAGAATTTTGTACTTCATATTTGGGTCCAATCTTTTTAAGGTGTACCAATATTTTGTCACAACATCACCTTTTCTATACACTTTTGTCTACTTTTATTTTATGACACCTAGGAGACAAAATGAATGATATTGATGGAATCTAAAATTGTGATGGTCTAAATATTGGATTGTAAAGTATTTGACATTTTTTATTCATTAATATTGATGCAAATTCGAATATAGGAAAAAAAAAACGGCATTTAAGGACTAGGTCCTTTTCATCCTAAGTGGTACACCTTTAAAAAATTCACCCATTTGGTTTAGGGTTAAATCTTCCCATGCACAATTACCATTTCAACATCTTTTTATGGATGATAGCCATTAAGAAATACACATGTGATCCCATATACTAGTATTTTATTATGGAATTTGAACCACGTCACAAAATTTGTAATAAAACAATAACTTGTATGGGTGACATTGGACCCCCCAACCCCTTGTGCACTTTGAGTATGCACCCTCGAATTGTTAGTTTATATTGGAGACATGGAATTTGTGTAAATTCCAATAGTTGAATAACAAGAGTATTTAACAAAACCAATGGGAAGACTTAAATTTCAAATATTGTGAAAGCAAATAAAATTTATGAACTTGGATAAAGTAACATTGTGATAATGGATTTCACTATCGAAAACTATGTCCTATTCCACTGCCACATACCACCCAACTAGCTATTGAGTGGAAACACCACCATGGAATAGCGTCCAAGGTGGACTTGACCATCCATTTCCATTATAATGGATGTTTAGTGGAAAATGCATGTTGGATTGCACTGTCATTTGTGTGTCAATGGGGACCTAGTAGCGCTATGTTGAAATTGGACAAAATTTATGTATGTTTTGATCAAACTCTCAAAAAACCAACTATTCTTAATGATGTCCGGTAACAACACTTTCATTGTAGAGGAAAAATTGTGTGCATGTAGGTTTATGATTTGAATCCACTACGTTGAATAGCAGTTCAATCGTGGTTTGGTCACTATCCATGAGTTAAGTATGGATGTGGACCAAATAAAGGTGGTGGCTATAGTGGCACCATGGGAGGATGCACCATATACATGGTGGGTTTGTTTATTTGTACTTGTTTACATTAAAACAACCAATAGCCTCCAAAGTAACATGTTTGCAAGGTGCATGAAAACATGGTGTTTGAAACATTGGATTTTCATTAAAATAAATATTTTTTACAACTCCACTAGAGGCATATTATGCCCAAACATTAATTGCATGTGGGAAAATTTAGGTCTACTTAATATATGACCTTGCAATAGTTTTATTTACTCATAATTTGAATCATTCAATTATGATTCAAACTTTAGGTGGTTTTGTTGCATAACAAGCTTGGATTCCATTCCCACAACCTTTGTTACAACAACCTCTTCCATGCCACCTTCATTGCCACTGTTAACTTCCAAGTTTGTTGTATCTTTTTCATCCATTTCTACCCTTAACATTGGTGATTTAATCTCACCAACAACTTGATCGTTACACAATTCCTTTTGAACCACAACTTGCAAGTTTCCACCCATGACAATGTTTTTCACAAAGAAGACATGCATGACAATAACATATGAACATGTCAAAATGGAAATAACCATGTTAGCAATTGGAATGTAGCAATGGGTCAACGTTGATAACTAGATGTTGACCCATTGCATATTATGTTATAAGACCCATAGTGTTCCCTTCAATTAAGTTTCATTTGATTATTCAATATTTGGGGTCACTCTCATGATGCAGATACATGCACATGACATTTCCACCATATTTTTCAATAATGGACAAATGTCTTCTAACTTAACCAATCCATGGTCATCTAGGAAATTGATTTTGGAAAAACATATGGCTTATCCATGGGAAAAAACCAACAGCAAGGCTCGCCAACCAAAAGCCAAATTTGTCCTAGTGTATGGTGGCATTGCCTCTTGTGTTTGAGGGGATTCATGAGGCACAAAACAACACCATGTGAAGGCGTGAAAACTTCATTGAAATTATCTCCTTTAAAATGTTGACATATTTGCATAATGAAAATGCACATTGGAAGTGCATAATGCACAATGTAAATGCACAATGCATAGTGGAATGCATATGCAATTTAACTTACAATTGGATAAATGTAATTTTTGACATATTTTATTACAATGTAAAATGGTAGTTGGATGGCAAAGACCTTGGATGGTCTCCAAGGAAATGAAGGTTCAAACCTTGATAGCAACAATTGTATTTTGGATGTATGATGACCGTATGTGAGTTGTATGTTTAGAAAACATGAATTATATATATATATATATATATATATATGCCCAAAACCACTACATGTTGTATGGATGATGAATGGAAATGCATGAACAACCATTGAATAGGTGGTTAGGTGGAGTTGGTCATGGAATTATTACCACATAACTTGTTTCCTAGTGATGTCCACTAAGAGAAAATCCTAAACCACTATAGTAGAAAATATTTAAATAAAAATATAGGGTGCAATATATTGGTTGTGGGGTAGAAATTATGAATTAATTGGTTAAAAAATAAGGTTATGTATATTTTGAAAATAAAATTATAATTAATATAGAGTATGTGTAAATCATCAATATTAAAAAAAAATTATTAAAAAAAAAACATGTGAGTTAAAGATTTAAGGTATTAGTTGTTAATAGGTTCAATTATTGTAAAACAATGTTTTGATTAATTTATGATTAATAAAAGTTTGCAAATTGTAAATTTTTCATTTCAATTACATTCCATGGGTGAAAGCATGATAAAGTAGCCCAAAAAGTAAAACCACTGTGCAAAAATCAAGGGTCTCCAAACACAACAACACATCTTGGGTTTTGTGATTAGTTAAAAAAATAACTATTGTTTTTTTTAATTATTTAAAAACTACTTGGTAACAAAAATTACTATGTAGTTTACTTGCAAAGGACATGAAGGTACCATGTAGCATCATGGTTTTGTGATTGTAGTCAATATGACAATTTGTTCAATTTGTGGGTTAAAATATTATTATTTAAAAATTTATATTAATATATTTGAATGATTTAAAATTAAGCATTTAAAAATACCATTTAATTTTATAACTAATAGAAATTAATAGCAATTCAATTTTTATGATGATGTGGCATGCCATGTGTCAATAATGTGTTACAATTAATAATCAATCTCATGACTTATAACACTAATTTCAATAAAATTGGATTTATTGATTGGTCAAAAGTGTTCATAATGCCAAAACATGTTTTCTATGACTTATCCCATGTAATTATATTATCAACATGATTAAGGAAACGATTAAGAATGTCTTTAGCAACCAGTAGTCAGCTTAATGATCAATAACATCAATTTCAATAAAATTACATTTATTGATTGGTCAAAAGTGTTCATAATACCAAAACATGTATTTTACAACTTGTCTTATACAATTACAATGTCAAACACAATTAAATAAACGACTATAAATGTATTTAACAACTAATAGTTAACCTCATGACTCATGCAATTAGTAAAAATGATTAAAAAACAACTACAATCACATAGGATCAATCGTTTTATTAGGCAAGTTTAGTTTAAATAACCTAGTTTAGTTTATAATTTAATCACAATTTAGCCAAATTTAGTCATTCATTGCTTCAATAATAAAATTTATCTTAAAATTTCCAAATTTAGCCAAATATAACCTAAATATTCAAACTTAGTTTAATTTATCATTGTTTAACCATGTTTAGCATAAAAATTATGTTTAGTTTCATTTATGTTTATTTAACCATGTTTAGCCTAAATAATTATTTTAAACATAAATTTTATTCATTTAACCATACATTAACAATTTTCAACCATGCTTAGCCTAAATAATTTTGAATAAAGGTGTTTAGTCATGTTTAACCATGTTTAGCCTATGTGATTGTTTTTAACCAAAATTATTTAAAGTAATTGTGTTTAGTCATGTTTATATTAACTTATCTATGTCTAGCTTAGATTAGCCTAGGTTTAGCCTAACTTAGTCTAAGTCTAACCTAGCTAAGTTTACCCTAGCTTAATCTAAATTTAGCCCAAAACTTAAGTAGTCATAGCTAGGCTAAACTAGGTTAATTTATTTTTAGCATAGGGAGGCTTAAGTTAACCTAGGCTAAGTTGGTAGGTAGTAGGTAGGTAGACTTATGTTAACATGTAGGGTGGCCTAATTTAATTTAAAGTTAAAATTTTTAAAATAATTTTGTGTTCAATAAATCTAATATATATAAATGTGGTAGTGCAATCGACTCATAATTGAACATGTGTTTATAGATTTTTCACACATGTCATCCATCTATCAAGGTGTCTTTTGTAACTTTTAGTTGAATAAAACAATTAGCTTGACATGGCATGCACTTTGCACATCAAACCAAGGTCAATGGTGACATGGAATTTCAATATTATAAGAAAATTAAAAAGATTCTAGGTGATGAAACGATTGAGCTTTGCAACCATATGTCCTTTGCAACTAAATGGGTAAGATGACATGAGTTTAACAACTCAATATTCACTTGTGGCAAATGTTCTTTGTAATTAGTTAATACATAGACATAATGGCAATTTGTAAAACTCAAAATGTGTTATGATGAAATAAAAGGTACAACAAGTAAATGAGTTTATGAAAATAATATCAATTTTTTTGGGTACATTCTTTTTTAACTATTGTTGGCATTGGTTTCAAAAGCTAAATTGATATAATTATTTTATTCTAATTCATTTGTAAGTACTTGAATTGGACCTTTAATTTTTGGTAGTTTAAAAAATATATTTTAAATACTTGACAATATATGAATTTTTTTGCAAATAATTGTTTCTTTTTTCCTAACCCTCAACATTGATGTGGTGAACATTTTAATTTTTTTTTTGTTTTTTTTCATAGTTAAACTCATCCCTAGCCTTCAAAATCTAACATAATTTCTGAGGATACTTTTGGGGTACTTTTCCAAATCCAAATGATATGGTGCAATTTTTCTAAAAAGTAGAGGGAGGCTAGAGGGGCCAATGAAAAAATATAGAGGTTCCATTTGATCTAAAATGCTAGAAGAAGGTTAAGAGTTTTGAAAATTATTTTTTTCTACTTTACAAGTACAAAACTAAGTAACAAGTAGGGTCAAAATATCTTGCTTACACACCCATGGTTTCATTTTTGTTTTTAGTTCCAAACTTTTATAGCTCCAAATTTTCTAAAACTAAAAATTTGAATTAATATAGGACATTGAAATTGGATGTTATATATATATAAACAAATGTGGGGTGCCCAAAATATGTGCATATTAAAAAATAAAGTAATAATAGGGCGGGGAAAAATATAAATCCAAAACCTAACCCCCCCCTCCAAAATTGTTTAACACATGTAGGTCACAAAAATAACATTAAAGTGCCCCCTAGGAGTGGATTTCGATATTTCCATTTAACAATGGGGGGAATGCACAATAGAAATTTTTGGTACTATTTCAGTTTCTAAAATCTGTAATATATAATCTTTAAAAAGATGGTCATTAATAACTTCATGAATTACATTAATACCATGAAAATATCATACATGATTTTATTTCCATAGACTAGAAATTGAAAGCAAAGGCAAATAACAAGTTGTAAACATTTTTGTCTCATATATAGGTATCCTTGTTAAGCTTTAAAAATTTGATCAATAAATTCAAAGCCATTTGTTGATATTTGTATTTCACTAACTAGGAGCACTTTACACATAGAAAATGGAGTCCAAGGGATGCACAACTTGCCAAATGATTTCTTCCACAAAAAAAGGTCCTAGATTTGCTATATGACTTCACTTACAAAATTTCCTCCATTTCTTTAAAATAAAATAAAGATATAAGATTAAGCTTACAAGGGGTGTAGGAATAATAGAATTATTGCACTTCTAATCTTATGTAAAAGAATTTATGTCACATGTGGTTTGGCCCTTGATAAGCTAGGAAGACATTGGCAATTTAATAAATGTTACACATAAATAGTTTTCTTTCTTTAAATATCTCACTATAGGTTTAGTATTGCATGCTTATCACCATGTACTTATGACAAGCTATGTATTTGCAAGATAATTAAACATGTATATATATGCGTCAGAAAATGATGGTTCAAACACTCATTGTATTAAGTGCATGTTTTTTAGATTGTACAATACTTGTATTGTTTACAACAAAAGCCATTGTATGCCATTTCCCAAACTTTACACCCCACAACTCTTCAACCCTTGAAAATTGAACCTGTTTTTGTACATTAACTTATCTCTATTCAAAACCATAGTTAAAAATCTACTCCATTTCATTCATCCATAATGGAATTACAAAAGCTAGCAATTGGATTCAAAAACTTCACATTTCAAAGTTTTTGAAAGAGAAATTTGAAAACATTTCAGCCAAAATCAAGCAAGGGATGATGGGAAAGAAAAACTAAATTGAATTTAAACTAGATCAAACACATTTTACCCAAGGTTTGATTTGAGGTTTCATTGACCAACAAGGACTTCTACCATGACATGCATGCATTCATATAATATGGCACTCATAATGATCAAATTATGCATTATTAAAACAATCCAAAACAAGAGGTAATTGTTCAAGTAATAGTGAAACCTTGCAATTTATATAATGTAAATGTGAAAACTTTGAAAATTGGGCAAGAAGTTTGAAAATAGGTCATGTTATTTGCAATGCTAGATTTCCTAGGTAAACTCATAATTGAAATTTTCAACTTAACCTCCAACTTACCAACTTACAATCCCCATTACTCTCCTTATTGCACTCAATTGTGGATAATTAATTTCAATAGTTGAAGGCCCAATGGATGCACTGCACTACCATTATGACAAAATGCGTCCTTTACAACTAACTACATATATAACTAAATTTGCAATCATATAGGACAAATCCAGTTACATAATCACATGAAGTATGTATATATATGATTATTCATACATATATATATATACACACACACATAGTAAATATTTATTATATCACATATTTATGTAAATAATCTAATATAATTATTTATAATCATAGTATATATAAAATATTGATTATTGAATAATAATATTTATTTTTAATTAAATAACTTATATTATATTTTTCATCCTATGATATTTTGACACGTGGCATTACATAATGCTAGCATAAAATGTAGCTTAGGTATAGGTAGGTACCTAGGTCTAGGGAATATTTTGTCAATATATCATTGTTGGCCACAACCATGTCATTAGTGATGTTTGATCCTTGGAAATTAAATCCCTACCCAACAAACCACCCCACTTGATATGTAAACATAGTGGGGTGCATTTATTTAACCCATGTTTTGTTGTAAATGTTGCACAAATGCCAACTTTAATATTTAATATCTTACTGATATTTTATCCAAATGAAAAAATTGAAAGTTCATCATTAACATTTTTTCAATGATGTACACATTTATATTTTTATCTTTTAAAAAATGTAAACTCATTTGAGTAAAATAAAAAAAATAAAAACTCGTTATTTAATAATATTTCAATGACCATTTTTTTCTTTAAAAACTCACATGATCTAATTATAAATGATTTTTTATAGCCAACATAATAATAAACAATGATATAACTCCCACATTTTAAACCTATATTTGATTCAATTAAATAATATATTCATGAAATTTTAATATAAGTTATAATTAATAATATTTATTGATTTAATGTGTTATAATTTAATTAAGAAATTATCTAATTATTTAAATACTTGACTAACACCAAAAAGTGAAACAATAAATAAATAAAAATTCACATGTGGTCATTTATACAATGTAGTTGCAACATAGTGACAAATGTTACAACATAATCATGATAATGACTAAAGGTGTCAAAATTTTAAACCTCAAAAAAAGGTTATGGTTGGCAAATGAAATAAAAAGTTTTACACCCTATGGTGTTCAAGGAGAATAACTCATTAAAATGGGCGAAAATGGGATCAAATGAACATAAGTAGTCTTTACAAGATGATGTGGTAGCATGGGATTGGTCAAACAATGCTAAGATAATGGTTAGACAATGTTTTTAAACACAAAAAATACAATTTGCAAGTTTTGTTGAAAATTATTACATATTCACTAGATTATTTTCAAACCTATCCAAATGCTAAAGTGATATGCTACAAACATTTTAGTATAAATATAACAAACATTGTCAACATTAATTTAATGCTTGCAAACATCTCATTTAAGTATTGGTGTATTCATCAAATTGTAACCAGAAAAGGAGCACTATGCACATTAAAACCAAGAAAGACCATGATGTGCCTTGAAAAAAAAATTGATTACAAATATTGAAATTAAAAAACGAAGATAAATATCCAAAAATATGATTGAATCCTTGCATGCTTCTCATCATGTGACAATTAAATTAGTCAAAAGGTGGGTGGTGATGGACCAAATCCGTCCTTATTCACAATTGTTTGACAAGGAATGGCACCTGCTATTCAATCTAGACAATATGGAACAAAGGATATTCTATTTTTTTGAAGCATCTATATCTCTACTCAAATATTGATGGGAAGGGGCAAAACTGATTTGATGCAAAAGCCAAAGTTGCCGTTACAAATATCCCTATTCTTATACAAGTAAATAATTGATGTTACCGTAACATTTTCATGTTATGACAAAAACACCAAATTCCCAAAGACTTTGCAAGAGGTTGTAATTCACCTAGTTTCATGTTTAATATTCATAAGATTGACCACATTTTTGTGAGGTCTCCACACATTAAGATGGCCACTAAAGTGAGTTAAGAGTTGGAATATGGAAGGTGAAGATGAGACAACCAATTCAGTCTTAT
>Ga0116231_10010217_pt1 | contig 15267 bp, 9 predicted proteins | sample S1TSphgellanicum_2_FD_89695 | JGI IMG/M metagenome (GOLD analysis project Ga0116231, IMG submission 89695) | Host-associated microbial communities from peat moss isolated from Minnesota, USA - S1T2_Fd - Sphagnum magellanicum MG | ecosystem: Host-associated > Plants > Peat moss > Unclassified...
AGTATAGTAGCTTAAGGGATTTTGGCCCCTAGGTAATAATAATAGGTCTATTTTTATATGAGGATTTTTGAAAGATGATATTTTGGCTTGTGTTGAAACTTGAGATTAGTTATAGAGTTATAATTTGAAGGATTTTGGTTTCTTCTAGAGGATTTTTTGAAGATTATATTTTTGCATGCTGAAATATTTGAGTTTCCGTCATTCTTCTTTTGCCTTAAGATACCTTTTAATGTAAATGGCAAGGCCACAGTGTGACACACCCCTTGTTTTATTTCTTTAATTCTTGTTTCTTCCTTTCACTTTCACTCACATTTTCTCTTTTTCTTTTTCTTTTTCTTGTAAAATCAAAAGAGAACTCACCTTCTTTCTACAGGGGATTTTAGTTTTTCCCGGTTTCCTTTTTCCCTTCTTTGTCTTTTGGGAGAGACAGTAGGTGAAAGACTTAAGACTACTTAATTTACCAATGAAGCCATGTAATTAGATCTTTCAAGTTTCCCTTTCCTTCCCTGATGTGCTTCTTGCGACTGGTGGGGGCTTTGGAACATAAATTGTTCCTTTGCCTCATTTGTGACTTACTTTGGGTTGTTGTGCTTCTGGCTTGTACTTGGGTCCTCTCTCTTTGTTCTTCCTTTCCCCCTTGGCTGGGTGCTTTGTTTAATGAAGCTTGCCAGGGTTTCATGATCAAATGTTTTAAGGTTCGTAAGTCAAAGTATTATTTTCTTTTAGATATAGAATATTGCAATTTAGCATTGAGGAATTTCATGTGGACCTTGTGATGACAAGGCAAGCTTTAGGCTCAGTTAACGTGATATTTTTAAGCTGCATGTAATTAGGAAACAATTTGCTGGTTATTTTCTTGGCAATATTAGACTTTTTATTCTTTATTCTATTTCATTTTTGCAAAAGAGTGGTATTTGCACACCTTGCCCCCAAAGAGAGGTAATTGGTGATAATTTGAATTGCTTATAAAATGTGTTTAGGTGCTACATTCTAGACCGACCAGAAAACATGGGAAATCGTGTTGTCTTAACATTCAGAAAACTTGAGATATGGTGTTGTCTAATATTTCGGAAGACTTGGGAAATTGTGTTGTTTAGTATTTTGGAAAGCTTGGGAAGTTCTAGTATTTGGACACAATATCAATTCCATTTTAGGGGTTAGGGTTTATTGGATTGTATCTCTCCTCCTCTGATTGCCAAAAAGAAAGGTGAGGCGAACACCTCCAGTTTTCATATATAATTTGTGAGAAAGAGGGCAAGATATTTCTTAAGAAGTCATCATAAATTGGCATCCTTAGAAATGCTAGGGTTGAACCCCATTAAAGAAGAAGGAAAAAGAATCAATAGTCTACATTAGGACCACATGCATATCCCCTCATTTCATTTTTCACCTAAATTGCTCTATGCCATGTCCACATGACAATATCTATATAGTGCGCTTTCTTCTTTCTTCGATTCCTAGAGAAATTTATCAATGAACTCTTCCCCTTACCTCCTTTCTTCATAATGTGGAAGGAGGGTCCCAAAACAAGGGAAGCCACCAAAAGGTAAAGGGGAAGGAAAAACTTGTGGGAAAAACTAACATGAGAAAATGAGCAAACCCTAAGAAAAACTTTTTTTTGTTACGCCAGCTGAAGTTAGCAAGACTAGGAGCCTCTTCCTTACAGCTTCCTTTCTAAAGTAGGCCTATAGGTAACCTTTCTTCCAAAAGTGGGTCCTCTCAAAAGTGGTCCTGAAAGTGGATCTTTTCAAAAGTGGGCTTTATGTATTACTTGCCCACCACTATTTTTATCTTCTAGAGTTGCGCAACCTATCCATCCATCTATTCATGTTAAGGCCACAAAGACTTAAAGACTACTTTTAATGAAGGGCAACCATAGAAAAAGCCTTAAATAGAAGTAAGGACCCCAAGGGCGAAGATGCACCACAATTGATGCAAGAAAATTCAAATAGGCCTACAAAAGAAGAAGACTTAGCCCAAATTGCTTAGGTTAGGTAGGTCACAAACTAAGGTTATTATTCAACATCCAAAATCATCATCCAAATTGTCTTGCCTTGAGAGGGTCCCCAAAGAGCTGCTTGTTGTTTTTGGTTCAGCCCCACCCCCAACACACACTTTCTACCTGGCTATAAAACACAGCTGCAGCTGTCTCCTCTTGGGCCCTCACCCCCAAAAGCCTTGACCCTTGGGGATGGGGAAAAAGGACCCTACCCTTTGGGACTCACAGTTTACAGCTGTGGAAGCCTTACTCGTCTTGCCACTTTGCCCACTTTGCCACCTTTGCTTTAGGGTTGATCCACAAAAAGAAGTTAACAAATTTATAGCCCAACACTTGGCCCTTGTATAGGCAAAATATCCCAGGAAGTATATTATAATAAGGAAGTAGGAATACTTACCTAATTGAGGATGAAAGTGGAATTATAATTAAGTATGGAAGTGCAACTATAATTTATGTGCTTAAGGATGGAAGTGTCCAATCATAATCATTCATGGAAGTAGAACTAAATAATTATGTTTATTGAAGTGGAAATATAATAAATAAATAAGTACCATAATTCTTTTTTTTTTAAAGACGGAACTTCATGGAAATGAATTGTTAAGCATGTTTTATTGTAATTATGCACAATATATTTTTTATTTATTTATTTATTGCTTAGAGTTTGATTAGGTTGTCTTTATCTAGGATCAAATTTGCTAATTTAAATTGTCAATGACATCAAGGATGAATGGAATATGGCAATGTTTTAAGCATCTATTTTTAACATTTATTTTCAACATGATCCCAAGGTTTCTTTTCAAAGTTTTCCCTCAAGCACAAAAGTGTGTGAGAAGGCTTCTACTTGGTCGTATCTATACACACACACCCACACACACATACATACCTACACATAGGTCTATATATCAAATATTATTAGCTAGCGTGACTAAAAATATATTGGTAGCCCTAGACTAACCTCTAGGCTAACTCAAACACTTTTTCTTTTCGTCCATGTTGCTCATGTGGCAAATGTACATTGTGGCAAATGGCCAAATTTTCGTGATTTATGAAAATAAAGGCATGTTCGATTAGCTTATCAACAAATAGTCAAAGCACACATGTCCAATTTTTTTTGGTTATAAATTTGAATTTAGTTAACCTTTTTTCTTTATTTTGAAGATTTTATGCTTTGAAACTTAATTTGTGTTTTGTGCTCCACATGGCAAATTTTGTGCCACGTAACCCCCACAAACTTCCACAAAATTTCTTTTGGCACTTTGTGTAATTTGAAGTCGAAATTTGTCCTAGGTTCCTTTTTGGGTTCAAAAGCCATGATGAAAATGAAAGGGAGAAATTTTTAACAATCTAACCATGAACATTAATAAAGTTTTCCTTCGTGAACTCCAAATATTTTAAGCTGATCAAAAAGTAAATAACAAAAATAAATAAAAAATAACAAAAAACCTCATCATAAAATTATTAAACATCAAATTTTTTACTTGAATGGCAAAAACAAGATAATTTTTTGCTAGCGTCTATTAATTTTCAAATTTGAACTCATTGAACAATAAGTTTTTACATATTATTTGAAAAGCAAGTAATTATTATGAAGTTTACTTTTTATAGTGCAAACTTTTTATAAATATGTATTATGGGTTATAACAAATAAAAAATAGAATATATTTTTGATGGTGCACTCAAAAATATAATGATTTTAATATCCTAACTTCATATAAGTAGATCTCATTGATAATTTTTCATGAAACCTCTTTGAACATAAATTTACCATCCACTTTTAAGGATTTGTTTTGTTTACTTTTAAAACTTATTTGTTCTTTTTTTTGGAAATCAATTATTATAAATGTAATATGTAGAAAGCCAAGAAGATTTTCTCTCATATTTTCACCCATTTCAATGATATTATATTTTTTTCATATGCATGATGCAAAATAAAAATGATTATCCTTACTTTTTTGTTTAAGGTATCATGTTTCCCACAAAGGTTTGCAAAACAATCAATTAAATTTTCATCAAAAAATGTTTTTCTTTAGTTCAATAACATATTGAATTTCTTTAATATCTTATAAGATTTTCTTTGTACATTACACTAGGGGGGTCAATATTGTTGTCACATTGTATTGTTTTTCAAAGTTCTCATATTTGAAATTCAACCATGTCATTATTATGAAAAAGTCTCACAATGTTTTTGCATATTGTGATAGGTCAAAACCCAAAGAAGTCAAATGCCAAAAAAACTACATTTTTTTTGGTTCATATGATGTGATTTTAGAAAATATTTGTGCCAAAAACATATACATCACTACAATGTACTAAAATATTAAACAATACTCAAAAAAGGATTGAAATGAATTTTAATTTTTGTAAAATTTTTAATATCTACTAAACATTGTGATTTTATATGATTAGAATAAGTTTGTGATCCATGTGAACATTTTGATAATTATCATATCACAAATTCATGTTTTTCAAGGCAATGACCATGAGTATGTGGTAAATTAACATTTTAACAAATAATCACTTTCAAATGGAAGATGACAAAATCTATGGGGTGAACTATTTTTTTAATTTCATCTCAAACATTTTTTGGTTGATTGATTCAAACCTAAACCTAGTGCAATTTTTAAAAAAAAACTTGTTCTATTATTTTGCATGCATATAACATAAATATACTCATTATTTCTTGAATTTGTTTTTTAAAAAATTTAATTTTTTTCAAATAATTTAGATGAATTAAATTTGTGAAAATAAAAAAATCAAGCCCAAACATTAAAAGTGAAACCCAAAATTAAATGCAACACATTTTGCAAATGTATATTTTACACACTTGTCATAAAATTACCCAAGTTGGCCCCCCCATAGTGTGCTTTCACCCTTGGTGATTTGAGATTCCAAAACATATTAAAGTGCCTTGCTTTGCAAATTTTCATGTGTTTTTATGTAAGTTTTTTTAACATAAGTTTTTTTCTTCAAAGTTTCAAACCATTTCCTTCAAAGTTTTATGAACTTGAACATCAATCGTTTTGAAATTAAAAACATCATGGCAAAGCAAGTGCTATTAGTTCCAAATCTCCATGTGTAGGTCTATATATTACCAAAACTTAAGGCTTTTTGGTGATACACTTCAACATACTTCTTACAACCCCTAACACTTCTTTTGTCCAATCAAATTTTTCAATGTTTTTAACCATGAGATTGAAACAATGTGTATAAACATAAGGGCTCCATACAACTTGTGAATATTTTGTAATAATCATATTGCCCATAAACTTACAATTGTGTGTGTAACTATTAGTCACAACTTATATGACATTAATTAGCCCAACATTTATTACGTTTACTTATGTGACCATAAACAAAAGTAGTTGTGTTTTATGTTCAAGCAATTCTATTGATAGATTAATGCGGTAAAAAAGGCAAAAACGTCCTTGGTGAACCACTAAGAACATCACACCTTGATTTTCTTAAACCCATCAAACTTTGAAAAATTGTAGAAAACACTTAAATAATTTTTTTCATAATTTTTTTTTAATGAGTACATTTATTAAGCTCCATAGATTTTGATGTTCTTAATCATTGCATTTTAAAAACATTTCAGGAATGTAATGCATGGCCACCTTTCCTTGAAGTTTTTAGTTAAGAACACAAATTTGAAACATGAATTGAAAATTTTCTTGGGAATGTTTTCCTAAGGTAATTTGAAAGTCATTTTATTTTTAGGTTTATATTATGAAATTAATTGAGTAAATATAATTGAATTATGAATTTCCAAAGTTAATTTTATTAATTTTTTAAAGGGCCATTTTTATTAGGAAAACAAAATAACAATTTTTCAATTTTTTTTATCTAAATTAAACTTCAAGCCATATATTAATGCATGCAATTGGTAAACATGAGGAAAAAAAATTTATAATCGTGAAACATTTAAAGTAAAAGACCCAAGAAATGATTTGTGCATTTTTTATTCCTTAAACATTCCTTGAGGTGGTTCCTAATGGTCCACCTAAAGATGTTTTCTCTCAAAAACATTAAATGTTTTTTTAAAAAATAAGGAATAAATTTATTTTGTTATTTCATATCACTCCAACCATTAATCATGATGCAACAATTATATTTGCCCCAACATGTTTAATTAAAATCCAAATTTCACTTCACAATAGCCACTTTAGCCACATTAAACATTACAGTCAAACAACATTTATTTGTAATCCATCAAAATCATCATTCATTAAAAACATTAATTTATTCACTGATCTTTGAAACACAAGTGTGTCAAAAACACAAATTGTCAAGTTACATTTTGTAAATACACCATTGTATTTCACATTTTATTTTCTATATGCAATTTAGTCAAGTTGCACCAATCTATTATTGGCTTTTCTTTGATTTGGTTCCGAAGCATTAGAAATCACATTAGACATGCCTCCTATGTTTGATCCTTGTTAAATAATGTGTAAATGTGAGTGAAAACATGAACAACTAATTATTTCCTTCCTTTTTAAAACTTGGTTCAACAAACATATCCAATATATCAACTAGCACATTAGAACATTTAGCAATGGGTGCATTTTCATTATTAAGAGTCAATGTTTTTATAATCATTACTTAGATTTGTAGATTTTATAATTTCAAAATTAATGCATTGATAAAATCTTGTAATTAGTTTATCAAACACATGATTATTAAAAAGGTGAAAATGTTAAACTTATGATGTAACCAAATTATGAACACGTGATTATATGAAAGTGAGAATATCAAATTATGTTATGAATCCATATTATGTATAGGAAAAGGCCCTATTATGAAGGGCTTTCGAATTGAAGATCCCCAAGGTTAATAGGCCGAAAGAGGCCGAACATTCGAAAAGCCCCCATAGCAAAACTTTCCATTACGTAAGACAATGATATTTTTTTCTTGATTTTTGAAATGATTAATTATAAGATTAAATCTTCTAAAATTTGGAGGGTGCAATACAAGTTATACTAGGCCATTTGAATTTTGAAAATATTAGTAAAACAAAAGTCAGTTTTAGATAAATTTAAAATAAATGAGAGAAAGTCAAACATGATATATTTAGCTTGGGGAATGACCTGAAAATACTCGGGAAAAAAATATCAATGTTTTATGAAAGCAAATGTAAGAAAATGAACAAGTAACAATAAACATGTGAATGAATGGTTAAACAAGCTTATAAATGAATAATTAAACAATTTATGTGTGAATGAATAGTTGAATGAACACATTGTGCATGCAAAACATTGAAAAATATATTATAATAAAATTTAATACATAATAAAGTGATTTTTAATGTATAATAGAAAGTCAAAGTTATAAAAAATAAGATAATGTAAAAGAAATAAAGTTCATAAACATGTAAAATTTGAAACAAGTGTGTGATAAGCTTACACAATTTTTTATAATTTTGAAAGTATCATCCTTCAATGATTTTCATTAACTTTTATCAATTTATTTTGATCAATTTGTAAAAATAAAAATTGTGGGTTTTCATCAATAAGGATGAATGAAAACACATAATTTTTCCACATGTTTAAAAATCAAATTTTTCATTATTTCGATATTACACACTAATAATAACAATAATCTCATGAAATGATTCTTAAAAGCAAAAGTTTGATGTAATTTTTATCATACATTTTAAAAGTGAGTTCAAATGTTTCAAAGTCTATGAACCAATCATTCAAAGTGTTTTCAACATCAACGTAAATTAACTTTTTAAAATAATGAAAAACTAAGCAAACATTACACTTGCTATGGTACATGTTATTGTGACAACACCCACTATTATTCTAATGGTTAAATATTTCAAAATTTCAAAAAATATTATTATAAATTTTTTTTCAAACAATTATAGCTAATAATTTTGTTATTTAAAACATTGGTTTAATATATTTTTAAAATGTTTATGAATATTTTTTATTCTTTAGATTAATTTCAAAATCAATTAACATGTTCTTATGATATATTATGAATTTATGTATATATAAAAATCCAAAATTTTCAACAACTACAAACTTAAATTTTCATGTTAGCAAGCTAGTTAATTTAGAATTAGTTTATTTAAAAGGTCTCTCAGTAATTATTAATGATATGCATAGTTTTTTATCACTTTTTAATCCCTTAAAAAATTACGCCACAAGATTCAATTGATTTTAAAAAGATGTGATGGCAATTAATCTACTATCACATAAAGCACTGTACTTGTTAATTTAGAAAAAAAATAATTGATAGTCATCATAAAAATTGAAATAGATTGGGTTTCATATGAATATGAGTGGTGCCTTAAAAGGATTTTTTACTATCCTAACGTGTGTTATTTAAAAAGGAATACTCTTTTTCTTTTTTTCTTTTTTGTGTGTGTTTAGAAGAGGTGACTAAAAAAGTTATTAATTAAAGAAAATTAAAAGCACTTTGCGTGTATAGAAAAAAATTTATTATACCTTGGAGCTTGGAATGAAATGGAAATGTGGATTTTGGTGTACAATTTTTATCATTTGTGTGTCCTATTTTTTATTGTTCTTTACAGACTAAAAGGTAAGAAACCATGAAGGTTATTACTATGTAAAATAATGTTACAAGAAAGGACATTACATTTAAGAAAACAAATTTTGGTTTTTGTTAGTACACAACATAATAAGTGATAGGTTACAAATTATTTACAAATATAAAATAAATGTCTATCAACAAACCTTTCTAATTTGAAATCCCTTTGAAGCCGATCTATTGACATTCCCTTTTCTTATGTAAAACATCGCCATGATAATGATATTGTAAAATGACAACATTACAGTGACAAGGATAGCGAGGAAGAATAAATTAATGAGTAATTTCCACCTAATGGAAGTTATTCTAATAAGCTAAAAAATATCTTTTAAATTGTGTAAATTATTGTTCCTGTCACATCACTATGACGTCAACAAACAAGATTTTTTCAGCCCAATGAAAGACCAAATTATACAAATCTTGAAAAAAAAGCAATGATGTTTTATGGTAATAGAAGTGATGATAGAACCTACAAAACCTTCTATGGTGTTTTTTACATATTTTATGATGACAATCAAAGCACATTACCTTTTTAAAAATTTGAAAAAACCATAGTTTTGTTCTTTATATTTATTTTGTGTTGGGATTTTTAGTTCCCCTTTGTTTATTATTTGTATTTTCCTTTTTATTATTATTTTTCCCAACAAAACCTATTCTCTTTTATTGTTGATACTTGATGGGCCTCCAAAAAGTAATATTAACATGATTGCAAATCAAACAAGATTATGTTGAAAATTTAGATTATTTTCCAAGTCAATTCTTAGGATGATGTGTGAATGTTTTTTTAATTTTGTAAACAACATAGAAAATCATGTTTAAATTTTTTCTTAAAATTCCTAAATGAATTCAAATTTTGGGTTGGTTGTCCTACATGACCATTAAATGAGACCCAAAATGTTTTAGCTCATCATGAAATAACATGTCTTTTTTTAAAGCCTACATATTTGTATCACCATGGGGAGAAAGCAAACTACAACTTGGTTTTATATGGATGTCACATTTTTTTTGTCAAAATGGGAAATGAAAAAAAAAAATAATAATAATATTTAAATATTCATATATTAAGCCAATTTCAAATACATCATGGTATGGATTTTGAAGGGAATATTTTAATGTGCTTTCACCCCATGGTGGCCTATTATAACCCCAATGCAAGCTCCATTACTTTTATGTTTCATAAATAAAATATTTAAATACACATTGAACTACAATACAATATAAGTATAAGCTAAAATGGGTTGTAATTAATGTTGGGTAGTTTTTTGCCTTTATGAAGAACCTCCAATTCTAATTTTAAAAGATAAATTAAAATTATATCAATTTTGGATGGGTCAAAATCCTTTATGTCGTACCCAAAATGGTGTCATATCATCACCTTTTTGTATTTTTATAAAGTAACTTGAGTCTTCTTATTTCACAATGTACATTCAAATGGAATGGTGTGAAGTTTCTAAATATATGAAGGTATAAGTTATCATATTTTTAAATATTTGACCATTTTTCATTTATTAAGATTGATAGGGATCAAAATATAAGGTACTTAAATTGAGTTTAGGACTACTTTTACTTTGTCCTAATTAATATACTTTAAAGAATTTTCATTCGCTTGCAATTCCACACATAAATGGAATTGAGAATCCAACTGTACTTATAATATTTGAAATCCATTTTGTGGGATGGATTTAGTTATTACCAACCTAAACCAAAATCAATAGTTAACTATCAATTAATCTCCAATTATCCCCTAGTTATAATCACTTTTATTTTGCAAAAAATGTATTTCTATTCCAATTCCACACATAAATAAAACTTGGAACCCAATTTGGGATCTAGTTCTTATTAACTATAGCTAGAACAAGTGATTCTTATCCACCAAAGTGAGGACTTGCCTCACATTGGTCCCAACCTAAAAGATTATTTATTGATTAAAATCCTTCTAACACAAAAATAGATTAAATGAATGGAAATGTCACACAAAACATACACAACGAACACAACAAAAGAGGTGAAACTTACATGTCTCAGGGTAATATCATTAACACACTTAAAACTCTATTTTTATGTTGACTACATTCAATTGGGTGCTCATCACACATGTCTAAAGATCTTGCCTTATTGAGATCATTCATCAAATATGCATAAGTCTTCCCTTTGAACATTTCATAATCAAAACAATATGAATTTATTGTATCATAAGTTTGTTACACAAGAAAGTCTTACTACAAAGCTTAACAATATGAAAGCATGGGAATGGAAAATTAGCCCAAATCTTCTCACACAACCCTTTAAATACATGAAGGAAGAATGATGACTTGTTCACATCTTCCATCTACATTCAATAAATATTATCATTCATTAACTGTAGGCCAATAATATTGTGTCACCTAATAGTCGTCTACAACACTCATCCTTTCCATGGATGAACTTGCATATTATTAAGCATCTCCTTCCCTACAATGTAATTGTTTTGTCCTATGTGAGGACAAATTAATTGACTTCATTTTTGATTTAGAACAGTTAACTAACCCGTATACAAGTCTAAAGTAGGTCCCTAATCAAAAGATCCTTATGCATAAGGCCAATAAGATCAATCTTTATTTTTCATACTTTACTCACCCATCTTTCTATCCTATGTTGTAACTACTATTATTTATCAATTTTATCTCCAACAATCAATTTTGGTGTTACAAAACTAACTCTTTGTTAAAAAATAACACTAAAGCTGCATTCACACTTGGTGTTAAGGACTCTAATGTTAAGTCTCCTAACACCAAGCTAGTCATTTAGAACCTAAACCTATTTACCACAAAGACTTTATGCTAAGTTAGCATTCACTTAATATTAAATAATCACTCATTTAACATTGGGTGCCACCGAAGATGCCACCTAGATTTTCACTTAACACTAACTTAGCACTATGTGTGAATGCACCTTAAGTAGGGAAATTGAGTAGCAAACACAAAACCTAATCTACAATTCAAGGAGGGGTAAGCACAAGCAACTACTACTATGGAGAGGCCACAAAGAGAGAAGAACCCTACTCGCATGAACATGATCAAAGAAAGTAAATAACCTAGGTAACTCAAGAAGAGGATGGTAAGCTTTCCAACATCCCCTCACATTCAACTACAACAAAGAAGAAAGGATCCCTCTTGAATTCAAGTATAAGACAAGCCTGAAAGTGACAAGAATCGTCACCAGAGGAAAGCAAGATTGATTGTATAGGAGAAGAATATGGCCAGAGGCCCTTCCTTATTTTGAGGTGCCTAGGCATGAGGGCAGTAGCCTGAGTGACGGGCACCAAAGAGCAAGGGCCAAGGGCCCTAACCATCTCCAGTGCAAAAACGTACCCTAATTTTCAAAGGATGTGCGCTTCCACTGGAAGATTTCTTCCATTTCATAGGATCCTGGAAGATCATAGCTGAGTTCTTGTGCCTCAGACTGGTTGTCTAAATTAAATACAAAAATTAGGGCAGGTTTTTATACCTGTGACAATCCTTGAATCAACATCTTGTTGAAAGGATATTGCTAGTAAATGTTCAACCTACTGATAAAGTGAAATGAGTGTGTCTTCCACATTTAGTACTAACTCATTAGATTGTGTCATAGTGGGAAGCATTCTCGTTTTATGTTAATTGGACAATATACATGTTTTGTAAGACACATGATTAATAGAATAAGTCATAAGTGAGCATGCATCTGAGGTTGGTTCAGATTCCAGAAAGGAAATTCATCACTTGGTGTCTCTGCTAATTGGAACAGCACCTGTCTTAAGTGGTGAAAAGATGCAGCAACTCTTTCAGACATTGTCAGCATCCCAACCAACTCGACATGCTTTAGAAACCAGTGCATGAAGAAGTGGGCTGTCACACCACACCCAGAAAACACAATGCCACAGCACAATATCATCAGTTAGGATTGGAGATTTCTTATGCTCTTAGTACAGCTTGATGCCTCAAACATCAGAACACTACATTGCTATGAATGAATGCTTCACAACTTGAACAAACTCATGATATGCCTCGGAAAGAATGACTTTCATCAGTCTTTAGATAACAAACTTCAGATGCCAAGAAAGATGTGTGGACTTCTTGCACCAATTTCACACATGGAGTATTCAATTTGAAAGTACAACACAATTGATGATTGTCTGTTGAGACTCTAGGCAATAACTAGTTCATGAGTTCAAAGGATTGTGGATCAAAGAGGATTGGTGAAGGATATCACAATGAAAGAAGGAGAGAGAGAGCAAGGCTTACTTTTGCCTTGTGATTGCATCTTCTTGAATACCCAACCGACTGGCAAGAAATGCTCTGTCGAATGGAATCTCAGGCTGCCCTGCTTCTGTTCACCAACCAAAATGGCATGCACCGTCAATCTCAGGACCTCATAAAGCAAAACCCCAATTTTTTAAGCAATCCTATCAACCATTCCTTGAGAATTGTTCATTAGACTGAGTAAGAACCAATCAAAGCCTTTTTGACACTTCCAAGCTGAATAGATAGATAGACTGATAGATTCCCACTCAATTAGTGACAGATGTTGTTCAGGGGTTGTGGCAAAGAAAATTGCATTTCTGGATCACAACCGCTATCTGGGCATCCAGCAGGTGTTATGAAGCAAGCTAGCATCATACCAGGGATGAAGACAGAGGCAGTGTCTCCACAATCATAGAAGAGGAGATACTCCCGGATAAGTTCATTCATGATAAGCTTCTGATTAGATAACAGTTTCGTGTGTGGACCCTGTTATGATGATGATCATCACACAATTTTAGTCACTGCATCAAACAGGGAAATGAGGGTTGAATTCATATCTGCATCCTGATGTCATGCATTTCCTCCGCTGTAGAACTAAGTGTGAGAGTTGTTTCTGTTCCAAAGCAGCAGCTCAATGCAGGTTATGAAACTCCTAAACTGGCGCGTGATTCAGAAAGAAAGAAAGAAAGAAAGAAAAACCACTAGAGACAAAATCGAAAGAGGTTGATACCCGAGAAGGATGATCAACAAGGTTGTAGATCTCAGCTCTGACTTTGGCTTTCAGTCGGTTCAGAACTCCTCTGCTCTCCAAAGCTTCCTTGAGCGCCTCATCTGCCCTCACGCCCCCAAAGAACTGTCTCCTCCCCTCAGCACGGGTTCACCAAAGGCGTTCTTTGTTCAGATTCATCGCCTAAAGACGAGAAGCAATGCTTATCCAATGTCACGAAGAAGAACTTGGTTCATGCAGGCTTTTGGAAACAGCACAAAACTCCACACAAAACCACACGAAATGTTTTGGGACGACTATGATCTATTCAAAATGATGACGATCTATATGTCACATTTGACAATGAATCGTTCATGTTCTGAAATTTCCTTGATTATCTTGCTCGACCGTGGTTTCTGCAGCCCAAGGCCAGTGGAGAGCCTGTCTGCGGAAGATTATACCCTCGCGGCAAACGACAATTCTCTCTCTCTCTCTAGCAAGTGCATTACTACTTTCTAGGCATGTCTTTCAATTTCTCAAGCTTGAATTTCACACAAGAGAAATAGTATTCCAGGATGTCATGTTGTGCATCAAATCCACAAATAGATCTATAGTCTTTAAAAGGCGGTCTGCGCTGATGATGACGAGCTTGTACGGCAAAAGGAAAAGAAAGAGCTCAAGAAGGTCATAGAAACGGCACAAAGAAAAAGAGCGCAAAGGCGCAGATTCGAGGCAGAAAAAGGAGAGAGAGAGAGAGATGCCAAGATTCGGTTGATCCGCCATGGATTGCAATGCTGCAAAACCTCCTGTCTTTCGGCGAGCACCAGTTTCAATGCTCCTGGAAATTGGAATTTTCTTTTGCATGCCGCAGCAGTATCGTATGCTCCTGACCAAAAAAGAAGAAAAGGACGTCAGGTCGAGGGTGCTCTGGTGCCGACAGCAGCAGTATTCTATGATCCTGACAAGCAAAGAGACAAAATGCACCAAAAGACGTCAGGTGCGTGGTTCTCTGGTGTCAAAAAATTCTTCAATGCAGAAAGAAAGAAAGAAAAAAGTTTCAAAATCAGCTGGATTAGAGTAACAACAAAAACAGCAACAACAGCCTTGCATGAGGAGGATCATGTTCTTGATCCAAGAATTCTTTGATCAAGAATCAAACTGTAACTGCACTGTGATAATCATATTTTTGTAACTGAATATGCCACTCGAGTGATCTATCATTCCATACTCATCACCACAAAAGGGTCTGATTCAGCAGCAGCTGCAGCAACCAGTAATGGAGAGCCTATGTCCAAAAAAAATTTGACAATCCAAATGATTATGTTCCCCTTGTGATTTTTCAAAGATATAGAATTGAAGTTTGAACTGGTGTTCACCCCTCTTAGGTGGTTTCTAAGACTTTGAATGCACTCAAACACTACCATAGAGCTCCACTGGAGGAGGAGCTCCTCAACAAAGTACCAAATTTTGTAATCAATTTAACTAAGTTCATGACAAACAAAACTTTCAGGAACAATTCTATGATAAAAAGTCCCACTTTCTTCTTCTAAGGACTCTCTTGGTAGTTATTGTTGTTGCAAAATGCTTTCTTTCCTACTAGGACTCAACAAGAATTTGCATTCCAAAGCAACTTCATTACAGAAAGGAAATCACTACATGAGACTGAAACAGAATCCTCCTTGAAAAAATTGTGCCAATTTCTGTTTCTGCAATTGTTGTTTGTCTGCCCTGTCTGCCACTATAAA
>Ga0116231_10010218_pt1 | contig 15266 bp, 13 predicted proteins | sample S1TSphgellanicum_2_FD_89695 | JGI IMG/M metagenome (GOLD analysis project Ga0116231, IMG submission 89695) | Host-associated microbial communities from peat moss isolated from Minnesota, USA - S1T2_Fd - Sphagnum magellanicum MG | ecosystem: Host-associated > Plants > Peat moss > Unclassified...
CCCCCGCCCTCGTTCTTTTTGCCCGACAATTCGTGTTGGGGTCTGCCCGATCATTTGTGTCGGGGTCTGCCCAGATCTTCAATTTTTTTTGCCCCGTTAGTTTCGGGCAGTTCGGGCAGAACAAGGCGGGCAGTCTTCCTCCCCGCGTCCCCCGCCTCCTCTCGCGCGCACACAAGCACAAGAGTCGACGCTCTGTGCGCCTGCATTTTCTCTCGCCGCTGCACAGCTCGCTGCTCTCCCTTTTCTCTCGATCTCTACATTTTATATCCGTATTCCGACTTGCAACAAAAGGGAATTCACAACTTAGGTCTCAGTTGTAGGGTCCCCGCAATTTGTGTTCAGTAGCAGCTCTGTGAGTAGCAGTTGCTCTTGTTGAAGAAGAAGAACAACAACAAGAAGGCGTTCCATTGTTTGTTTCTTGTCTGAGAGTAGTTCCCCTGACTGCTGCTGCTGCTGTTTCTGCGGTAAAGAAAGATGAGGTTATGTTGAGTGGGCCTTGGGAGTGATTTTCGGGGTGTTGCTCTGTTGTCGCGCTCTCTGCCTGCAGTATAGGGTGCTTTGTTCTTTCTTGGTAAGTGTTGGTTTTGTTGTTTTGTGGGTGTTTGCCTTGTGTCTCTGAGCTTTGTGTATGAAAAGCTCTTGGAGATCTTCTTCTTCTTCTTCTTCCCGGCCTGCTTCAAACAGCTAGCTAGCCTACTCTACTCAAATACTCTAGCGAGAGAGATTTGTCACTTGAAGGAGGAATTGCGAGTGTAAAAGGAAAATAAATTCAGACTTTTGATGCATCTATTTTCACAAAGTGTTCATCAAAATGGGAACTACAGACACAGAGAGAGAGAGCAAATGATCCATGGATTCTTTTTCTTCTTGTGTCTCTCTTGCTTGCTGCAAAGCACCCACAACGTACTCTATGATCTTTACTGCACATACATGATCTGTTGATCCATCCATCCATCATCACCTCCTGTAGCAATCCTTATTCCCTTTTTGCTGCTGGATTTTTTTTTCTTTTTTTTAAAAGCTGATGTACAATGTCTTGGATTGCAGGTGGTGGGTGGTGCAGCAGAAAAAGAGAGGGCTGCAGAAACTGTTGTGGGTGGTGGATGTATAGTGAATGAGGGTATTTGAGATTGTTTTACTACAACGATGATTATCAAAGGAGCAACAGGAGTAGCAATAGCTGCTGCAATCGGCAATCTCTTGCAAGGATGGGATGGTGGTGCTATTGCAGGTGGGTGTGTCCTAATATTACAAGAACCTTCTTCTTCTTCATCTTCCTTCTTCCCTTGACATCATCCTCCTCCCTTGTTTTTCTCACTGTGACGGCCCGCCCATCCATCTGTTTGAGCACTACCCTTCTTCTCAGAGTACAAGCTTTGCTACAAGGGAAAAAAAACACTCTGCAAGGAAAACCCACTGGTTTCAAACTTCCCTTCCCAACTTGCAGCAAACTACTGGTGCAAATCTATGAATCCTCCTTGTACTTCTTTGTTCCTCCACTCCACCATCAAGAGCATCAGATGCAGTAGAAAAATCAAGTGCACAACAAATCTGTGTTTTGATTCTACAAGTACTTGACCACCACCACTAACAGTGCACTACAGTGGAATTGCCAGCATTTTGTCTTCATACCTGTGTCTCCTCATCAAACTGGGCTGTGAACCTTCTTCTTCTTCTTCTTCGTCTTGAAAGGCTCTAAATTTGCTCCTTGCTGCTGTTTTAACAATTTGCAACACTAGTTCAGATTTTTTTTTCCTGAGGTGCATTCTACAGTTGTCTACCCAAGCATTATTGCAATATCTTTGCAGTTCATCATTTTCCCTCAGTGTATGGATCTGTAGCTGAGAGGAAAACTAGATCCTTTTCTTTTTACCCATTTATCTGCACTACTACTGACCTATGTGCACATTTTGTTTAAGTGAAGAAGAGTGGCAGAATAATGCACAAAAAAATGCTCATGGATCGTCCTACTTCACAACACAGTTTGAACCATTCAACAATATTTTGTCAAAATCTGGACTGACCCTATATGCAATAATTTGTGTCTCTAGATTAGCAAAGAATTGCAAGTAGAATTTGCAAGAAAGATTCCTGCAGAGGTTGTTGGAGGAGGGCAACGCTTGATGAAGATCTGTACTTGGATGGAAAAATGGGGCAGATTTGAACAGTTTGAGATTGTGGGTGGGAATTGTGTGTGTTTTTGCAGGAGCATTGTTGTATCTAAAGCCGGAATTCAGTTTGGAGGCAACACCTGCACTTGAGGGGTTGGTGGTGGCATCTACTCTAATAGGAGCTGTGGCAAGTGTGACTGTAGCAGGGCCTTCAGCAGATTGGCTTGGTCGCAAGACAATGCTATGTGTTTCTGGTGCATTGTACTCGGTTGCTGCTCTAGTCATGGCATGGGCTCCAACTGTTCACATGCTCATACTGGGCCGCATTCTAGTGGGTTGTGCAATTGGGCTAGCTGCCACAATTGCACCAATTTTGATATCTGAGTCAGCTCCAGCTGAGATTCGTGGACAATTAGCAACACTCCCACAGCTCATGGGCTCGGGTGGGCTCTTTCTTGCATATGTGATGGACTTTATCCTCTCACTGCAAAGCACTGTGAACTGGAGATTTATGCTTGGGATTTTGGCTGTTCCATCCATCATCTATGTCCTCATTGCGGTTCTTTTGTTACCTGAGTCTCCACGTTGGCTTGTAAGTAAAGGTCGCATGTTGGAGGCCAAAATTGTTCTACAAAATCTTCGTGACAGGGAAGATGTCACTGGTAGGAATCTCCTCCTCTCTCTCCCCCATACTTCTTTCTTGCATTCTGGTCACAAATAGATGCTGCTGGTCCATTGGCAATGTTCTGGTGGGTTTTGTTTAAAGTGGCACTTCTGTGCTTATTTCTTAGAAGATCATGTTCCGTTGTACTGGGTGGATTCTCTTGAAATTTTTTGGGGACGCTTATGGATTCTGCAAGTGCACATTGAGGAGTCAAAGTAGATGCGCAAGTGCATACATTGAGTCAACAAAGTAGGTGAATGATGATGATTGAAACCAGCCTGATGCATCATGCATCATATTTTTGTATTTGGGTCCTTTTTTTCCTGGCAGGGGAGCTTGCACTGTTGGTGGAGGGTCTTGGAGTGGGAGGAGAAACACAACTTGAAGAATGGCTATTGAAGCCAGCTGATAGAGTGCTGGAGGATGATGAAGAGTCGGTGATTGAGGAAGGCCAAATCAAGTTGTTTGGTCCTGATGAAAGCAGCTGGTTAGCAACTCCCATAGCAGACGAATCGGGTTCCCATTCTCTACTGTCACGACATGCTAGCACCCATGCTCTTCCCCTGATCGACCCCATGGTGACTTTGCTCGGGAGCTTCCAAACTCCCTTTGATTATCATTTGACATCTCATGATGTTGCAGCTGAAACTGAGCCATGGGATGAAGAAGCTCCGACTCCACGACATGCTGACAACGGGTACCACTCTGAAAATGACCTTGGCATGGATGGTGACATTGATGAAACCCTGGAAGCCCCTTTACTATCTGGGAACAAGTATGGGTCTGCAAAGAACCTCTTTCCCTTCTCTCGCAACAGCTCTGTCAAAGGACAAGGATTTTCACGGTCCAACTCCAACCGGGACAGGAATGGGCAGTTCAGCCCAGTATCGCGCTCAAACTTGCATTTTTCACAATCGAATTCAAAAGGGATTCCTGGTCGGTTTTCCAGATCAAACTCAAGAAGTGCAGCACAGGATGGTGGCGTGCCAGAATCTTTTGGAAGCATAGGCATAGGGGGTGGCTGGCAGCTGGCATGGCGGTGGGAAGAGGGAGGTTCTGATGGTGAGGAAGGTGGATTAAAGCGAGTATTTCTCAGGGGTGATGGTGGTGACATATCCCATTTTACATCTTCTATGTCACTTCCAGGTGCTCCTCCTTCAGTGGGTGAACCTGAAGCTTTCCAGGTAAAATTCTTGAACAATGTTTCTGAGTTTTCCATATCTCTCTCTCAAGGTTTTTTTTTTTGGGTGGGCCCCTTACCACTTCCCTTTCCCAATAATCTACAGTTTCTTTTGTAGAACTGTTGACAAAAATGTAAGAGGGCTGCTTGGCAATGAGCTCCAACAGGGATGATTGCTTGTGCAGGCGGCTGTCCTCGTGGGTCGACCACCATCACGCTTTGGGAAGGAGTTATTTGAACAGCACCCTGTGGGGCCTGCAATGATTCATCCTGCAGAGACAGCAACAAAATTGCCATCCTGGTCAAATCTGCTTGAAGGTGGTGTGCGCCGAGCTCTTATTGTTGGAGTGGGTCTTCAGATTTTGCAGCAGGTCAGTGGCAGAACACATATCCAACACATAACTACTTTCTCTGAGATTCCTCCTGTAGGTGATGGTGATGGAGGAGAGATGGGTATTCTGATATCTCTTGTACCGTTTGAGAGATTGTGGGTGCTTGACTATGTGATTGATGTAGAAAAGCTTGTGTGTTTTTGTTCACCTCTTTTTGAAAGTGCAATATTTAGCTGCTTCAAATTTGATATTCTGGTTGCAGTTTTGTGGAATCAATGCGGTGCTGTACTTCACCCCTCAAATCCTTATGCAATCGGGTGCTGGTGATCTGTTGGCCAACATTGGGATTGATGGTGAATCTGCATCAATCATGGCAAGTGGTGTGACTTGCTTCCTTATGCTCCCTTGCATTATGATGGCCATGTGGCTTATGGATCGTTCTGGCCGTCGGTATATTTCTTGCTCTTCTCTCCCTTTTTTGACATACATACATTTGAGTAGTGTATTTCTCACTGTTCACTCTTCGTTTGCACAATTAATCACTGTATGTGGTGTGTGTTGTTCTGAATCTGCAAAGACATTTTCAGAAGAGTTTGTGGTTGTATTTTGTTTGCAGGCAATTGCTTCTAGCAACCATTCCTGTTCTTGCAATCTCATTGGTGGCACTTGTGCTGGTCAACATGTTCCTGACAACGGGTTTGATTCCAGCTGCGGTTTCTTTCACATGTGTCACAATATTCACATGCGCCTTTGTGGCTGGTTTTGGCCCAATTCCCAACATTCTTTGCTCCGAAATCTTCCCAACGAGGGTGCGAGGTGTGTGCATTGGTGTGTGTGCTGCTGCTATGTGGGCTAGCAATGTGATTGTCACCTACTCCTTCCCTCTTGTTAATCAACAATTTGGGCTGCAAGGAGTGTTTGGGCTGTTTGCCGTTGTCAGTGTGGTTGCTTGGATATTTGTGTTCCTCAAAGTGCCAGAAACCAAGGGTCTTCCCCTTGAGATCATTTCTGAGTTCTTCGCAGTGGCACCCAAGAAGGAGAAGGATCAATATGAGTGAGTTCTAGGCTTTTGTAGTTACTCTCTTCCTCTTGTGGAAACATGCTTGGAGGAGGAAGGTTACAGAGCTGCTAAAACAGAACAGATCACTCAGTCAGTCACTCTCTGGTCTTTAACACAAACTGATGGATAGCAGCATCAGCCGCATCAGCAGCAGCAAATCCATCCACTTCATGCTAGCTGGTGAGCAATCAAGATAAATACGGTGCAAGGTGGACGAGAGGAAAACCGAGGACCTCAACGCAAATCGACCCAACAGAGTCACATTGTTAGAGTAGGTGTGAGTAGGTGTCACAGATATTGCTGTGAGTGTAACAGTATTTCACAAGTGATTTTTGCTATTCCATTGAAAACACTTTGCGATTTCTTGATGTTTCCATTTTGGGTTTTGTAGCTTGGTATATTGGCACGAGATGTCGATGGTGTTGCTTTTTCTTGTGTGCTTTTTGAAGTGATAGAATTTTTGCCTGCCAGTCATGATGAAGCACATTCTGTAATTGACCGAATGTAGGACATGATCCGTACCCTAATGTTTTACTCAGATCTCACTAGTATGGGCTGTGGTGCACCATTGATAGTCCACCCCCACCCACTATGTTACAAGTCCTGTGGACAACAGCGGATCAGACACTGAGAAACACTCCAATATAAGCTCTCTTTTTTTCCTTGAGCACTTTTCATGTTTTGAGGCTGAAACAAAGTGTTAATTTTAAAGCTGCCTGATGCACTTCTTCTTACTTGAGACTTTGATTTTGCTCTTATGAACACTTTTCAGATTTTACTATTAGAAGTGTTCAACATGCATTTTGTTAATTGAATTGCAAATCAAATGAGACTTAATATGCCTTTCACTCTTGGTGGGTTATGTACATGACATGTTTACTTTGGACATTTCAGAACTAATATAGAACAAGTTGAAATACCATACCAACTAGTGCAGCCTATGCCGTTGGCCCAAGTGTTATCACATCCTCAACTGATTATTCCTCCCAAAACCTGGGATTTTGGAATTTATTTGAATTTTCAGAGGGCAGAAATCACTTAAAAATCTACCTCTCCCACAACCTTAATCCAAATTTTACCCAAATAAATTCCATTAAATCCTGCTCATCAAGATCTTTCCAACAACACTACAGGCGCATTCCAATTCCTCCCAAAATTTCAGCTACGATTTAATTTTAATCTGCAGTGAAGAAATCATTCAATATTCAAGAACTTTTGCACCGCAAGTCCAAACATTGTGGAACCAAGCCCATGCACCCATCCTCGACAAGAGCTTTCCAAAGAGACCAAGAATGTGATCCATCCTCCTAGTCCTGTGGATCTCATAAGTACAAAACAAACAAACTACCTTGTTTCATAGATAGATGTTCATAAACATGCAAATACAAATGCCACTAGTTGTGTTTGCCCCATAAATGCTTGGTAAAACCTAAAATCATACATGTCTATACTATCTTAGGGCAATAATAGATTTTTATAATAACAAAAGCAACAACAATATAAAAAAAATTAAACAATTAAAATTAATTTCATTATGAATTTTTTTAATTAAATTTTCATCAAAACCTTATTGAAGTTTCTAAATTAACATTAAATTAATTTAAAATATTTATCTCAAAAACGATTTTTTCATTAAAATTTTAATTTTAAAAAATTTGATGTGTTTTTTATTTTAATCAATTTTTGCATAATCTTTCAAATTAATTTTTTTAAGAATCTCATTTTAATATGATTTCAAGGAATTGAAGCTAATTATTTGTATGTTTATCCAAAAAAAAATTCATTTAAAAAATTAATCATATGAATTGTTTTTTACAAAAAAAAAAGTAATATTTGTATCATATTCATAGACATCCCAAAATACAAATACCAAATTCATACCATAACAACTAAACACTACCAAATGTATTTATTGCCAAATTTTCATATATTATTTTTTTCACTATTGAAGTGGACTTTAGTGGGGGGAGGGAAAAAAAAGCAAATGGAATTGATCCCAAAAGTGCAAAAAAATAATAATAAATAAAAATAAAAATAATCACAACTCCAATGAATATATCAATCACACGTCTTCAAACATTTGCTCTAGATAATATAATAATAGCATGAATAAAAGCTTCTACAAAATGTGAAAATTTGAGAAATATAATTTAAAAAGATCTTAAGTTAAGCTTTAATTTTGCACTAAAAATTGCAATAAGTGAAATTGCCAAATTTCAATATATAAGTTGCTTCCCAATTAGAATTAATTTAAGTTTCCCAAATAATACTTAAAATAGCATCATCTTGATTCCTCAAATATTTGTTTTCCAAAAACTTGAAAATTGCTCCAAAACCTCACAACACAAACAAACACCAAAAATGAATGAAAATAAATAAAATGATATATAATAATACTACTAATAACAATAATAATAATACTAATAATAATAATATGTGCTATGCTCAATAATTCTTTTTGTGACGAATTTTCACCAGATTTTCCCAAAAAAATTTAAATCGCCATATTTTTACCATAAGCTCCAATATGTTAGCCACAACAATATAGAAAGGATTTACAAAACCATTATTAGCAGATCTGCACTATTGCCATATTTGGCTAGATTTTGTAATAATGATTTGCCAGTTTGGCAACATCCCAAAATGAAAAAAAAAACAAAAAACAAAAACAAAAACACACATCTCCTTGTTCTCTTCTCTTTTTCTTTTTTCACTCAAAACCTACTATACGGAAGAAGAAAATAAGTTTATTTTTAAAATGAATTGCCAATATTAAAAGCCAAGATCCAAATTACACGTTAGAAAATGGCGATTTTTTTTCCAAAAAATAAAACTGCCAAAAAAAAGTTTGCATCCAAACTTTGTTACAAAAATGTTTTTAAACCCAAAAAAAAAAGTTTAAAAAAAAAACATTTAACTTTTTTTCGAGGAAAATTTCTAGTATTTGAATATTCTAATTATGTAGGTATTTATGTAGTTTTTTTAAAAAATCATTTTACTTATTTATGTAATTATTTTATTTAGGTTTTGTTGGAAATGAAGGAAGGAAAGAACCGACGACGTCTCTCGCGCGCGCGACGCGTCGCGTCCCGTCGTCGCAAAGCGGCGTGCGACGTTGCGCCATTTCTTCCTTCTCTCGCTCGCGGATCCGTTCTTGCGACGACACAGAATTTTCCGTGGGGAATTTCCGATTCTTTTGTGCGCATTTCTCTGCTTGGATCATGTAAGGATCAGCTTGCTGGAAGAAATTTTTGACATACTGAAATCGATGCAAACATTCGCGTGCATGGATGCAACAATGTAGTTTACTCTTTGTGGACGTCGTGGGTGGCAATGTTATAGAGTCTAGAGAGCTACAACAGTTGTGGATTTGGAGCGTAAGACATGAATCCGAGCGCTGCTGCTGTTTCATGGAACAAGTTTGCTGCAACACAAGAGTTGGGTTTATTACAATCGACGAGTACCACCACAGCTGCTGTAGAAGAATATAATAAGAATGGTAATGTGAATGGTGTTACAGGAGTTGCAGGTGGGGCGACGTTGTCGGTGTTGCGAGTGGCAGTTCGAGCGCGGCCGCTGCAACAGGATGAGCTTACGGATTACAAGACTTGTAAGGAATGTGTTTCGTATACTAGTGATGGACGTGCGGTTTTGGTGGGTAAGAGGATATTCGCCTTCGATCGCGTGTATGGACCCATGGTGGGTCAAGAAGATGTGTATCTTGATTGTGTGAAACCTCTCGTCGACAGCTGCTGTGCCGGGTGCGTAACCAAAAAAGAAAAAAAAATCCTTCACTACTCACTCACCACCCATGATGGATTGATTCTCTTGCTTCTTCTTCTTCTTCTTCTCTCGATCAGCTCGCGAAGAAAAAAAACGGAGCTCCGAATTCCACAGAGATGCAAACACACCTGGGTGAGTGGGTGGGTCTGTTTCTCAGGTACAATGCAACAGTGCTGGCATATGGGCAGACAGGATCAGGCAAAACCTTCACAATGGGATGCGGGAAGAATGTGCCATTGCTGCCGGAGACGGAGCTTGGGATTCTACCACGCGCAATTCGCCAACTCTACAGCAGCATTGAGGAACGCAGTAGCGAAGCTGAATTCCTCGTAAGTACCCTCAAAACCCTAATCTCTCACACTTGCCGCAGCAGACTTGGTCATGTATGTATCCGTGTTACAATAAGCTTTTATTCTGCTCACCATCAGAGTTACCTACTACTTCTGCTCAACAGATTGCATGGAGAAGCTGAATATGTCCCATTTGGTATTTTTCTCTAAAACCCTAATTTCCAAAACCCTACTCTCTCACAAGCAGCAGTAGTGGACATGATCCCTGTTACAAGCTTAGCCTGCTCAACATCAGAGTTACCACTGTTTCTCAACAGATTGCATGGAGGAGATGAAAATGCCCCATTTGGTATTTTTCTCTTTGGAGGAATTCTGTGATTCCTCCACAGAAGTTTGCCAAGATTTCTTGGCAGACTGCATCTGAGAATGACATTGTTAGTTTTCTCACATTGAGAGGACTCATGCACAGAGAGAGAGAGAGAGAGAGAGAGAGAGAGAGCTCAAGGAAGCAGCTGCTTCAAGGGGTTTGCTGAAATCTGTAACAGATAAAGTGTGCATTTGTTGAAATTCACAATGAGGAGATCAAAGATTTGCTGCATCCTGCCACACCATCCAAGTCAATCTCTGTTCGGGAAGATGCACATGGTGACATTATCCTTGCTGGAGTTAAGGAAGAAGTTGTCACCAGCTTTGAAAACATGATCAGGTCTCTACTATCATATTCTTCCTCTTTTGCACTTTCTGATTGATGTCTAGCTGATGATGAGACATTATTGTCCCAGGTGAGCATGATGTTTGTAGGGCCTGCTGCATTTTGCATATCCAGTTCTTACCACATGTTTTGTGTGAAGGTTTTGGGTTGGGACTTTACAGCTCATGGTTCAATGGTGCAAATTGAAGGTCAAAACATCATGGCTATAATTTTGCAATCATGATCATCTTCATGGCAATATTCTTCCTCTCTTTTGCTGGGTTGAAACTCCTTGCCATGATTACCTTAAAAGTGTTGTACAGGATGATGTGCTTTCTTGTACAGATGCTTGGAGTATGGTTCCATGTTCCGCACAACAGGAAGCACAATGATGAACCAGCATTCGAGCCGGTCCCATGCCATTTTCACCATCATTGTGGAGCAGCGGTCTCTTGTCCACAATCTGAATGCTCTAAGCAATGATGTGATCACTGCAAAGTTCCACCTGGTTGGTCTCTGAAAAGTTTTCAAACCTTCTTTAGGACCACCCCTGTTTGTTTCACCTGCAGCAAGCATTTGATACTTTAAAAGAGTCAAGTGGAGATGTTGGACAAGGATGTCAAGCTTGATCTGCTTCTTGTCGCACAGAAATTATTTCTCTGCAGGTGGACTTGGCAGGCTCAGAAAGGGTCAAGCGCACTGGCGCTGTGGGGATGAGCTTTAAGGAATCAGTGACCATCAATTGTGGTCTTCTTGCCTTGGGAAATGTCATCAGGTCCATTGAGAACATCTGACCAAGTTTGGAAACAGAATAAATTTGTAGAGAGAAGAGATCAACAGAAATTCAATTGCATCAATCTCAAACTTATGGTCTACAGCTTTCAAGCTCTTTGTCTGAAGATTTGACTGAGAGATATGTGTTTAAGATTGTGTTCTGATTTTGTCTGTTCACATCCGGTGCCCAGACTTACTGGCAAAGATGATGGATAGTTCATGCATCAAACTGATAGGGTTTTTTTGGTTTGTGATGTGAAAAAGTGCACTGGGTGATGAGCGGAATAAAGGTCGTCACGTGCCCTACAGGCAGTCAAAGCTCACTCGTGTGTTGCAGGTTTGCTAATATCCCCAACAGCAATCACACTCAACTGTAATGTATCTTACCCCATGTTACATATGGATTGGGTGCATGTGATAGTTCTGCAATAGTACATAAGGATTTGGCATGACATTTCTGCAATCCTCTGTTGTCAAGAAGTGACTGACAGAGCTCTGGTAGTTGCAATTCTTTCAGGACTCACTTGGTGGAAACAGCAGAACTTGCATGATTGCCTGCATCAGGTAAAAAATATACTACAATTGTGATTCTCATTGCAATAATTTCTGCAACAAATTTTGAGTTCTTCACTAGCTATGACAAAGCACATGTATTGCACATACCTAGTCTCATGCAATCTGTGCACAAGCTAAAAAGGTCTATGTCTTCTATTACTGCACAGCACAGCAGAAATCAATTTGGAGGAAACGCTGAATACCCTCAAGTATGCAAACCGTGCTTGCAACATTCGCAACAAACCCATCATCAATCATGACTTGCATGCTGTCATGCTCAATCAGGTACAAATTCTAGGAAGTGCAAATTCTTTCTTTTTCTCTAATTTTTGGTGTTTTAATATCTTGTCTTGTGAGGCACACATGTTTGAATGCATTACATGTAAGTTAAGCCATTGTTGTTGTTAATCATTGATCCTGTATGTAACAAGGAGTTGTTGTTCCCTTGTAACAGGCCTTACAAAGAGAGTTGCTGCTTACTACTAGGATGTGTTGTATGGACCTGGAGCATGGAACTAGTGAACCCTACAGTTTGGAAAATTCTCTTCAATGCACATCATCACTGCTGCAGTGCTTGGTTGAATACAGGCATGCCTTACATAAAACCCCTTGACCCACCTTGTTCAATGCAGGATCCTTACCCTTTCATCTCAAATGTAAGGATCATCTCAAACTGGGTCTGGGTATTTGTGGCCTCCAAGTCTCATATGCGAAGGATCTAGAGTGCAGTCTCCTTTCTAACGGCAAAAAGAATATAATTGTCTCTTCTCATGGGTTGTATGGCTTTTCTTCTTTTTCGGGTGTGCTGTGAAGGGGAAGGGAAATTCTACCATTGGATGCTGTCAATGCTCCACTGAAGTCTGCATGCCACGAATGTGAAAAGCGGGAGAAGCAATGCCTCAAACTACATGAGCAGATACAGGTGGTGAAATTCCAATTCCTCCATAGCCACAGGGAGATGTAGTTCAATTTTTTGCCTTCATGTTCATGAACCATATCTTATAGAGATAGATAACCAACTGGCAAACACATCAAAAGGAACTCCAAGATTGGGTTGATAGATAATTATGTAACAAATGGGTTCATTGGAGGAAAGAAAATGCAGGAATCACAGTTCCTGGTTGGCAAGCTACAGCAAGAGATGCACCAACTGCAGACTGAACGAGATCGATATCAGGTCATTTCTCTCTCTTTCTCCAGCTTGCCCCAGTGTGTCCGGTGTCAACTACTGCTGTATGCAACCTGATGAGTTTCATGTAAACAGAAAATTCCGAAGTTTTTTATTGACTACTTTGGCTCTGTCTGATACCAGGTTTTACTGCAACCACTGGCCCCATTGGCTGCACTTGGGATGAAGCCTCTCCTGCTTCTTGAGAATGTGGCCAAGAGTTTGGCCTGTTGTACACTTCCAAGGATCTGTTTTGAGCAAGGATTATTACATCCCAAGTTCCCAGATCATGTGGGGTTCCTTCACAAAGATGCCACATACAAATTGGATCCCAGTTTTCCTGCAGACAATTCACTATATCCAATGATATCATTGCCCAATTCATCCATTGCTGGCACAGACCAAGAAGACGTAGGATGGATGCAGATAGTGGAATTCGATGATGAAAGAGATCATTCTTGGATGTCAAAGCAGGAAGACACGATGATGATCAAGGACATGGCTAAACCAAAAATGCATGTACAGATTTCCAACATTCAGCTGCATCGATCGGTTCCTATGAAATGGACAATGCTCATCACACTTTCTGTTGTTTCTCTCTTATTAAGAAGATTTTCCCGGGTTTGACAATAAGATCTAGTAAACATCAATTTGCATAAATCTAAGAAACTTGCAGAGAAATATCCACAACAACAAATTTGAAGGTAACATGACACCAAGTGCAGTTGTCACCTTACCAGACTTGCACACATCATCACATTCATCAAAAGTAGCAGTGTAAAGCTGCCATCACTACCCACTAACATCATCAGCTCCCTGATGGTGGGATATAATTATGTTATAATCCACTCAATATTTTTTGCAAACCATTCAATGAAGACTACAGGAAATACTAACCCTAAATTTCAGACTAAGCACAGGTACGACAACAACAGGCATGTCAAGAACTGCCATATGAGGTGTGAAGACAAATTCTTTGATTACACAAATATGTGCTGAACAACTTATTCATCTGATTAATTCTGTTTTCTGCAGAACCACATAATGACCCACAAGGGGACAAAGAAAGAAGATACTAATTACCTATTCCTTTTGCTTATAATCTTAGCTAATCAGATAATGACCTTTGCAGGATTCCCAAGCCTACCTATCCTTCCTCATGAATTCAACCACTCTCTGATTCTGCTCAATTGTGTAAGGACACAAACAGCAAAAAGGCCTCTGCACCTTTCAACTCTTGGGAAAAGTCCTACACAAAAAGTTTGAGGCAAAGAGAGTGGCATGTGGACTTGCCATGGATATAAACTATTTGCATCCAAATGATTTATGAGAAAATTAGAACAAGTGCTAGGACTCTGGGCCAATACTTTCTACTAGAAATTTGGTGGCTTTGTGATCAAGCTTCTCTTATGGAAGAGGTAGATAGATAGCTCCCAAAATACAAATCATGCCCTAAAAGACCCACACAAACTTCAGCCTATCCAACTCATCTACAGCCCCCCTGACCTCTACTAATCACAATCCCTGAAATAGCTTCTCATAAGAATTGAGAACTGCTCAAACTTACAATCGAAGTCCATCTGAATAGAAATTGTGAGATGACCTGATCATAAGGTTAAAAAGAAATATCTGGTCACAATCCCTGAAAGAGATCTCCTTAATCCCTCAACAAGTGTCTCCATTGCTGAAGAGAGCCCTCCCCCCTTCAAGCCCCCCCCCCCCCCCACTTCCCCCCATCAACTCTGCAGCAAAAAGCAGTTAATCCAAATCCTCCTGCCTTGCTTCAAACATTGTGTGATCACCATCGTCATCTGTCCTTTGACCTCCTTCGGACCCCCGATTGGGCCCACCTCCTCCTCCTGAAGAAGCACCATGAGCACCTGATGCTGATGATTCTGCTTGCCCACTTGGAGCAGGAGCTGGTGGTGGAGCTGAGGAACGAAAAGGCCAGGGAAGTTGGATTGAAAATCGTCTGCCTCCTCCTCCACCACCACCACTTGGAGCTGGTCCTGGTATGGAAGCCCCTTGTGTTGTAACTCCTGAGCCAGCAGAACTCCTCTCGGCCCCACCATGAGGTACACCAGTCATACCATGTGATGCAGGTGAACCCCAGAATGTGAAGCCACCAGGGGTTGCTGGCCCAGCATCAGCCCCAGGTTGTGTGTTCCCCGAGTTTGGAGCGGCAGTTGGAACTGCAGAAGAGTTTGATTGCTGTGAGGACCGTGCTTGATTGTAATCAGTATCATCGGTGGGCATTTCATACCGACAAACAGGGCATGAGTTGTGCTGCGCCAACCATGGCAGAATGCAATCTTCATGATACATATGCTTGCAAGGCATCTGCCGCACTTGAGCACCAATTTCAAACTCATCCTTACACACTGCACACTGTGCTGCATCAGTCCCAAGATGCTCATGTGATATTTGAATTGTGGGCATCGCTTCAACAGCAGATTTGGATGCAGGGGGTGCTCCATATCTGTTGGGATCATTTTCTGCAAGCTGCTGAATGAGCTGATCTAACCCTGGTCCTAAGAAATAGTCTCCAAAGTTTCCTGGCAGCCGTCTCGGGATTCCTGTCCCATTATCGAAAAAGACCTCAACATTGCCTCCGCCCCCAAAAAAGTTCTGCATCTGGCCTTGCAAGAGAAAGATATC
>Ga0116231_10010219_pt1 | contig 15265 bp, 12 predicted proteins | sample S1TSphgellanicum_2_FD_89695 | JGI IMG/M metagenome (GOLD analysis project Ga0116231, IMG submission 89695) | Host-associated microbial communities from peat moss isolated from Minnesota, USA - S1T2_Fd - Sphagnum magellanicum MG | ecosystem: Host-associated > Plants > Peat moss > Unclassified...
TTTTTTTTTTTTTTTTTTCCAATTTCATCAATTCGATTCTTTCTTTCCTTGCGTGTGTTCTTCCTCTTCCATCTGGTGTGGAAAGTCTGATTATCTACGATGGGTTGGACATGGTTGGATTTTCCAGAGAAAAGGATATTGATGAAGTTTTGCAAACCCATACAGTTTTCTCAAATGTGTCTAAAGGTGTGTTGGCCAAGTCGACTGACCTAATTCAAATATTTGGTACTGATGATGAAGACAAGGTTTGCCTTGAGGTAAGTGGTCACAGCCCGTATTTCATTCAGGTTTTTCATTGGCCAAGTGAAGATTGCGGAAGTGAACTGATTCCTAAATGAGCCAGTTTTTTCTCGAGCTACTGGATGATTCAGATTTCCTTGTGCTATGAACTGACACTGAGTTGTCGGAGTGAAACATTCCTACGTGACCTAGCCCTTACTAGCAGCAATATCAAGAATTAGGCACTGATATGGCCCCTTACTCAATCAATCTCTGTAACCCTAATTTCATAACCTATTGGGTCACTTTGTCTGGTGTGTGTTTTGATCCATGTCTGCAAGTTCTCCTTTTTTTATCTTTGTGCATGTGTGCAAGATTCCCAGGCTGGTAACAGAGATGTGATCCCATAGAAATAAGCATGCCAGTGTTTGGACTTGTTGATGTTAGATTCTGGAGAAAGGGGAGCTTCAAGTTGCGGACAAGGAGAGGGAGGCTCAATTGTCAAGCCAGTTCCGGGACATAGCAACAATTGTGATGGACAAGACTGTGAACCCTGAAACTGAGCGGCCATACACTATAACAATGATTGAACGACTGATGCGGGAGATTCATTTTGCTGTTGACCCTCATAAAAGCTCCAAGCAACAGGTTAGAGGATTTTGAGTCCTGTCAAGTCCTCTGTACTCGAGTGCAAAGTTTCATTTCTTGTTGAACATGCATTGAAGGATACTGCTCTGAAGCTAGATTGGACCTGACACTCTTCAACTTGGGTTGAGAGACAGAGCCCCCTTCATTTCAAGGTTGAAGCACTGGATTAGTTTCTGAAGCAGATCTAGTAGCTATTCATTTGCAATGCCCTCTTTGGATATGTTACCTTCCATGAGCACTTGGGCAGCACCATGGCATGATTGTATGGGGACCCATATTTTGTGTCAAAAGGCAGGAGTTTTTTTATCAGTAATTAGGGTTTTTTTACATCAGTGGGTTGGCCAGTGTAGTCTCAGCATATGAATGAGTGGATTGAAGAACTCACCAATCTTTTTCCATAACGTGGATCCAGGCATTGGAGCTGATCCGAGAGCTACAGAAGCAGTTTCCTATCTCACGTGCACACATGAAACTGAGACTGGTGGTGCCCCTTATCCAGAGTCAGAGTCTGTTGACCACATTAGACAGCTGGAATGCACGTGTTGAGGCCAAGGATGAGATGAATGGTGTCACCTCTGTGGTAATGGCTCATTAACTCAGAAACAAGCAAAGTTTATTTTGGCCTCACATACTGTTGACAAAAACTGACATTGTTCAATACTGTTAACCAGATCCCTTATAATTAGTGGGTTCTTCAGTCAGCTTTTTCTTCAGTTTTAATGGTTATAAGGTGATTTGTGGGGAGCTGGGCGTTGAGTTATTGTCATGTTTTATGTGGGCTTTGTGTTTGCTGTTAGGCAGTTTGTGCATCAAATGCCATCTTAATATTGTAGAAGTAAAAGCAAATTCTATTACTGTCACTTGAACATAGTAGGGGCCTCCAAAAGGTTTCTAGAGTTTGTTTTGAGTTAGCTAGACATCCTGGTGATCTACAGTTTTCCAATAAACTTTTGTGAGGAAGGATGTGGACAGTTATTACTCACTCTTGCCATTGTTTGTACAGATGTGCCAGGTGGAGCCAGGTCATTTTCGTGAGTGTGATGCTTTAGTGAGGAAATTAAATGGAAGACTTGAGGTTGTGTCCATGGCTGTTCAAAGAGAAGGTGAAGGTGGTGTTGACACATTCAACGATGACAATGATTACAACTCTGCCCAGGCATCCCTAGCAGTTGAGGAGCTTCAAACCCAAGGGTTGAGGGATTTAACAGTCTCAAGTTCATCTACCAGCAGTAGCAACCCTGTTAATCTGGACCCAACTGAGACTGAAAGGGCCAGGGCTAGTTTCACCAGTAAGGCATCCAAGGAAGTTGTGTCTGCAGGAATTGGAGCTGGGGTTAAGCAGCAAACTTGCAACACATGCAACAGCGAAGTTGGGGACACAAAACAATATCGGGAGCACTTCAAAAGTGATTGGCATAAGCACAATTTGAAAAGGAAGATGAAAGGTCTTCCTCCTCTATCACCAGATGAGTGTCTAGCTGACACAGACATTGTAGAAAGTGTCAATGACTTAAATGAGTACTCTCGTTAATCACTTACACAAACCTGCTGCCAGGGTTTGAGTTACGGCAAATAAATGTTGTATGGTTTTTTTTCCTCTGCTGCATGTTGCACAATGCACTTCAGCCATTTTGGCCTGTTTAGTATGCTCTTGATGGGTGGGACAGAATTTTAGTGGCAATGTCATAATTCCATGTTCAAGCTTGGCGTGCAAGCTTCTTTGTGGGATGGAGAATATAGCTGATGGAGGAGCTCATGCTGGAGGGGGGAGCAAAGGGAAGAGTGTAGTGGTGAAAAACTGGGCAGAATGACTATCTGAAGAGCTTATAGTGAATTCTGCTGCTGCTGGAGAGAGTCAGGTAATTCAGAGATGAGAGAGCTGTTAAGCAGACATGGTGTGTGTAGTAGCAATGCTGACAGGCATTAGAGCTGAGAGACATGGTGGACTCCTTCCTGTATGGGGTAAGTCTGCAGATGGCATTCAGAAGATTTGGAGAAATCGATCCTGGTGGGAGCTTTAGCACACGGTGTGGAGAGAACCAATTTGGTAATTGTGTCTACCCTTGCTCTTGTGTTCCTTTTCTGAGTCCTTCCATTACGATAGACATGACTCTCAGCAGAGTGAGTTATCTTTGCACTGGACAACTCTGAGGTTTGATGGTTATATCTAGCTGGTGGAAGTTGTGAAGTTGTGTTGAGACCATGGGAAATGCATCATGTTTTTGAATTTTTAATGGAGCTAAAAAAATGTTGATGGCTCTCAGTTCAAGTTTCTGTACCGTTTTATCTTGTGCACAGCTCTATATGCAGATCCTAATTGAAGGCTTGAAAATAGCAGATGTGGTTCCAGATTTGTATAGTACATAATGATTTCTTCACGTCTGAAATGCTTGAAAATTGCGTATGTATTTGTTGAAGTGGATTCAGACCCTACTAGGTGCATGCTAAATATTGCTAGTTGTAGTTCAGCTAGCTATTGTCAGTCAACATCCAACTGAAAATCTGGGAGCTTGCAAGTCCTCAAAATTGTAGCAGATGTAGTGTCCTCAATTGATCAAGGACATTTATCAATTGGTTGCTCAAGTTGGCTTGTATGAAGATCTTGTTTGAACATGATTCTGATGATCTTTGAACAGACAAGATTACACAACAACTACAATTCTTTATATATGGCAGTTGCATTGTTCAGCACAAATCACCACATGCAATCTTTGCAGAAAATTCACATTTTGTGAGAAGCTAACTATGCATCTACTATTGAGCACTACCCAAAGGTGTGGCATCTGCATATGGCACCTGCATCTACCATTTCAATCTCCTGCACTCAATAAGGTACGTACCATGTACTCTTCAAACAAATACACTTCTTAGTCCTCTTAGGGTCTTTGATGCATTTCAAGTTTCACATGGGCTCATTCATCTGTGTTTGCCTTTATCCGTGCCTGTATAAGAAGCCTCAAAGCTGAGGCTTCCACGTTCCACTGGCAAGCCATGGATCTCAAGTGTTCAAGAGCCGGAAGCATGGTGCCAATGACTTTGGAGACAGGACCAGTTGAGCCATCACTCTGCAGAAACCAGTACAAAATGTAGACCAACCCATCTGTATCATCCACATACATTGCATTGAACTGCTCTGTGAATCCCCTAGCTGCTCACCTTGATCTGCCAGTGCAATGGGTGCATTGGGTGTGGATTTCTTGAACCACACTAACCCAGCCTGCAACTTTTGTCCCACTAGTGAAAATGGTATTGGTTGCTGCTTTTCTGCCCAAGTTCATATTCCCCAGAAGTCTCAGTTTTTCCACCAAGGAGTTGATCTCAGGTCTGTTCTCTTCTTGATTGAAGTCCCTCCACACCATAATACTGCCGTGTTGTTTCCTGTGAAAATTCCGCAAATGTAGAGCCCTGCCTCCACCGAGAAGTCAAAGGGGGAATCATAGTTTCCAAGTCTGTGGAAAGACCTCCTGCCTGTAATGCTGTTTCTGCACCCCACATGGGCAGCATCAAAGGCCTCTCCCATGCAGGCTGCAAGAACACTGCCATTGTCTCCCTACTGACATCTGCAGCCATGGTTGGTCGTGCAACACAATGGGCTCTGGCCACCAGCTTCCCACCTGACAGAATTTGGGCTGCCTCGCCTACTTGCACTACCAGACAATCTGCAGCAACAGCCACAAATGTGCTTCCCCCAGTCATGTCCATTACTTGCAGGCTCGAGTGACCATCTGGGGGTGAACACTCATATGACCTACATTGGAAGGTGGGTTGATCTCCATCAGTGTGAGTTCCATCACCAGCAATCTCCTCTGCACTTTTAATATTTCTGCACATCACACTAAGCTTCACATCTGACTGACATGCACATGGGATGTCAAGGAGTAGACTGTTGACTTCAGGGCATGAACCTTTCTTTTCCTGGAGTTTTGTGCAAGCAGCAGATGTCACACAGTTCTGCCCATCTTCTTCTTGGCTACAATTGGATTGATTGACTGATTTGAAGGTTTCCTGAACTCTGGGTTCTGCATCCATTAGTGTCAAAGGAGGGAAATCTGAAATATCTATTGGATTCAGTGCACAATTGCTGCTTGAATGACTGTGCATGGAGACTTGGTGCCCACTGGGCATAGATTTAAGGAAAAGTGGTGCTGTTAGAACAGTGAGGATTCCATAATCACAATGCCAATGCTGCCACAAGATGGACAACAATTCTTGCTCTTTGTTGCACCCATCCACCATTTCCCCCAGTTTCTTCACATTTGATAGCTTCTGCAGCTCCCCAAAACCAATTTCAGCTTGCCATATTCTATGGTCCATGGACATCTGAAGCTAATAGGGTTCAAAACACACAAAAGAAACAGTTTTGATACTATTTCAACACATGTAAAAATGCAAATTCCTTACTTTCTTGGAATTGTGGTTTTTTTTGGCCTTGGAACTCAGGGTCAAGAGAGCCTTTTCTTGGATAGAGTGATAGTGGATGAGTCGTCCCTTTGCTGTCCCTGACTCCTGGATTGCCTGTTCAAGTCCCGCCCCAACAGTGTGATTTGTGGTCTGATTGCTAAGGCTCCAGAAGATTCCATAGTCACAAAGATGAGCCACCAATAGGCCCACCTCCACCATACAAACACCAAGTCGAGCAAACAAACTTCCAACATCTTTCAAACTATTTGCTTCACTGTCATGCATGGTTGATTGCAACTTTAACTCACTGCAATGGTCATCTGTATTGCACACATTATCACAGTAACAACTTTTACCCTCATAAGTTTGCAGATCAAAACCCTAAACCCTATCATATATCCATGAGATTGCAGAAGAAATCTCCACAACACTTTGAAGGTAACATGAGAATGAGTGCAGTCATAACATTATGAGAGTTGCTCACAATGCACCAGACCTTCACCTTCCATCTAGCATTGACATGCCACCATGACTATCCACCAACTTCATCAGCTCCTGACAATGGGTGCCTACTCAGAGTATCATACTAGAAAACAAATCTGATGAAGAAGCAGGGTCCAAATATAAGTGCCTCTGTCTGGTGCTATCCATTTTCTGTCTGTAATGAGAGAATGGATAAGTCAGCCTCTTCATAATGACCTGTCAGAATTCTTGTAACATATTCTGACAGCACCTTAAAAGATGTAATGCTACCACCTAAAAAGTGAGGGCAGCTTACATTTCATAAGTGAAGACACCATAAGTTCACATCATAAGTTCAGCAGAGAATAAACCCCTGGGCTCTCAATAAACCCACTGGCTTTGAGCACCATCTGTTTGTGACATAAAAAAGGAAGCAACTGCTATCCAGTATAGATAGAGAATAATAAAAATCATACCACCAATTGCATCCTTGAATTTCAGTTTTGCAGCAAAGGATGACACAGGTCGATCAGGATGCTTCAGAGATACATCTGTGCCTAAGCCATGCTCCTGCAAAACAACACTGGCAGCAGCCTCCTGAGAGACTACCACAACAAAATTGACTGCATGAACAAGAAACTGTTTTCTGCAATTCAATGAAAATCCAGTTTGCACTTATGTTCCCACCATGCAGAGTCTCTAACTTCAAAGAATCTCTAACTGCTTTACTGACAATGCATCAAAAAGCCCAAGTAGAAAACGATTTCTGCAGCACACAATTCAGGCTGAGGTAATGGACTTATCCCCAGTCAGAGCTCTCAGGATTGAAAGTACATTTGGATACACTGGAAAATCCTCCCACACTGAAATCCTGACAGAAGCCTCAGAACTTCAAACCTTTCATACAGTACACACAAAGAATGTTGAGAAAGAATTTCCAGGTTCTCTAATGGCATCTTCCAGGAATTCCACGCAAGAATTGCCTTCTAGAAACAAAATGCCGCACTGACAAAGTGTTATACCTAGGTTGCAAAAGCATGCTTACTCGCAAGAAAGAGGGAAGTTGTGCTTCTGGCATGAGAGCAATCTCCTTGGCCAAGGGCAGCAACTTGTCTCTCAGTTCTCGAAACTGGGGCACTCCTCTTACTGCAACAAAGCCCCGTCCTCTTGGTCCCAACGCCTCCATAATTGCTGCAACCAAATGGTTGTGGTCATCATTCACAGCCGCCACCACCGCTCCTGCTGTTGCTATTCCTGCTGCTGCTTCTAGCAGGTTTGAATAATCCAGTACTACGTCCATGCCAAGATCCTCAACAACGCCCACCATCCTTCCACTGCTCCTGTCCCTTCACATCGTCTCATGGTTTGCAGATGTACGCTTCATCTACCTTTCTGCAGCATACATGTGAGCGGGTGCGGTTCATCAACGGCGCTCCTCTTGTAGGCTCAAAAATCAATCCATCCTCGTGACAATTCCTCAGAGAAAAATAGGGTTTGGAAAACAAACATGGCTGCATTGCAACCCGAGTCATCATACAATCGCATCAAACCTCTCGGCAAGCAGCTCTGATTTCCATCTCCAAACCGTCATCTCTAGCTTTCTTTCCGACATCATCAGCAACGGAAACACAACCAATCTCTGAGGTAGAGAAGAAACATCAACTTTGTGCATTTTTTCGAAGGCGCCCGCCCTTGAAGCTCTTGATTCTTCTTGTGAAGATGATGCGCTCCCTCCTCCTACTGACTACTGACTCCTTCTCAGACCAAAACAAACTCGGAAACTTCTTTGACAATTTTGTTGTGCCCAAGAAAAAAAAACTTCGAACTCAAATCCTTGTAGTCACAGCAGAAACGGCAATGACGAAGATCAACTACGCAATCCTCCCTCTGCAACAAAATCGCTTCCCGTTTTTCTTGTGCGAGAAATCACTCTCTCTCTCTCTCTCTCTTCTGTATTGAATGGTAAACAAGGCTTACATTAGGGTTAATGTTCCTAAATAGGTTATGTAACAATTCCATGATGACTCCTACCACTATTGTCCTCGCATCACCTACCTTCATTCACATCATCCTCAATGTTTCAACATGGAAAATGTAACTCAAGCTTTGCGCAAGTGAACTCATTCACTTCAAGTGTCAAGATAACATCAACATTTCAGCTCTAAATTATCATTGTCCATTGCAATAGCATCTCTTTTTGAAAATTCCTCTCGTTGCATTCTATCATTATGTCAAATCATTTGTGTGTTATTTTGTAGGCTTTATTAACTTTGTCTCATGTAAGATCCTATTTGAATGTAACTTTTTTGCAAGCTCTTCTTAACATTCATTTTCATCTCTATCTCATTTTTTTTTCATTTTGTTGATTTCATCTTTTTCATCATACCAACTCACAATTGATGAAACACAACTTAACACAAATCTTGTAATTGGTTGCGTTGTATTCTTATTAAAGATCTTGCAAGAGATTATTGTTGAACATGTAGAATTGTTTGTAAATTTTGATACAATTTTTGAAGAAATCAATAACAACTTTTATTTTGTTATTACAGTTCTCCATAGTTTATTGCACTTTTGTCGCAACTTTAGTTTTGAGCTCATGACCAAAACAAGGTCTTGCAATTGTAAATCAAGAGTGAAGTTCGGGAATCACATTTCATGCTCTCAAGAGTGTAGAAAAATGTGAAAGAATGAATCTTCACACTTCCAAATGAGCACACTCCCAAATGAGTTTTCATTTTGGGAGTTGAAGTGTCGATGGACTCCCTAATTTTTAGAGGGCAATTGCAAGGGTCAAAATTCATTGAATTGAAAAAAAATTTATATCATTGGAAAGTTTTTGGAACGTAGATGTCTAAAATGGGTTTGCATGACCCATTTAGGTATTTAAATCATAAGTTATGGCCAAAAAAATGTTGGGAGTCAAATTGTCAATTAACTCCAAATCACTAAAAATCGAAAATCGCCCCGATTTACTTATATGTAAGTGGTTTGCCACATATTGTTGGAAAGATCTCAACAAGGTCTATAACTTTGTTTTAAACCTTATCTTAATTAGAGGTCTTCACAAGAATTTATGAGCCTGCAAAGTCTTGGAAGTCCCAATTTCAGGAAGTTCGGGATTCCCAACTTGGGAGTCCCAGGATAAAATGACATTTGAGTGCTGGTCTCGTGGTCAGGCACAGGGTACATTATTTTACATCATATATATTAATTCACTACGTCCGTCAGTCTATCTGAAGGGGGTTTTGGGGGGTGGGGGAGGGAGAGGCCGATGAAATAACGGGCAACCGGTGTCAGTCTATGACGGGGGTTGGACCACCATGGTTTCCGTGTACAAACCATCTCCATAAAGCATTGTAGCCGTCCGAAGGGTAGGAATGACGGTCGGATCGCATCCCTCTCCCACCGCACCAAAGGCAGATATAAAAACCTTCCCCTCCCCCCCCCACTACTGAAAGAACCGGAGGTTATATAGAGGAGCGTGTTTTCGAAAATTTCCAAAACTTTCGGGAACCAAGGTTCAAAATGTCAAAACCGGGGTTTTGGGTTTTCTCACAATGGGTAATGGAGTAAATACCCGGACTAATAACATGAGGGTACACACGGCTGGTTCTGATACCCGCACAACGTTGGTCGGGACCACTGCGCGTTCGGGGTGGCTGGAGTGGCATAGCCATGGGTGTCCGAAGGTCACGGGTACCACTGGTTCTAATTGATTGAGGTTTTTTATCGTAAAACAAGACATGGCATATAAAAATCAATTCATGTGGAAATTAAAATGATGTGTGCAATTTACAAATTGACATGTAAAATGTGAACTTTCTCATCTACTTCAAGTTATTTATTGTGGGTAAATCGTAAATGTTGCTTATGTTTCATGAGGTTGTTTTTAGAATCATTCAAGTGTTTAACAATCTTATCTCATGGTCATTTGGAGACAAAATGCAAGTTGTGATGGTAGGTTTCAAAAAATTGGTGGGCTTAGTTTTTGTGTATGTTGCCATTAATGAAACACACATCTCCATAGATTAACTTTTGAAAACTATTACTATCATAAAATGGATGGTTACAACATTGTTGCACAAGCAATAATTATTTACAACAAACGTTTCACTTACATGTTTATTAGTCTTCCTGACATTGTTAATGATTCCAAGGCACTAAAGATGTCAACATTATACAATTATGCACAATGTTGTGGTTTTTTTAACATACCAAAAGCTTAAATGTTTGTGCTCATTATTAATTTTTTGTTGAAAAATGATATCTTTTAATATCTTAGATCATGACACCAAACCAAAAAAAAATTATATATATATATATATATTTTTACATTGTTGTACAACAAAAGATATAAATGTGATAGGCCTATTGTTTAAAACCCTTATGGCATACTCAATAAATTTTTTTGAAAGTTATTTAAGAAGTTAGATTTACATGTGACATTCATGTTAAATGTAGTCACTTGTTTACTACCTAATTTGCTACAAATCAATCACAAAACCAAGTTGATTATCAAGATGAAATGTTGATATGCATTCTTCAATTGGAAGTTGAAAGAAAACCCCAACAAGTTCAAAATGTTGATCCATTGGATCTTCACAATATTGAAGGTCAAAGAAATTGGCAAGCAATTTGCAAATGGATCTAACCAATCATCTAGGCCTACAATGGAATTACATATCAATTTAATGCAAAAAAAAATTTAAACCCTAAGTTTCATGTATCAAAATTTGTTGTTCAAAACTTGATTACTATTCAACACAACTACACATTAATAGTAGAATGCAAATCAATAGTAGAAATGATTTCTAAACCCTTATCTTGATGCATGAAAAAATTTGTTGCTTGAATCATATCTATCATGTTAATAATTGGATTGTATTAGCACTTGAATTTCTATTAAACATTTATTGTTTAAAATTTGAAAATCTATCACTTATTTATATGTCATTGTTGATGATTGAATTTTGTTGAATGACTCCTCATGTACTATATGAACAATATTGCTTGCATTGTCCTTTGCATGTTGCAAATGCCAAGTTCAAAACATGGATAATTTAACAATAACATTCATCATGTTTGTCTATACATATATAATTCAAAACCTTGTTTTTTATTTGAAATAATCTAATTATTTATCTATTATGTAAATTTGGGTTTTTGATATTTTTGATGAGGTTTAATGTCTACACTAACATTCAATTACTATTGTCAATAGCTTTTGCCATATATTTATAATTGATCAAACTTGTTTTTTTTCAATTCCTTTATTTATTTATTTAAATTTTTTTAATAAAATTTATGAAGATGATATGTGCATGTAACTGAATTGTTGCAATTTGTGCATCACTTTGTTAAATTTTATGTAACTTGAATGAATGAAATCATAATTAAGCAAATTACTTGGGTTGTCACAATCACAATTTTTTTAGATTATAAATGAACATAAAATGTAAACCATATTTAACATTAACATTATCAATTTTTAAATTATTCATGTTGCAATAGACTTTAATGATAATTATATTTTAAAATATGGATGAATTTCAATAGTGTTTTCATAATGGAAATTTGAAATGATAACATTTTTTTATCATGCACATTGACACATGTTGATTTTTTAAATGTGAACTTAAAAAATATGTCATAGAAATGTCAAAATAAAACTTTAAAAATAAAATTATATTTAAATGCTACAAATGTTAATAAGGACACCACAATGTATTGAAACTAAACCTCCAAAAACATTGTAGAGATAAAAAACCAAGAATTACAAAATTTTCATAATTAATGAATTAATTATGTTATTAGTTATTAGTAAAAATTACTAAATTTATTACCTAATGAACAGTAATAATGTATAATTTTAATTAAATATTTACTATAACAAGCTATCAAGCAATTTAATTAACTAGTAATTGGCTACTATTGAAATAACTGACTAATTATTAATAATTAGTTAATAAATATTTCGTAACCAAATGAATTAATATAATAACTGAAATATTCAGTAATTAATAGTTAGTAATTATGAATATTATTTTTAATTAAAAAAATCTAGGAATATAATTAGAACCTAGTATAGGCTAACTATTTTATTATAATTATTCCCATTGTTTGTTCATTTATATAGCTGATAATAAATATAAATATTTAAAAAGAAATAAAATTAATTGAATTATTATTGTACCTAGCTGGTAGCCAAGGTTAGATATTTTATTTTCAATATTCATATTATTACTTCATTCATTACAACTATTTATGAACTATTACAATAAATGTTTTATATTTTTAATAAGTATATTTTCCTTTGAAAATAATTTTTACATTTGTATAATAATTTGTTAAATTTCATTACTCACTATTACAACAATTATATAATAATAATAATAATAATAATAATAATAATAATAATAATAATAATAATAGAAATTCAGTAATTTTAAATTATTTTCCTATCATATTAATATCATCATCACCATTATGTAATAAAATAATAATATTTCAAAATTTAATCAAGGATAATATTTAAATTAATTTTTAAAACTATATTTTTATTAATAAACATTTATAATATAATATATTTTAAATAATAATAAATTTCAATTTTAATAATTTAAAGAAGTATAATAAAATAATTTGGACAAATTTGTAATATGGATGCAATGTATTTATTAATGTCTTACATAATTTTTTTATATTTTCAAAATATACACTTAATGTAACTATAATATTGAAATTATTTATGCTAATAGTAATATTTGAATACACATGTAATATGGTCATTCATATACAATCAAAATATACATTTGTAAATCTTAATATACTCAACTATATTTTTTAGAACACACAAAATACACCTTTGTATACATAAAAGGCTACAACTAAATTGGTCACATTTGCAACTGATGGGACATAAGTTATTTTTTTGGAATAAAAACCAAATTAAATGTTGTTCACATGGATGAGAACTAAAATAATTGCAAAAATGTTCAAAGGTAGTTGTAAATGACTAATAGTTGCATGGAATTGCAAATATAATGGTTACATTTTGGTCAATTTCTACTAGTGATAAAACCAAAATAAAACCACAAAAATTTATAGATAAAATATGAAGTGTGCAAAAAAAAATTATTGTGATAGAACATGAAACATAAACACAAAAAGAACATAACAAAGCTATGGAACAAGATCGTACCTCAAATTTGTGTTGAATGGATTGAAGGTAATGGAGTTTTACTTCTATTTATACCTTTCGAAATTTTGAATGTGTGCCATCAAATTTGTCAAGTAGGCTAATTGTGGCTCCTTTGGTTGGGGTTATGTTGCATAAACATATCTCAAAGAGGTCAAACTTTGATTGGTTTGCAAATGCATAACAAATTCACAAAATGTTTGATTTTCTTATTCAAAATTCCTAAGGACAACAAGGATTTCTTTCACAAATGTAGACATGTTCTTGAAATTAAAGGATAATAACAACAAAAAAATGAAAAATAAACATGATGGAAGTTTGTTAAAATTGTCATGAACATGAAAACAACCAGGATTACATGATTTCTTAAACCAAAAAGAAAATAAAGGTAGACCTATTTCCAAATTTAGATCATGAAGCAAAACAAATAAGAACATGACACATGTGAAACATGTATCCAACAAGATATTATTGCAAAAAAAAAAGAAAAAAGGTTATGATAAGAAAAGACACCAAAAATTGGTGTTGAACAAACTAAAGGTAATGGGGAATTGTGTTTTTATTTATACTCATTGGGCACCTAGTTCAAATTTTTTTTAAAAAAAAAATTCAATCTACATGTAGCCCGAATTCACCTATGTGTGCCCATGTGCCCATTCAACTATGAATGAACTAAAATTCAACTAAGAATGAATTTAAACTTAATTAAAAGTGAACTAAGCATTAATTAACAATGAATTAAAAATTAATTATAAGCTAATTAAAAGTGAATTGAAACTAAATTAAAAATTAAGTACAAGTTTATTATAAGTCATGTATGAACATTCAAAAGAATGAACTCCATGGCATTGACATCTGTGACAAAAGGGTACATAAGTATTACACAAAAATTACTAAATCATTGATATTACATTTACAAATTATAGCCATGGCATTGATATTGTCATAGATATTTGTTTCCACTACAAATGGTATGAAATCTTTTGAATAAATGGTAGTCATTGGTACACATGCAACAAAAAAAATTAAACATTAGTATTTTTCTTAAAAAAAATTTGTTAAAAAAGTACAATTTTGGGCATCAAATCAATGACAACATCCAATATAGTTTGAGTTTGAACTTTATGCTCTATGGTCAAAACCTTTACGATAACATGTGTAGATCTTGCAATGGCCATAATTTTTATAAGTTTAGAAGCCAAATGTTGTGTTTGTTATTCTTATTTCCTTTCCATAACTTCACTATTGGATCTATAATACTTGTGTTGGAAAACAAAATAACATATTATGTTTAATTCCAAAGAATAATTTGCAATAAAAAAAAATTTATGTCTAAAAAATACAATGAGATGAACTTTTTGTTCAACTTTTTCTATATATTGAGAAAAAGAAAAAACAAACAATTTTTTTTGTCAAATATTATGTTAGATTTTGTTTAAGGGTGAGTTTTGCACTCCCTTTTGATTAAAGGATAAAAAAAGAAAATAAAAAAGGGGTACCCCCCTTGTTGCAACCTAAGATGGCGATGATGAAAAGCGGGTAAACTTTGTATTCCCTTTTAGGGTCAAAACAAAATAAAATATATAGAAAAAATAAACGTCTTCACTTAAACCATGTGTCACACATATAATTACAAAAAAATAGCATAAAATTAAATGAGAATATATGTCAAATAAGATTCATTTTTTGTATTAAGTTTATAAGAATATAGTCCCCAAAACATATTTTAAAAATAAACTTAAAAAAATGAAAAATATATTTGAAATTTATTAGTTTATATATGTTCAAACTTACTTTTTCTTTTAAAAGTTTAAATCAAATAGATATGTACTAATTTATGATATGAAGATTATCTTCTATTTTAGCAAACCATCAAATTTTTAAAAAAATAAATAATATTAAACTCTACTTGACACTTACTTAAAACAAAAAGCCCACACTCAAAAACAAACGTACAAAATTATTTATGTTTTTTAAACCTTATTTAAAATCTACTTTTACAAGTTGAAATTTGAAATTTAATGCACATTAATATATTAAAAAAATTATCTTTTATCATTCAAGCGAAAAATGTAATATTTCATAATTTTATAATAATTTTGATTATTATTTAGAATCTTGAAAAAGGATTTTAGTTCCTTTTTACTTTTAAAAAAAGAGGAAAATTGAAGAGAAGCCTGATTCCTCTCTGTTGCAAAAAACACAAACAAAAAGGAAGATGACCCCCCTTTTTTTTTTTTTTTTTTTTTTTTTTTTAAAAAAAACAAAAAAAAAAAAAAAAAAAAAAAAAAAAAAAAAAAAAAAAAAAAACAAAAAAAAAAAAAAAAAAAAAAA